>Ga0164313_10006581_pt1 | contig 10243 bp, 6 predicted proteins | sample GuaBasSedimGuay4_FD_113735 | JGI IMG/M metagenome (GOLD analysis project Ga0164313, IMG submission 113735) | Subseafloor sediment microbial communities from Guaymas Basin, Gulf of California, Mexico - Guay4, Core 4569-4, 0-3 cm | ecosystem: Environmental > Aquatic > Marine > Hydrothermal vents >...
TAACATAACATAACATGGGCGTGCCCATATTTGTATAGGGTAAAGCGATGCAGTGTCTCCAAGCTAGGGCCTGGGCGGATATGATTAAATGTGAGGCCTAGGCCAAAATAGAAGCCCCATAAATAGCTATTTTTTTTAGTAATCAGTGTGTTATGGACAACCCGTAGTGAAGTAACAGTCACATCAGAAGCGGTATTAGCGCGTTAGATTATGGCCAACTCGGTATCACCCGTCCATAAAGGGGAATCTCACATGTATATTATTCATACATAAGCATCATCCATTCAGATGGAGACTCCGCTTAAGGCCCAAATCACGTTGTACGAGCGAAGTCGACTGAGTGAGTCTCCCCACAGGCTATGGGGTCTTTGTTATTTCTCACAGTTTTGTGGGCGGTTCCGTGAGGGACTATGAATCCCCGCTGCGCGCCAACTAAATAGAAGGATTTCAACAAGGTTCGCATGATCTATCGGCACTATATCTACTAATTGCCTGGGATTTCGGGTGCAGTCAACCAACTCCTACCTGCATCGCAAAGCATCTAGATGTCGATGCTAATATCTTCATTATCTACATCGTCTTCGACTTCATTTTCACACAATTTCTCGTACACATTTGCCAGAATAGTATCGACGCCAGACGGATCACCCGGGTTATCATCTAGCCATCCCTGAATGATACCCAAACCGGCATTGCAGTATTCCTCGAAGACCTTAACTGAACTGTGTAAATTGGAGTCCTTGAGTGATACGCCATCTCTTGAGTCCATAAGTGCCAACAAATAAATAAATCCGTCTTTTTGATCGCTAGCGTAGGTCTCAAGGATAATTTCGATCGTCTCTCCCTTTACCTCCTCTCGCTTTCCCTCAGAGTGCCCCACCATAGCGGCAAAGACCATCAAGTCCTTCAGATACTGGAATATGCTCTTTTGTCCCGTATTCAAACGAGTGATAAGTTCCTCATACTTTCTCTCACGCTTGACCCCAATGGTTCGCCAATTAATTTGTTCTTCGCTATCGGTATCTCGCTCAGACATGACGTTTGGCCTCCTTAATCAGAACCTTATCCATCGGCGCATCATAAACTGTAACAGGGACTCTTTTCCCATCGATGTCCAACTCGTGAATTAGCTTTTCACCCTGCGGACCAGCTATCTCCTCTGTTAAGTAATACTCTCGACCAAGTTTCCCTTCACTCTCTAGTACAGAGTCAACATTCTTTGCCTTATCTTGATACATCAATATTATTAGTTGATCTACAAGTTTAGGGAGTTCTCTGGCTACGTTTGGTGCATAGCTCGGATCCAGGTTAGAGAATGGCGCGTCGAAAATTAGCGGGGCAATTGCCCCCGGCGTCAAAATGCTACTTTTCATGTCACGACGCTCTCGAGCAATTGCGATTAGCGAGGAAATATAAATAAAACTTAGAATTGCACTTTGGCCTCCACCCGGAGGAACCAAGCGATCATCTCTGTCCATTAGCCCTATTTTGAAGTCAGAGGTCATTTTAACTCTATAATCTTGGCGCAAGTACTTATCGAGGAAATGATTAATTTTCCCCTCGAGGGTTTCTTTGATAGATCCTTCAGCCTCCGCCAACTCCCTATTGATAGCTGCTTCAACTTTTTCGACGAGTGATATTTTCTCTCTAGAAAGTCGAGCCCGAGGAGATAAACCTTTCAAGCGGCCAATATTCTCTTCATGTTTTTTCCGTTGCTGAACTAAATCTTCAATTTTTATCCCCTTCCGGATGATAGTGTTGTTTGCCTCAGAACATTTCGCTTTAAATAGCCTTCTATCTTTTTCCAATTTTTCGATTCGCTGATCATCTACGGCTTCAATCTTGATCGAATACTCCCGTATTTCATCAGCCAACCGGGTTATGGTCTTTTCGGCCCTAACACAGGCAGTGAAATTTGATTCCAACCGTTCCTTTGCTTGAGGTGCTAAGGTTTTAATTGCTGTCAATCGGCTTCTTGCCTTCTGCAATCGGTTCAGTAAGGCTGGGTCAGCTGCTTTGCCAAGCATAGCCTTTATATTTTGATAGGCTTCTGAACCTGGTTTTATACACGCCCCACATATGCACTCGGAACGTTTCAAAATATCGTTCACAAGCTGTACATTGAAAGGGGCGGGTACCTTCCCCTCAAGCTCAGCTTCATCAATAAAATCAAGGGCTTCGTCTGAAAGCTTGTGCGCAAAAGCGACCCACGAGTACTCACGAATAAGAGAAATCTTTTTATTTGTATGCGCCTTAAGGTCACTGTTCGCTGATTTATGGTCCCGCTCCGCTCGAATCCGATCACTTTGCAGCTTCTTTATCACCACAAGGTTGGCGCCATCCAAATCCTTATCAATTTGATCAAGCCGTATCTTATAATCCTCGTATGCTTCTTGATTATCGCTCAGCTGCTTCTGATTTTCCTTGATACTAGTTTCAAATACCTCTAGTTTTTCTTCCAGACCCGCTAATTCATTATCGACATCAAATCTCTTTAGCTCATCTCTATATTCCTTTTTTATTTTTGCCAGATCATCGAGTGACTTCTCCGCGACTTGAAACCCAAGAATATCTCTTATAGAGCGTTTTACTGATATCATACCTCGAGCATCAACTGTAAGATCGCTGCCCTCCCCATCATTAATAAAGTAGCCCGCCATATCCTTGGGTATTATGCTATTGACAAAAACCGTAGCATTTCTTTTGATTTCCTCCGCATTACCGTCGACTATTCGAAAGACCTTAAAATTATCGACATCACCCGCGCTTCTCTTTATCGAATACAACTTTCCATCTTCCGTAAAATTAACTGTTACGTGATAACTTTTTCGGCCTCTTTTCTTCGCTTCCCAGTTAAGTATGTCGCTAGAATTCTTAAAACCAGGAGAAAACTCACCATGGAGGCACCACAATATAGCGTTGAGCAAATTGGTTTTTCCAACACCATTCATGGCATAAATAATCGTCGTATTTTTTACGGGATCAGTAGAAAAATTAACAGTTTGTTCGCCGTAGAAAGATCTAAAATTTTCGACAGTAACGGACTCAATAATCATTAGGACGCCTTACTTTTTTTGACAATCTCATTATTTAGTTTCTCTCTGATTTTTCTCAGGCGGTCTCTCTCTGGCTCGTCACCATAGAAGCACTGCCTTTCAATTCTTACTATATCCCTAGCCAATACCTCAATATCTCTATCGTCAGAACTCATGCTACTTATATCATTCATCTCTCATTCCCAAATTGTCGATCTCACGCTCTATATCTAACCGATTGATTGCAAGCAAACAAAAATCGTCCACTCGTTCCAACTCGGACTCCTTAAGTCGTTTACTTGCTGTACTATTAAAGCCAATTGCAGGGAGAACGACGAAATCGTGAATAACTGCTTTTGATTTCCCCTCGGCTTTGCGCAGAACACGTCCTCGCCTTTGCACATATTGACGAGGATTTTTTGTACTAGCCAATATAAAGGCTTGATCACAGACGGGGACATCTACCCCTTCGTCCAAAACTCTTATAGCAACCAAAGCATCGATATGACCATTTACGAAGTTACTCATAATGGTAGTACGGTCGCGCGTAGTTTCCTCACTAGTAAATCGCGAAGTCAACCATCCAGAATCTCCCAAGACCTCACTAACGCGACGAATCACGCGGTCATATTCTCCTTCGACTTGAAGGTCCGCGTCAGTGGCGCCTTCACCACAATAGAAAAGTGTATGTTTTCGTGACTCCGCCCCAGCGTCACTAATGATTTCTTTAAGTGTCTCCAACTTATTTTCTGCGGACCCTAGAAGCCTGCTTCTTCGACCGCAAAGTTTAGTCAAATTCTGTCGCTGGCTTTCCGACAGCCCAGATGAACGTTGGATTATCACGAGCTTAGAAATTTCAAGAGAAAGGGCTTCAAAAATATCTTGCTCCGATTGGGTCAGGTGTACGGGCACAATATGGTAATCATATTCGCATAGCACACCGTCGTTTATGGCGTCACCGAGACTATACTCAGCTACGATATCGCCATAGTATTCTAGTATCCTCTCACGAGATTCATTTGGGAAAGGCGAATCGAATTCGTCGTCATCACTCCTAAATGGTGTAGCCGACAGGCCCATTCTGTAATAGGCAGAGGGAAGAGAAGCATTAACTTTCTTCGCTCCGTGATTGTGACACTCGTCCCCAATAATCAGAATTTCGTTGCCATCGATCTGCCGTATAATCTGCTGAAATGCTTCACTTTCCAGTGTTCTATTCACCACGACTATGCCAATAAAATCTATCGAGCCCATTTTGTAAGAGAGAACATCGCGCTTGAGTCCCTCGTACCAAAGAGCGCGACTATCCCAACATTTAGATGGGAGGATATTGAATATTTTGAGGTTCCCCACCCACTGCTTGGCTAATTCCTGGTAGGGGACAGCGACAACAAGAACTAACTTTTTCCCTTTTTTCTTTCTGGCTTCATATAGTTTAGTTGCCGCGTAAATCGATGTAATTGTTTTTCCTGACCCTGTCGCTAATTTTAGGATTCCCTTATATTGGTTCGCCATCCAGAGTCTAATCGCTTCTCGTTGGTGGTCATAAATATCGAAATTTTTCCCAAAAATATAATCCGGCACCTTCGGGCAGAAATCGTTAACGTCGTCACCAAAATATTCCAAATAGATCTCTTGTTCGTGACTTTCGAAGTCTACACTTGGCTTGAAATCATCTGGAATCGATCGCGCAATTTTCTCGTAGATACGAGAGGGAACGTCGATCGTCATCGTATTTCGCTGCCTACCCTCCCAAAGAGACTCAAAACCGTCGATACATGGCCTTCCATACTCCTGAAAAATCACATCATGCCAGCTCAAAAAAACCATAATTGATTCAGCATTAAAGCCGTCACTTAGCGCATAAACTGTCTCATTTGCTGACCCCTGGAAAACGACTTTATCATCATTAACATCTGTCACAATTCCTATCTTCTCGTGGTACATACCTCTTCTTCGTAAAGCAAATTTTATCTCCAATCTTTCATTCGCCACGAGCCAAGCTAGCAACTCAAACCTATTGACCTCATACCCCTTTGACTCCTCGATTATTTCATCGAGACGGGACTCCAGGCTTTCGACTAACCTCTGTAAATCATGACCATATTGGACTGCCATAAATTCATCTTCATCCAAAGGATGCCCAATCACCAGCCTCATTTTTCCATCATTATTAACAAGGCTAGCGAGCCCCCTCAGGTTCATTGATAAGACTTCTGACGAAAAATAGCCTACGGCTCTATCATATTGAACTGCGTTCTCCAAAACAGGTGCGTAAAAATCAGTTAGTAGATTCTGATCTCCCGACCTGTATACGGATTTCCATTCCTTATTCCTCAATGACATCTAAAAATCTCTATTTATAGTCTGAACATCATGCATGCCTGATATTCTTGGCCATCATCCTCGCCTTCAATTTAGGCGTCCTGCCAGAGCACTCTTCCCTTGTAACTACTTATTAATCCCCCTTCGGCTTCGACCACTGTACACTGCCTAGTTAAGACATACGTACAAAAGGCGAACGACATAATTCTGCTCGCTCCAGGCGAGTCGAAAATTTTATATACTCGACAACATCATATAATATGCAAATAAATAACCTGAATATTTTTATTTAAATAAAAGCTTTGTCAATTTTCTCTCGGATACATAAATAGAGAGACTTTAGTAATTCCGCTGCATATATAAATCTATCTTCAGCACCGTCATAATTTGGGACAATCTCCATCACCCAACGTGAGACAGATTTGATAAAGCGCAATAAGCAAACGGTCACACAGCCTTAGAAAGATGGTACTGATCCTAATCAATACTTTCCTTTTTTTAGGGCAAAAGTGTGACCCAAGACCCACACCGCCATCATATCGGCAGAATGAACGCATGTCGAACCAACGGTCACCTATCCAAACTACGCCACCAAATCAGGCCCGACAATCGCCAAATGACTACCTTTCACTCCCTTCTCCACATCTATACGCACTTCCATCTGCTCTTTGAGTTCAGTTACATGAGAGATGACACCTACCATCCGTCCTGACTTCTGCAGGTCAATCAGGGTCCGGATAGCCAACTCCAATGATTCCGGATCTAGGCTACCAAAGCCCTCATCAACGAAAAGAGTGTCTAGCCGAATGCCACCAGCATAGCTCTGCACTACATCCGACAAACCGAGGGCCAAAGACAGTGCTGCCATAAAGCTCTCACCGCCAGACAAGGTAGCTACTGACCGCTCGGTGCCGCTATGGTCGTCGTATACCATCAAGTCCAGCCCGGAAGCTTTATTGCCCTTGGTTTTCTCACCCTTACGGATTAATTGATAGCGGCCAGAGCTCATACTAGATAGCCGCTGTGTTGCCTGGATAAGTACATCGTCAAGTAAGACACCAAGTACAAAGCGTTGCAGGCTCACCTTGTTACCCGTCTGTCCATTGGCGACATCCGATAACGTGCCAATTACGGCATAATTCACCTCCAGCTCTTCCATCGCAGTGCTGGCGGTCACGAAGTTTGTTTTTACCTGCTCCAGCGTGTGCAGGTGTTTACTCAGACCGCTCAGGGCAGTGTCCAACCTCTTTTTTTCTGTCAGAGAAACCTCTACTGCTTTCTGTAAAGCCTCGAGGTCTTGTCGCTCTTTACCTGCTACCTGCTCCTTCTGCGCCTTCAGGGTGACCTTTATATCGTTGCACTCAGCCTCATAATTAGCAATCGCCTGGTCCAGTTGGGCCCGATCCCGAACGTCCATAGCAGCGAGCATGCTTTCCTGCTCAGTCTGAAAAGGGCTGCTACCCAACGCTTCAGCATAATCACTAGAAGTCTGCCGCCCCTCACTCTCGCTCTTTACCAGGTCACTACCCGCCCGGTCCAGCGCTGACTCAGCCAATGCCCTTGCAGTAGTTGATTCGTTGTGGACCTTTTGCGCTCTGCCCTGCTCCTTTTCCAGAACAGCAATTTCATCCACCACCTGATCAAGCGCGGTGCTTAGGGCATCTACAGCTCTGAATTCTTCAGGTAACGAAGACTCTGCTGAGACTTTTGCAGTTTCAGCTCGCACTAACTCTATATCGCTCTTCTGGGCTGTCTTGTCAGCGGCTTTAACCGTTTTCGCAGAGTCCGTAAGCAGTAAACGGCAGTCCTGTAAATCTCTATCTAGGTTGGCAATATCTCCATTGAGCTTATCCAGACGTGCAATACCGACTATAAGGGCCGCGATCTCCTTCTCAATATCTGACACCGTTTTCTCAGCCAAGCCCCCCAGTGAATCCCGGTAATCAAGCAGCGCCTGTTCGAGTCTTTTGATATCTCCCATCAGGGAATCGCACTCGGCCTGTGCAGCCTGTGCATTGCTCACGGACGTCTGATAATCGCCGTCTGCCAGCTCAAGTTCTTCTTGTCCTACCAGGTCCTCGCCACTTCTCGCTGGATCCGGGTGTTCTTTGCTGCCGCAGACACCACAGGGCTGCCCTTCCTCAAGCTCTGTGGCTAGCAGCGCTGCCTGACCTCGGTGCCAAGCTAATTGAGCCGCGCCGCGAGATGATTTAGCCGCAATCATTGCCTCTTGAGCAGCTGTATATGATGTTTTTGCCTTCTTCAGTGCCTTCTTCGCCGCGGCCAGATCCTTTGCTGTATTACCCAACTGACGGAGTGTGACCAGTTGAGGTTCCAACTTGGCCAACTGCAGTGGATATGCCTCCAGTGGCCCAGCCTCTTTCTGGTACTCGATCAACTGCGCTTCCAGCTTCAGGATGTCCGCTCTTGCAGCTTTTTCCTGCTTTATGGCTGCGTCTAACGCTGCATGCGCTTGTTGCTGTACTTCGATCGCGCTGCTATGCAGCTTTGTCGCTCTAGCCAGCGTGTCGCTCTTTGCGGTGAAACCTTCGAGCTCAAGCTGGCGCGCCCTGGCTGTGGTTATTACCGGCTTGCTTAGTTGTGCCTGAGCCATAGCTGCAACGGCACCTTCCAGAGCCACCTCAGCATCTGCAAGCTTGGCCCTCGCCTGCTCTTTGGCAGCTAAAGCATCAGTTTTGCGAATTGCGGCGCTATCGCGCAACTTTATTACAGGTGACAGCTTTTCGGCTTCAATTGCCAGCGCTAGGTGCGCACGTTTCTCATCGTAATCTTCAGTTTGCGCTTCCAGTTGTTGGGCTTTTTTGTTGCTGGCATCCAGTCGGCCAAAAGCTGCATCCAGTGCATTGGCCGCATCCAGTGCCTTGTCAGCAGTAGACCATGTCTCAGTAGCCATTCCCGCTTGCGCTGTAGCGGTCACGACCAATGCGGCTTGCTCGCCAACCAATTTTTCAAGGCTCTCCAGGCTATCAACACCACCATTGGAGAGGATGCCCTTAAGCTGATTCCTTTGGGCGTGCACCTCTTGCCGCACACCTGCAGCACGATTCTTCAGGGCCTCTTCCAGTTTGCGGAATATGCCCGTGTGAAACAGTGACGCGAAAATATCTTCCCGGTCCCTTGAGTCGGCCAATAGCAATTTCCGAAATTCCCCCTGGGGCAGCACCATCACCTGCCGAAACTGATCGCCACTCAGGCCAGTCAGTTGTTCAATGTATTCATTCGCTTCATGCACTTTGGTTTCCACCAAAAGCTCGCCACTTTCTTCGCTGCCGTCTTCACCCAGCCGATATAGCCTAGCGGTGGGCCGCTGGATAACCAGTTTTTCACCGCGTTTGGACGGTCTCAGTTGCTCTGGTGTTCGTCGAATTCGATAACGGGCGCCACTTAGCTCGAAGTCGAATTCAACAAAGGTCTCCAAATCCGGCTCAGCCTGGTTACAGCGCATTTCAGCACCCTGGCGTTCATTACCAGTAGTGGTGTTGTACAAGGCGAGACAAATGGCATCCAGCAGCGTGGTCTTACCCGAGCCGGTTGGGCCGTTTATCAGAAATAACGGATTCTGCCCTAAATCGGCAAAACACAAATGTTCGGTACCTGCGAACGGGCCAAAGGCCTGCATGGAGAGCTTGATCGGTTTCATGAACTACTCTCCGCTGACAGCAGATCTTTGAGAATGTCAGAGACAATATCCCGTTGCGCGTCTGTTACTGGTTCGCCATTTACTTCGGCATAGAAGTTCTCAAACAACTCGAGTTCGCCTTGTTTCATCATTTCACGGCCCGCGTCGGGCAAGCCTCCCTGGGGCTGCAGACCAGGTCGCTCCAGGTGCAAGGTATTGGGATACACATCTCGCAGCTTGCCGATGATATCAAGAATGGCGTGTGTGTCGGTGAGCCGCGCCAGTACATAGTCATCGCTGTGAGGATCGCTCGCCCCAGCTGCAAGAATATCCTCTAATGCGCCCTCCAATATCCGCATGTTGCGCAGCGGTTGTAGTTCTATATATTCAGTTGTCACTTCTCCCGCGGCACTTATATCCACTAGAGTGACCGACTTTTGATGATCTACTTCAGAGAAGGAGTATTTAAGGATGGAGCCCGAATAACGTACATGCTGTTGCCCCTTGAATTGGGGGCGGTGTAAATGTCCCAATGCGGAATAGGTAAACGGAGCGAACAAGTCGGCATTGATACGTTCAGCACCGCCAATTGACAATGGACGTTCGGAGTCTGATTCCTCCCCACCGTCGATAAAGCAATGGCTGAGCACCACATTATGGCGCCCAGGCTGTTGTTTACTTTTGACCGACTCGAGAAGCAGCGCCATCGCCTCTTCATGGCTGCCGAGCTCTGTGCCGAATACATGGCGCACCCTTGTCGGGTCCGCATAGGGCAAGCCAAAGAAATCTACCGTCACGTCATCGACCGTCAGGCTGATAGGCTGAATATCCGCAGTCAGCGGCCCAATAATGTGCAGTCCAGCGTCACCGAGCAGATCCGCGGCAAAATCCAGCCGTTCGGCACTGTCATGGTTACCGGCGATAACAATCACCTGCACAGCCAATTCACGGCATAACCTATTCAGGTTTGCATTGAGCAAGCTAACGGCCTCAGTCGGGGGCACCGAACGGTCGTAAAGGTCGCCGGAGATCAGAACTACATCCACAGCCTGCTCGGCCACCGTATTTAAGATCTGGTCCAGCACGTGGGCCTGATCCTCAAGCAATGAAACGCCGTGTAGCTGGCGACCTATGTGCCAATCTGATGTATGCAATAAACGCATTTAAATTCCTTAATACAGAGACAAGCATGAGGTCATAACGACTCATAGTTTCTCACCTCCGCTTTCGTTAGATTTGGCAA
>Ga0164313_10006582_pt1 | contig 10242 bp, 5 predicted proteins | sample GuaBasSedimGuay4_FD_113735 | JGI IMG/M metagenome (GOLD analysis project Ga0164313, IMG submission 113735) | Subseafloor sediment microbial communities from Guaymas Basin, Gulf of California, Mexico - Guay4, Core 4569-4, 0-3 cm | ecosystem: Environmental > Aquatic > Marine > Hydrothermal vents >...
CGCCAGTCTGAAAGAGCGCAGTCATTTCCAGAAAATGGTAATCCAGATTGGTAATTTTCTCATTCTGATGACCCTGGCATTGGTGCTGCTGATTGTGATGGTCTCTCTGTTTCGCCATCAAGATATCCTGGAGATTGTCCGATTTGCCCTGGTGCTGACCATCGCGGCCATTCCAGTGGCCTTACCGGCGGTATTATCAGTGACGATGGCTGTAGGGGCCATAAACCTGGCCCGCCGCCAGGCGGTTGTTTCGCGACTGACCGCTATCGAGGAATTGGCCGGGGTCGATGTCTTCTGTTCCGACAAGACCGGCACGCTGACCAAAAACCAGATGCAGGTGGCGCAGCCAGTGGTACTGGATGGATATAGCGAACGTGATCTGTTTTTGCTTGCGGCACTGGCCTCGCAGCTGGAAAACAATGACCCCATCGAACTGCCAATCTTTCATTATATCGATAAGCATCTCGCCGATCTGGACTGGCGCAGTTATCAGCAGACCCAATTCACCCCCTTCGATCCCATCCGCAAACGAACCGAAGCCCACATCGAAAAGGATGGACAGCAATTTGTGGTCGTCAAAGGTGCGGCACAAGTCCTGGTGGAACTGGCGCAACTCTCTGATGATGAAGCACAGAATATACAGAATATGGTGGACTTGATGGCGGGTAAGGGCTATCGCACCCTGGCGGTAGGTCGCCAGCAAGGTGATGCGCCGCTGAATCTGATCGGACTCATTCCTCTCTATGACCCGCCCCGCGATGACTCCGAACAAGTGATCATGGATATGCGCAATTATGGTGTAGCGGTGAAAATGATCACCGGTGACAACCTGGCCATTGCTAAAGAGGTGGGCGGCCTGTTGAACCTGGAGCAACGGGCCATCCGTTCCGCCCAATTGTCCGGGGCAGCCAGTAATGAACTGCTCAGCCTGGTCGAGGTACTCACTGCCGTCATCTATCGGCGGCTTAAAGGCGATGTGCCGAAAAAAGAGGCAAAACGTTTCGCTACCGAGGTGATGACCGAGGTGAAAAGCACCTACGACACCCGCCTGTTGGAGCGTGAGTTCATCCACAGCCACGAGTCGGCAATCATCGAGATGATCGAAGAGGTGGAGATCTTCGCCGAAGTTGTGCCGGAAGATAAATACCGCATTGTCGATACACTGCAAAAAGGTGGCCATATTGTCGCCATGACCGGTGATGGTGTTAATGACGCTCCGGCGCTGAAAAAGGCAGATTGCGGCTTTGCTGTCTCCAACGCCACGGATGCCGCCCGCGCCGCTGCCGATGTGATTCTCACCGCGCCGGGCCTGTCGGTTATCAACGAAGCAGTGCGTCAGGCGCGCATTACCTTCACACGAATGAAGAGTTATGCCACCTTTCGCATTGCGGAGACCATCCGCATCGTTCTTTTTATGACCTTTTCTATCGTCATTTTCGATTTCTATCCAATTACCCCGCTGATGATCATCCTGCTGGCGCTGCTCAATGACATTCCAATTCTCGCCATCGCCTCCGACAACACGCGGGTTCACCAGAAACCTGTGCGCTGGAATATGCGCGAGCTTTTGACTGTCTCCAGCGTGCTGGGTATTTTCGGGGTCGTCTCATCCTTTCTGCTATTCTTCATTCTTCAGGAGCAGGGCTTCCCGGAAGAGATCATCCGCAGTTTGCTCTTTCTAAAATTGATTATCGCTGGTCATAGCACGCTCTATGTTACTCGCGCCGATGGCTGGTTCTGGGAGCGGCCCTGGCCCTCACCGCTGTTGTTTGGCGCTACTTTCAGCACTGAAATCGTTGGCACATTGATAGCGGTCTACGGCTTCATGATTACCCCTATCGGCTGGGAGCCGGCCCTGTGGATATGGGCATACGCCCTGGTGTGGTTTGTGGTTAACGATGCGGTAAAAGTATTCACCTACCGTATATTGCAGCGGGAGGGGGTACTTACATAATGGTGAAAAATATAAAGAAGATCGTAATTCAAGCCCGCAGCACCGACCCCGACCAATCCCCGTGAACGACGGGGAGCCCCGCTGGTGGCAAGTGTGTGCAGCGTTGGAGGATGATTCTGATATAAGGAACTGATCATGCAAAGCGAGCACTATTTCCCCCGAGTCTTGCCCGAAACCCTCCAGGGCCTGGCGACCCTGGCGCTGGATTTGCGCTGGAGCTGGAACCATGGCGCCGATGCCATGTGGTGCCAGGTCTCACCCGAATTATGGGAGGGGAGCGCCAACCCATGGCTAATTCTCGAAACAGTCTCTGACCAGCGTCTGAGCGCACTGGCTACTGATGCTGGGTTTATCAAAAAACTGCAGCAACAACTCGATGCACGCGAGGCCCATTTTGATGAAAAATCATGGTTCACTGAGACCATGGGCGGTGGTTTTTCCGGTCATATCGCCCATTTCAGCATGGAGTTCGGAATTTGCGAGTCTCTGCCTATTTACTCCGGTGGCCTTGGCGTACTGGCAGGCGACTATCTGAAGACGGCCTGCGATTTAAATGTACCGTTAATTGGCGTAGGCCTGCTTTATCAGCAGGGCTACTTTCGCCAGGCTTTGAATTCCGATGGCGAGCAGATTGAATTCTATCCCTACAATGACCCAACCATGCTCCCGGTGGTCCCGTTGCGCGATAATGACGGCGAATGGGTGCGCGTGACGCTGGATCTGCCCGGTCGATCTTTGCGCCTTCGTACCTGGCGCGGTCAGGTGGGCCGTCGTACCTTATTGTTACTGGATAGTAATGACCCACTCAATGATCCTGGCGATAGAGCGATTACCAGTGAGCTTTACGGTGGCGGCACGGAAATGCGCCTGCAGCAGGAGATACTTCTGGGTATCGGTGGCTGGCGGCTACTGGAGATGCTTGGAATCGATTGCCCGGTGTGCCATCTCAACGAAGGACATGCCGCGTTTGCAATTTTTGAGCGAGCCCGACACTACATGTTGCGCAGTAACCAGACTTTTCACGTGGCGTTGAGAGCGACGCGGGCGGGAAATCTATTCACCACCCATACGCCGGTGAACGCGGGTTTCGATGATTTCGCGCCTGAGCTGTTTGCCCTCTATTTTCAACCGATGGCGACGGAGTGTGGGGTGCACCTGGATGACTTACTGGCGCTTGGCCGATTGCGCGCCGATGATCAAACCGAGCCTTTCAATATGGCATACCTGGCCATGCGCGGCGCCGGGGCGGTCAACGGCGTCAGCCGACTACACGGCGAAGTCAGTCGCCGCATCTTCCAGCCGCTATTCCCCCGCTGGCCCTTGGACGAGGTGCCAGTACGCCATGTTACCAACGGCATCCACGTACCGAGCTGGGATTCTCCTGCTGCGGATGCCCTCTGGACAGACGCCTGCGGCAAGTCGCGTTGGCGTGGGACCCTGGACTCCGTGGAGACGGACCTGCGCCAACTGTCCGACGAAAGCTTGTGGCGCTTCCGTGCGGACGGCCGGCAACGACTGGTCAAGTTCCTTCGCTTGCATTTGGTGCGTCAGCACTGCGGGCGTGGAGCCGACCAGGCGAGGATCAGAGAGTGTAGCGGATTCCTCGATCCGGATGCGCTGACGTTGGGCTTTGCCCGGCGTTTCGCCGGGTATAAGCGGCCGAACCTGTTGCTGCATGACTCGCAACGGCTGGTGCACCTGCTCACCAACCGTGACCGGCCCGTGCAACTGGTCTTTGCTGGTAAAGCCCATCCAAAGGATGCCGAGGGCAAGCACATGCTGCGCCAATGGCAGGATTTCCTCGAAAGTCACGGTGTGCACGATCGGGTAGTATTTATTGAGGATTACGATCTGGGCGTCGCGGAGCAACTCGTTCAAGGCGTGGATGTCTGGATCAACACCCCGCGCCGCCCCTGGGAGGCGAGTGGTACCAGCGGTATGAAAGTCCTGGTCAATGGTGGTCTCAATTTATCGGAACTGGACGGCTGGTGGGCAGAGGCTTACGCGCCTGAACTGGGCTGGGCACTGGGGGATGGACTCGAGCACGATGATATCGCCGGCTGGGATGCTGCTGAGGCGCTGCAACTTTACCGCTTGCTGGAAGATGAGATAATTCCGTGTTTTTACCAACGTAATGAACAGGGTCTGCCCACAGCCTGGGTAAGTCGGATACGCGAGAGCATGGGCAGGTTGACCGCACAGTTTTCTTCTAACCGCATGTTGCGGGAATACACCGAAGATTATTACATGCCGCTGGCCCAGGCTTTTCGGCAACGTAGCGCCGATCCCAAGGTCGCTGCCGAGTTGGAGATTTGGCATTGTCGAATCAAACAGCACTGGCAACGAGTACACTTTGGTAGTGTAAAATCAGGGCAGGACGGGAACGGCCTCCACTTCGAAGTTCAGGTGTACCTCGATGAAATGCTGCCAGAGTCAGTGAAAGTGGAGCTGTATGCCGACCCGATTGTGGGGGGAGAGCCGCTACGCCAGCCTCTGGTTCGTGGTGCGATGCTAACCGGCACAGCCAATGCCTATGTATACACAGGGTCTGTTTCTCTTACCCGACCAGCTACTGATTACACACCCCGAATTGTGGCGTCACATCCCCTGGCTACCATTCCCCTCGAGGCAGACTTTATTCTCTGGTATCGGTGAAGATCAGAAATTCGACGCTAATTCATGCGCCTTCGAAACAGCCACCCCGCCAACGACAGTGTTACAAGAGCTATGATAGCCATGGGCCAGTACTGGTCGAATAGCAGCGCATAGGAGTCCCCCTCCAGGAATACGCCGCGCAATATCACCATGAAATAACGCATGGGATTGATCAAAGTCAGGTACTGCACGGCTTCGGGCATATTGGAAATCGGGGTGGCAAATCCCGACAAAATGACCGCGGGAACCAGGAACAGAAAGGCACCCAGTATCCCCTGCTGCTGGGTTACGGCCAGCGAAGAAATCATCAGTCCGATACCCACTGCCGACAACAGGAACAAAAACATCCCGAGATACAGCGCACCCAGGCTGCCGCGCAGAGGCACCTCAAACCAGAACACCACCATCGCGATAATGAAACTGCCCTCGATCAAGCCGATGAGGATCCCGGGGATCGACTTGCCAATCAGTATTTCCACGGGCCGCAGGGGCGTTACCAGCAGTTGGTCGAAGGTTCCTGCCTCGCGTTCGCGAGCCACGGACAAACCGGTAACGATGGTGGTAACCACCAGCGTCAACAAACCGACAATACCGGGCACTACAAACCAACGTGACAGCAGGTTTGCGTTGTACCAGGGACGCATCTGCAACGTGGCGGGCGGCCCTGGCTTCCCGTGTCGCCGCGCCCAGTCAATATTGAAGTCGGTGACTATGGCGCGCAGGTAACCCAGCGCCAGCAGCGCCGTGTTGGAGTTACGACCGTCAATAATAAGCTGCGCGGAGGCGGTTTTCCCACGTTTCAGATCTGCGCTGAACCGTGGCCCCAGGTGCAGCACCATCAATACGTCCTTGTTATCAATCAGCGGCGCAATTTGCGCGTCACGTTCGATATAACCCATCAGGTTGAAGTGCGGTGAGCCGGCCAGGCGGGCGATCAATGCCCGGGACACTGCGCCGGAATCTTCGTTATAGACAGCCACCGGGATATTGTTCAGGTCGAAAGTGGCAGCATACCCGAATACGATCAGCTGGGCTAGCGGCGGGCCAATCAACACAAATCGACTTTTTTTGTCCCTGAGTATTGCCAACAACTCCTTGACAACGAGCGCAAAAATTCGATGCAGTGTATTCATGCATCTAGCCTTTTGTGCAGCTTGCGCCGCACCACCGCCAGCAAAACAAAGAGCATCGCCGCCAACACGGCGCAATTACTCAGCACAATCGGCCACATATCGCCGGCCAGAAACAAGGTCTGCAGAATAGCCACATAATAACGGGCAGGAACGATGTGGGTGATGAACTGGATCGCCTCTGGCATGGAACTGATCTGGAAGATAAAGCCGGATAGAATGAACGCCGGCAGAAAAGTAACGATGATGGCAATCTGGCCGGCCACGAACTGATTTTTGGCAACCACTGAAATCACCAGACCCATGCCCAGAGCCACCAGCATAAACAGTGCAGATGCCGCACTCAACAGCCAGAAAGACCCGCGCAGCGGCACCTCGAATAACCATACCGCAGTGGCTACGCTCAGTAGCATGCCCCCCATGCCCAGCACAAAATACGGCGCCAGTTTCCCTATCATCAATTCACCGATGCGGATCGGCGTCACCATCAGCGCCTCCATGGTGCCCCGCTCCCACTCGCGCGCCACCACCATAGAGGTCAGCAGGGCGCCTATCAAGGTCATAATCAGTGCGATCAGCCCGGGCACCAGGAAGTCGCGACTGCTCACCGCCGCGTTGAACCAGATGCGCGGCTCCAACGCCACCGGCAATGTCAACTCTATACCCCGCGAGCGCGCATAATGGCCCAACCACACCTGCCACACCCCCTGAATATAGCCTTCCGCGATACGCGCCTGATTGGCGTTAACACCGTTGACAATGACGCCTATAGGCGCGTTGCTGCGCGACAGCAACTGTTCGCTGAAGTCGTTGCGCAGCCAGATGATGCCGAATACTTCGCGCAAATCGAATGCCTGTTGCGCCGCATGGATACTGTCAAACGACTTCAGGTCAAAATACTCCGAGCGCTGGAAGGCACCGATCAGGCTGGCCGTATTGGTATCTGGCTGTTCCACCACAACGCCCAGCGGGACATGCCGCGCATCCAGCGATACGCCGTAACCGAACAGCAGCAACAGCACCACCGGCATGACAAAGGCGATGGCAATACTGGAAGGGTCACGCAATATCTGCAGACTTTCCTTACGGATCATACCGACCACACGCATACGCGACGCAGCGCGTTCATTCATACCACATCCCCCCTGTCCTGTTCGTGCGCCTCGATCAGCCCGATAAACGCATCCTCCATGGTGGGGTCCGGAAGGTCATTGCTGCGAAAGCGCGCCTTCATCTCCGCCGGTGTTCCGCTGGCCAGCACCTCGCCCTCGGCCATAATCACCAGCCGATCACAGTAGTTGGCCTCGTCCATGAAGTGGGTGGTGACCAACACCGTGACACCCGATTCGGCCAGTGCATTGATCCGTTGCCAGAACTCACGGCGCGCTAGCGGGTCAACACCCGAAGTCGGTTCGTCGAGAAACAAAATGTCCGGCTGGTGCATAAGTGCGGCTGCCATTGCCAGGCGTTGCTTGAAGCCCAGTGGTAAATCGCGGCTGCTGTCGCCGCTGTAGTCGTTCAATTCAAACGCCTCCAGCGCCCAGGCGATGCGCGCTCTGCTGCGTGCCCGGCCAAGACCATAGGCGCTGGCAAAAAAACGCAGATTCTGCAGTACGCTGAGATCACCGTACAGTGAAAACCGTTGAGCCATGTAGCCGAGTCTTCCGCGCGCCCGCGCCGCAGCGCGGCGCAGGTCGTAACCGGCCACGTGCACCTTGCCGGCCGAGACCGGCAGCAAGCCGCACAGCATGCGAAAAGTGGTGGATTTGCCAGCACCATTAGCCCCTAGCAGGCCAAAAATCTCACCGCGCTGCACGCTGAAACTGACATTCTTAACGGCATAGAAGTCGCCAAATCGGCGTTCCAGGTCACGAACCTCAATGACGGCTTCTTGTTCTGGCCCGGCTGGCATCACCTGTGGCAATAGGCTCAACTGAGGCGCGGATTCAACAGCCCGGCCGCCTTTTAACGCAGCTATAAAAGCATCTTCGAAAATAGGCTCGGCAGGCTCAGTATGCACAGCGTCCTGGCCAGTCGTTACCAGGCTTAAATCCGGCAGCCCCGGATCTTCGGTGACGATACGCACGTGCTCACCTTCAATAATCGCGTCCACAATGCCCGGCACCGCGCTGAGGCGTGCCTGCAAGGCGCGTTTAGTGAATCCCGGGGCGGTTACACGGAAGGTCCGTCCACGCATCGGCTCACTAAAGTGTTGCGGGGTGCCCTGACCCAGGCGCTGGCCTTCATGAATCAGTATGACCTCGTCACAGCGTTGCGCTTCATCGAGATACGCGGTACTCAGAAGCACACTCATACCCTGTTCCTTCACCTGACGATAAACAATAGACCAGAGTTCACGCCGCGAGACGGGATCGACTCCCACGGTAGGTTCATCCAGCAGCAACAACCGTGGCGGCCGCACCAGGGTGCAGGCTAGCCCGAGCTTCTGTTTCATGCCTCCGGAAAGCCGGCCAGCCAGCCGACGCGTGAAGGGCGCCAGGCCTGTCATGTGCATCAGTTCCTGATAGCTGGCGGCACGCTCGGCACTGCCAAGCCCTTGCAAATCGGCATAAAAGTCCAGATTTTCCTGCACGCTCAGATCTTCATACAGACCGAAACGCTGCGGCATGTAGCCCACCGAGGACTGCACCTCCAGCGGCTGTCTGACGACGTCAATGCCCAATACGTGAATACGCCCGGCGTCGGGCAACAACAACCCGGCCGCCAGCCGCATCAGCGTAGTCTTACCCGCTCCATCGGGACCAATAAGACCAGTTACTTTGCCTGTCTGAATGCGGATATCGAGGGACTGCAGCGCCGTGACCGATCGATCTCTGGCCGAAAACGTCTTACTGACACCCTCGAAGACCAGCGCCGCACTGGTCGCCACTTCAGTCGGTCTGCAACTGCGCGCAATCGGGGGCGGCATGATCGGCTGCTGGTTTCGGCTGGGTGAGGGAGATGGAAACTGTGGCCGGCATACCCAGGCGCAGTTCTTCCTGGGGGTTGCACGCATAGATCCTTACTTGATAGACAAGGCGAGTGCGCAGCTCAGGCGTTTCCACGTTTTTGGGTGTGAATTCAGCAGTTGGCGAAATAAAACCAATCCAGCCGGGATATGCCTTGCCGGGATAACTGTCCGTGGACACATCCGCCGACATTCCGGGTGCCAATTTGCCGAGTGCGGTTTCCGGTACATATGCCCGCACCCACACCGGATTGGTAAAAGCCAGGCTGAAAACCGGCGTCTGTGGCGACGCCATATCTCCGGGTTCAAGGATACGATCGCGAATGATGCCATCTGCCGGTGCATACAATTCGGCGTCTTTCAACACCTCCTGTGCCAGTGCCAGGCGCGCCTCAGCGGACTTCAATGTAGCCCTGGCCTCCGCTATATATTCCTCCCGCGGCCCGGCGACAGCCAGTGCCAGCCCCTCTTCGGCCACTTTGACTTCAGCGCGAGCGGTATTCATATTGGCTTCGGTGTCATCCAGTACCTGCTTGGAGACGCCTCGCTTTTTGTACAAACTCTCTGTACGTGTAAACGTGACCTGGGCATCCACCAGTCTGGCATTGGCAGCGTCCAGATTCGCCCTTGCCTGGTGCACCTCTTCCACCCGGGAACCGGCCTCAAGACGCGCCACCACCGCTTTTTTCGCCATCACACGGGCCTCCGCGTCGGCCGCTGCGACTCGAAAACGCTCCCGGTGCAGGGTCGCCAGCAATTGACCTTTAGTTACCCGGTCACCCTCCTGAACGAGCAGGCGATCGATATGTTCGCTGTTATTGAAGGCCAGATCAGATTCTCGAATGTCTATGTTGCCATATAAAACCAATTGGTTTTCATTCGAACTGTCGAACCCGGGATAAAACCGCCACAGCCCGGCCGCTATCAACGCGGCGACCAGCAGGACCAGCGTTACCCGAATGATTGGCTTTTTGTTCACAATGCGCTCACAACAGAACTTTGAAGAGGTTGGCGATCAATATAACGTAAATCTACGCCCATTGTCCCTTTTAAAAACTGCCTGATCGGCGCATCATCATGATGATGGTAGCGCATAGTTTCCATATTTTTTACAAACCCCAACAGGGAGTTTCAGCATGATCGCATCCAATTTTACCGTCGGAGAGCGTCCGTTATCGGCTGATGAACTGCGCCTGATCGACGCTTGGTGGCGCGCGGCCAACTACCTGTCGATCGGCCAGATTTATCTCAGGGACAACCCCCTGCTCAAACAGCCGCTAAGCCTCGATCATATCAAGCCGCGCCTGCTGGGCCACTGGGGCACGACCCCCGGTCTGAACATGATCTATGCGCACCTCAACCGGGTGATCAAGGCGCGCGACCTGAATATGATCAATATCACCGGCCCGGGTCACGGCGCACCAGGCATCGTCGCCAGTACTTACTTGGAGGGCAGCTACAGTGAGTTGTTCCCGAACATCACCCGGGACGAAGCGGGCCTGCATGCGTTGTTCAAACAATTTTCGTTTCCCGGC
>Ga0164313_10006583_pt1 | contig 10242 bp, 8 predicted proteins | sample GuaBasSedimGuay4_FD_113735 | JGI IMG/M metagenome (GOLD analysis project Ga0164313, IMG submission 113735) | Subseafloor sediment microbial communities from Guaymas Basin, Gulf of California, Mexico - Guay4, Core 4569-4, 0-3 cm | ecosystem: Environmental > Aquatic > Marine > Hydrothermal vents >...
AGAGATATTCGTGAAGAAGTGTGGAATAAATTTAGCGAGGCAACGAAAAAAATACATGATAGGCGTCATGAATTTCAAAATGAAATGGAGTCTAAATTCAAAGAAAATGTAGCTTTGAAACTGGCGATTGTTGATAAGATAAAATCCATTAAAACAGATGGTTATTCGTCTCATAAGTTGTGGCAAAATGCAATAAGAGAAATGGAAAGTCTTCGTAAGGAGTTTTTTGCCATTGGCAGAGTTCCAAGATCGAAAAATGAAGAAGTTTGGCAAATTTTCAAGGACGCAACCAGAACCTTCAATAAGGGCAAGAACGCATTTTATAAAAGTATTAAGAAAGAGCAGGCAGACAATCTGACAAAAAAAATGCAACTTATTGAACAGGCAGAATCACTGAAAGATAGTGAAGACTGGGAAATGGTAACAGAAGTCTTTAAAAAAATTCAGGCAGAGTGGAAAGCAATTGGACATGTCCCAAGACGGGATTCTGATAAAATATGGAAGAGATTTAAAGATGCTTGTAATCATTATTTTGATCAATTGCACAATATGCAGGATGGACATAATAAGGGGCAAGCGGAAGTATTCAATAAGAAAAAGGAATTATTGGAAAAATTTAAGGAGGATATAGATCGAGAGGATAAGTTGGATCTCGATCTGGTAAATAAATATATTTCAGAATGGAGAGATCTGGGTGTTGTTCCGGTTAATATGCGTCATATTGAAGGGAAATTGAACAAAGTAATTGACAGCGCCTGTAAGAAATTAAATATCAACAAAGAAGAAACAGCCTTGTTAAAATTCAAGAATGTTATTGATACATATCTTGAACAAAAGGATTATAGAAAACTTGATAATGAACAATTATTTATCAAAAGAAAAGTTGATGATCTAACAAAAGAAATTAAGCAGTTGGAAAATAATATTAGTTTTATTTCTAATGCAACAGACGATAATCCATTGGTAAAAAATGTATACAAAAATATAGAAAACTACTCCAAAGATCTTAAAGTATGGCAAAGAAAACTAGCCTATATAAGACAATTGGAATACTAAATAAAATCCTGCTTCTGCAGGATTTTTTTTGATATATTCTGAAAATAAAGCAAGCCGATTCTTAGTATATTTGTATGTTAAACTAAATTAAAAAATATGGCAGATGACAAAAAGGTGATTTTCTCCATGAGTGGTGTTAATAAATCTTACCAGGGTACAAATAAACAAGTCCTAAAGAATATATATCTGAGTTTTTTCTATGGCGCTAAAATTGGAATTTTAGGCTTGAATGGATCCGGAAAATCAACATTGCTTAAAATTATCGCAGGGATTGAAAAGAATTATCAGGGAGATGTTGTTTTCTCTCCAAATTATTCCGTTGGGTATTTGTCTCAGGAACCTGAAATTGACGATTCCAAAACTGTTATTGATATTGTTAAGGAAGGCGTATCGGAAACGGTAGCTATCTTGGATGAGTACAATAAGATCAATGATCTGTTTGGGCTGGAAGAAGTATATTCCGATCCGGATAAGATGGATAAATTAATGACACAACAAGCAGCATTACAGGATAAGATAGATGCATTAAATGCGTGGGAACTGGATACACAATTGGAGATTGCAATGGATGCTTTACGTACTCCTGAGGGACATACGCCAATCAAAAATTTATCAGGAGGAGAAAAAAGAAGAGTGGCTTTATGTAGAATATTATTGCAACAACCGGATGTGCTGTTATTAGATGAACCTACTAATCATTTGGATGCCGAATCCGTGCATTGGTTAGAGCATCATCTAGCCCAATATAAAGGGACTGTTATTGCCGTAACACATGACAGATATTTTTTAGATAATGTTGCCGGTTGGATATTAGAACTCGACCGAGGTGAGGGGATTCCGTGGAAAGGGAATTATTCATCATGGTTAGAGCAAAAATCAGAAAGATTGGCGAAGGAAGAAAAAACTACTTCTAAACGACAAAAAACCTTACAGCGTGAGTTAGAATGGGTGAGGATGGCTCCAAAAGGCAGACACGCAAAATCAAAGGCCCGTTTATCTAATTACGATAAATTAATGAGTCAGGATCAAAAACAAAAAGAGGAAAAATTAGAAATTTACATTCCAAATGGACCACGTTTAGGGAATAAAGTAATTGAATCCGTGGGAGTTTCAAAAGCCTATGGGGAAAAATTATTATACGAAGATCTGAATTTTAATTTGCCACCTAATGGGATCGTTGGTATAATTGGGCCCAATGGAGCAGGAAAAACGACTATTTTCAGAATGATCATGGGGGAAGAAACAGCTGACAAAGGCGAGTTTAAAGTTGGAGAAACTGTAAAACTTGCTTATGTAGACCAGGCACATTCCAATATTGATCCGGATAAAAGTATTTGGCAAAATTTTTCTGATGAACAGGAAATGATCATGATGGGAGGGAAGCAAGTAAATTCACGTGCATATTTAGGACGGTTCAATTTCAGTGGTGCCGAGCAGAATAAAAAAGTTTCTGCCTTGTCCGGAGGAGAGAGAAATCGTTTGCATTTGGCCATGACCTTGCGAGAAGAAGGAAATGTTCTTTTGCTTGATGAGCCGACTAATGATTTAGATATTAACACTTTGCGAGCTTTAGAGGAAGGCTTGGAGAATTTTGCCGGTTGTGCAGTGGTTATCTCACACGACAGATGGTTTTTGGACAGAATTTGCACCCATATTTTGGCCTTTGAAGGAAATTCCCAAGTGTATTATTTTGAAGGAAGCTTTTCTGAGTATGAAGAGAATAAAAAGAAACGATTGGGTGGAGACCTTATACCCAAAAGAATTAAGTATAAGAAGCTAATCAGATAATATAATTGAGGTATGAACCCAAGAGTTAAGAATATCAAAACCATATTATTATCAGATAATTGGTATACGCTCAACAATATTAATTTTGATTATCAATTAGAGAGCGGTGATTGGGTTAACCAATCACGTGAATCCTATGACAGGGGAAATGGTGCTACAATTCTTTTATACAATAAGGAAAAGCAAACAATTATTTTAATTGAACAATTTAGAATGCCTACTTATCTAAACGGGAATGACAACGGGATGATAATTGAAACTTGTGGTGGTCTATTGGATGGTGATGATCCGATGACATGTATAATTAAAGAAACCGAGGAGGAGGTTGGATATAAAATACAAAATGTAAAAAAGGTATTTGAATCTTATATGTCGCCCGGAGCGGTAACCGAAATCATCCATTTTTTTATTGCAGAGTATACAGATGCCATGAAAGTAAGTGATGGCGGGGGTTTAGATGCGGAGCATGAGGAAATTGATATCCTGGAACTTGACTTTAAGAAGGCTCTGGAAATGATAAATACTGGTGTTATCAAAGACGCAAAAACTATTATGTTACTGCAATATGCTCAAATTAATAATATAATAGAATAGATATATTGTTAACTTCTGTACATCAATATCACAAAACAATAAAATGTGATTAAGATGAAAGAAGACTTTCTGCACTATTTATGGAAATATAAATTTTTTGCTACGAAAGAATTAAAAACTTCAAAAAATATTTCTCTGCAGATAATCCAAACCGGCCAGCATAATTTTAATTCAGGCCCGGATTTTTTCAATAGTAAATTAAAAATTGGAGGTCAGATATGGGCAGGTAATGTAGAGATCCATGTAAAATCATCAGATTGGTACGCTCATGGTCATGAACTTGATGCAAACTACGACAATGTAATTCTTCATGTTGTCTGGACGAATGATATTGAAGTGTTTGGCAGTAATAATGAGCTTATCCCGACTTTAGAGTTGAACAATATTGTTTCAAGGGACCTTATCAGAAAATATCAGAAATTATTTTCAAAACCGAATCAATGGATCAATTGTGAGAATGATTTTCGTACTGTTGATAAATTTGTATTAAATAATTGGTTGGAAAATTTATATTTTGAAAGATTAGAGCAAAAATCAATTGAGATTCAACGTCTGTTGAAAAAATGCGCAAATGATTGGGAAGCCACATTATTCAGGCTCTTGGCCAGGAATTTCGGTCTTAAAGTTAATGGTGAATCATTTTTGAATCTGGCAAATTCTATGGATTTTAAAATTGTGCGTAAAGTACAAGTTAATTTGTGTAAACTCGAAGCCTTATTTTTTGGTCAGGCAGGTTTGCTTTTTGACGATATAGAAGATGGATATTACAGAACTCTTCAAAAGGAGTATAGATACCTTCAAGTAAAATATGATCTAAAGTCTCTTAATAAAGGTCAATTTCAGTTTTTCAGATTAAGACCGAATAATTTTCCTACGATACGATTGGCACAACTGTCGAAATTGTATTTTGTAAAACGCAGTCTATTTGCGAAAATATTGGAAGCAAAAAGTAAAAACGATTTGTATAAGATATTTGATATTGAGTCGACAGACTATTGGCAGAAGCATTATAATTTTTCATCAACATCATCAAAACGCAATAAAAAGCTTAGCAGGTCCTTTATAGATTTATTAATCATAAATACTATTATTCCATTAAAATTCACTTATTACAAAGAGAGGGGAGAAGTAGATGTAGACTATTTTTTGAATCTAATCCATCAAATGAAACCTGAAAAGAATAATATAATTGTAAAATATGAAAGTTTGTTGAAGACTGCCGAGCAGAACACACCATTTATTATAAATGCACTACAGAGCCAATCCCTCCTTCAGCTAAAAAATGAGTATTGCAATTTAAATAGATGTCTGACCTGTGCCATAGGGAATTCATTATTAAAAGAATAACGTCTTTGCCGTAAGGAGGCTTGCCCCGAGGTCATTTACTCAACAATTGCAATTAGAGCAAGAACAATTTTGGCAGGTGCAGTCCTGACATTGGCCATTTTTACAGGGTTCACAGTCACATGTGCATTGATCATTGTTTTTCATAAGAAATATATTTAAGATTTTTCATTGATGTATAGACTTAATAAAAAGGCTGATTTTATACAAAGAACAGTAAGAATTTAACCAAATGAGAACTAATTCCTATTAGTTATATATGAGAAAACTCGTGATTTTCTGGAGTGGGTGTCAGAAATCATTAAGTTCGAGGCGGACACAGTACTGAAAAACAAGGAGTTTACTATTGTAAATAACTGTTTTCAGTACAAATCCAACGAAGAAATTGGTGTTTTCTGGCGCGCACTAGTTAACAGAACTGCAACCAGGAACTACCTTCTCCATAATCTTCTATACTTTTAATTTCATTATTAAAATTAAAGGAGTTTATTAAATTTGAAATATCCTGATGAAGTGTTGTGATACAATTGTCAATTAAGTCTTTTCTAAAACCACACGCTCCCATATCAACTACAAAACCGGCGGAAACAATTCTACCTATAACTTTCCCAAGATCAACTAATTTTCGTTGTGACAAATTAATATCAATTGTAAAATTGACCTCTTTTTTAAAATATGCCACTGACTTAGAGGTCAAATCAAAATCTTCTAAAAATTTTAACAGATTGAACTCTTTTTTCCTTTTCATCAGTTTTATAACTGCTTCAGAAATTTGTGAATAAAGCATTTCATTAGAACCTTCAAAAATTTGGAAGGGTCTGCTATCCACAATTCCTCTTCCGGCAATATTACTAATTCTAAAACCTTGTGCACCGAAGAGCTGTGTTACTGTTTGGGCACATTCTTGCATAAGATCTGTTACGACAGTTTTCATGCTGTTAGCTTCTATATTATCAAGTGACAGGTTTTTGTCTATACCGCTTTTGGAACTACTAGTAAAACACATTGCAGAACAAACTGTATAGGCACTTTGTATTCTGGAAATTTGATGCTGAACTTGATCTAACGAGAGTAAATTGTTACCTCCAACAATTCTGTTTTTACACTGTTTAATAGCTTCATCAAGCATTCGTTTTATAAAGCCCATACCCATGCCTGGAAATTGCATTCTTGAACGGTGTAAAATATCCAACATCATTTTAATTCCGGTACTTTCAGGTTGAAGTTTGAATTTTTCCGGAATTTGAAGATCTAATATATTTCTTCCATACGGAATCATATAGAGTCCTAAGTTGTCAAATAATTCTTCTACGATAATTTTTTGATTTTCCTTGGATTCATCACTGATAAAAAAATCAATATCCCGTCCCAAAATACCCTCCGCATTTTTAGATCTCGAAGTAATTAGCCAATAATCAGCCATTCCGGTTAGACCTTGCCAGTGTTTCGTTCCTTTTACATGATAAGTATCGCTATGTTTAATATTATAAGACTGCATATTTAAGGCATCACTACCATAGTCAGGTTCTGTGATCATCAGGCCACCCATATTTTGTCTTTCTATAAACCGTTTAAAAATTCCTGGTTTTACCTCTTCGTTAGCATATTTAGCAACAGGCTCTAAAAAAAGTGCAATATTAATTCCGAAGGTCAATGACAAAGGCAGTGATTCATAAGAGGCTGCTGAGAGCAGTCCAAGACATTCTTTTACAATGACGCCTCGACCTCCATAAGTAGCCGGAATGGCAACCGATAAAGGTACCTCATTCATGATTTGCGTCAATACAGACGGTGGGATGCCCCGATCTAAGCTAAATTTGTTTATATCAGCTTTTTCATGAAAAGCCGATTTTAATGTTTTTTCAAAATTTTGTATAAATTCAGGATAATTCACCATCATAATTATTTTACGTCCGAAATAGGTAGGATTCGATTATTTTTGTTTGATATTATAAATATGTATTAATATCTTAAGGTTTAAACATACTAAAAATAACTGTTTTGCACTTTTAAATTAGAAATAAAAAATATTACTGATATCTTGCTATTTTGAAAGTTAATTAAAAACTATCAAATTTTCAGAAAAGATGCGAATAATATTCTTTTAGAGGTTTAATACCATTTTAATATTTCCTCTGTTATATGGGTTGTTTTTTTCTATAGGAATTTCAACAAAGCCGTTTTTTCTGTACAAGTTTATCGCTGGGAAAAGTTTTGTATTTGAGTATATTAATAATGCCGGCCATTTTTTTTCTTTAGAGAATTGAACGCAATGGTCCATTAATTTTTGCCCTATTTTTAGTCCTTGATAATTAGGTAAAACAGCCATTTTACTTAGTTCATATCCTCCTGGTTCATTCATTAGAGCCCCGCTACCGCACGATTGTATCGTGTGGTTACTATAATTCTTTAACGACAACTATATTATCAATCATTCCTTTTTCTCCTGAGTAATCTATAGCTGAGCTATACATATAGTCTTTTGCTCTAAATACTAAACCTTCTTCAACAGGATAATTATGAATATAATTTATTTTCTCAAAAATAACTTTGTTACTCCACAATTCAATTGGTTTATTATCATGCCTCCAAAATTGATACTCTTTTACATTAGAAGACTTTAAAGCAGCTTTTTTAAATTGTTCGATTAAATTCTCTTTTCTACTTTCTCTTGGATTTTCAATTATCGATTTTACTACTGCTTTACTTGTAAATCTCTTAAAATCTCCTAATAATAACTCCGGCTTTTGACCATTAACACTTCTAAAAATTAAATGAACATGATTTGTCATTATGCACCATGCATAAATTTCCATTCCTTTTTCTTTTTGACAAAACAGCAAGCTATCTATTATAATATTCTTATACTCATTTCTTGTAAAAACATCTAACCACTCAAAAACAGCAAAGCTTACAAAATATGCTGCTTTCGGATCATTAAATTTGTAGTTTCTACTCATAAACCAAAACTAAGAAATATTTTTGGCTTATATGTCTTTATGTTGATGCTGGTATAATATAGTGAATGCGATACAATCGTGTATCTGCGGGTGGAGGATATTTACTGCTTTTTATACCCACACGAAAGGATTCGTGCGGGAGCGGGGGAAAACACCGACAAGGGCATAGTGAATACCCCAAAAAAGGTTTTTTGTATTCTAATTTACATTTGAGAATCTATAAATTCAATCATTTCATTTTCAATTTCTTTGGTCGCTTCATAAATTCTCTTTGCCTTTGCTATAATATTATCAGCAAAGTCCCTGTCTTTAATATCTTTTGCATTTATACGAACGTTGAAATATGCACCGGTTACTGCTGTTTTGGCACATAGAATACCAACTCCTGCATCCGATAAGGAATTTTGTAAACCATCTTTCATCATTGCCTGCATAACTTCCATGGAATTATAAGAAGTCTCCATAACCTGAAACGGAATTTCAGTAGCATATTTCGTTGCATCTTCAATGGCTTGTTTTCGCAAATCTTTTTCCACCTCTGTACTTTTAGGCATTCTAAAACCATCAATTATTTTGTTAAAGGCATTAGTATCTTCATCTACCAAGTACAGCAGTTTATTTTTATATGCTTGTCCCTTAACTGCCCATTTAGAGAATTCCTCCCACCTTTCATCCCATCCTCTCTTATTGGCCGACAAATTTGCTACCATGGTACCCAGAGATACACCGAGGGCACCTACATAAGCTGATATAGAACCTCCGCCCGGTGCCATGGATTCGCCCGCAGTTTCCTCAGCAAAATTCGATATTGTTAAGTCGACTAATTTTTTGATGTCACTATCATCCAGCACATATTCTATGATTTTTTCTTTGGGATTAAAGGGTTTTAAATCATCTAAGCCGAGGGACTTTACCGTAATTTTTATTTTTTCATCTTCAGATATTCCGAGAGATCTTTTTTGTTTGATTAAGAAATAATCAGCTGCATCCAGCATGGCCTGAAGTGGAATCAATCCTATCAATTCAGACCCCGTCACCCTTAAGCCATGACGATTAGCTGATTGACGTGTCTCATCGAAAGCAACATGCATAGAAGTAATATTGATATTTGTAAGATTATAGGATATTTGTGCAATCCCATATTCTTCAATATACCATCCAATTCCTTTAACCGCTTTTAATTTTCCCGGAATTCTAACCGTATTTCCATTAGTATCCAAGACTATTTTTCCGGTAATTGGATTTCCCTCTCTTTTAACCCTGCCAGCTTCACGGATATCAAAGGCGATAGAATTTGCACGTCGGGTAGAGGTAGAGTTTAAATTCACATTATAGGCGATTAAAAAATCTCTGGCCGATATTGCGGTAGCTCCTGATTTGGCAACTTTTTCAGTGAATTCTGAGGGACCATAATCCGGCTTCCAGTTTGGGTCGTTCAGTTTTTCTTTAAGACCTTCATATTCTCCTGATCTGCAGCTAGCCAAATTTTTACGTTTTTCTTCTTTAGCCGCATTTTCGTAACAGAATCCGGGTATTCCGAGCTCTTCACCTACACGCTCACCTAATTTATGAGCGTATTTTGCAGTTTCTTCCATACTTATTCCTGAAATTGGAACAAGAGGGCAAACATCCGTAGCGCCAAATCGTGGATGTTCTCCCGAGTGCTTACGCATATCAATCAATTCCGAAGCCTTTTTTATTAACAAAAATGCAGCTTTAATCACATTTTCAGGCCCACCAACAAAAGTGATTACTGTACGGTTTGTGGCGTTTCCCGGGTCAACATCCAAAAGTTTGATGCCTTCAACGGTTTCAACTACATTAGCAATTGTGTTTATTTTATCTATATCACGCCCTTCACTGATGTTAGGAACGCATTCTATAAGTTGATTCTTCATTTCTTTTTATTTAATTTTCAAAATTAATTTATTAATCCAAAACAAGAGGTAGTTTTTAATTGTTTTTAAAAAGAAAAAAATTAAATCTTAAAATTTATTCCAAACATGAAATTCCGTCCGATATTTGGAATGCCATCAATTTTTAAAATGGAAAGATGTGATATATATTCTTTATTTAGCAAGTTGTTTATGTTGAAATTTATATTAAGGTCAGATCTTTTAAAACTTATATTCCCACCAAAACTGAAGTTTAACAAATTATAGCCATCTGTGGGTTCTTCAAATGAGTTAACATTTGTTTTTTTAAAATAGTTTTGAAACTGAAGGGATATAAACATTTCATTTAGTTTGTCATTCCCTCTAAATTCGCCTCTAAGCGTATTGGATAATTTATTAGTAGGGATTAAAGGCAAATACTCACCACTTTTTTGTTTTCCGGTGACCGTTTCAAAATTACTCTCAAAATGCAACCAATGTATAGGGTGCGGATGAAAGTGAAATCCAAGTTCTCCACCATATAAAGCCGCCGTATGTTGAACATACCTGAAAATTTCATGTTCATGTTCAAATTCACCGGTTGGGGTAATAAAAATATAATCGAA
>Ga0164313_10006585_pt1 | contig 10241 bp, 9 predicted proteins | sample GuaBasSedimGuay4_FD_113735 | JGI IMG/M metagenome (GOLD analysis project Ga0164313, IMG submission 113735) | Subseafloor sediment microbial communities from Guaymas Basin, Gulf of California, Mexico - Guay4, Core 4569-4, 0-3 cm | ecosystem: Environmental > Aquatic > Marine > Hydrothermal vents >...
CACGCTGCCGGTGGTGTCGCGCTTCGCCGCCGAGGCCGGCATCTCCACGGTGACGTTCGTGACGTGGCGCTCCTTGCTGGGTGCGGCCATCCTCGTCATCGCGGTGGTGGCGCTCATCCGCGCGCGGCGCATGGCTGCACCACGTTGGTCAGAGGTGGCGCCGCTGCACCACGTTCAGGTCATGGTCGTGGCAATGATGACGATCCTCACCAACCTGGCCCTCTTCACGGCCTTCGGACGAAGCTCGATCGCCATCGTCCTCATCTGCTTCTACACCTTCCCGGTGATGGTGGCGGTGGCGGCGGTGCGTGTGTACGGTGAGCCGCTGACGGCATCGCGTATCGGGGCACTGCTGCTCGCCTCGATCGGGATGCTGCTGGTGGTGCTGGCTCCCGCGCTGGGGCAGGAGGGTGTCGAGGTGGCGCTCATCGGTATCGTTCTGGGCCTGGCTGCGGCATCCTTCCAGGCCGTTTACGCGCTCATCGCGGGGCGCGGCTACCCCACCTTGACCTCCGGCCAGGCGGCCATGGCCATCTCGTCAGCAGCGGCCGTGGGCTATGTGGCCATCGCCATCGTGGGTGGCTCGGTCGCGGCGTTGGCAGAGCCATTCGAGGGTGGCGGCTGGATCTGGATCGCGCTGGGGGCCGTCATCGGCCTGGCCATCCCGACTGCTGCGGTGCTGGCCGGCTTCCGGCAGCTGGGGCCCACGCGGGCATCGATCCTGATGCTTCTCGAGCCGGTCGTGGCTGTGATGCTGGCGGCCCTCCTCATCGCCGAACGGCCCTCGCCACTGCAGTTGGCGGGTGGCCTGCTGGTGCTGGTCGGCGGTGCGCTCGCCCAGGTGCGCTGGCGCGGCCGCCGTGGTGCCGCCGTCCAGCAGGCAGAGGCTGAGCTGTTGTGAGGCAGCGGATGAACTCGACGGGCTGAGCCTGTCCACCCAGTCGGTCCAGTTCCTAGGACCTGGACCTCTCGATCATGATCTTCAGCTCACGGTCGAGCCGGCCGGCCAGGGCGGGCTTCTTCTTGACGAGGTTTCGCTGCTCCCACCTGTCCTTCGCCAAGTGGTACAGCTGTTTCTTGCCGTCGGCCCAACGGATGTAGCGCCAGTTCTTGTATCGGACGGCCGACCACCTGGCCTTGGCCTTGAAGCTGTGCTCGAGCGCACGCTTGCGACCCGCGAATGGCTCACCCTTGATCAACTTCATGAACGATCGCCCGTCCACCCAGGGCATGTTGGCCTTGCCCAGGCTGGCGATGGTGGGCGCGATGTCGATGATGGACAAGAGCTTGCCGCTGGAGGAACCTCCGGCGATCCGCGGCCCGGAGATGTACATCGGCAGCCGTGTGGATGGCGGCACGCGCTTTCCGGGGAACCCCTTCTGGCCCCAGGCCATGCCGTTGTCGGAGAAGAACAGGTAGTAGGCGGGTCGGCCGCGTGCCTCCTGGGCTTCGGTGATCGCTCCCACCATCTCGTCTACCTGCAGCATCGACTCGCAGATACTGACGAGGTCCCAACCCTCCGGCCAATAGGGCATGTCCCTGGGGAATGGCCTGGGCGGCTTCCAGGTCCGGTAGGTCGGTGGCTTGAACGGCGCGATGCCGCGGCACTCGGGTGCGTCCCGGAAGCGCTCCGGGACATACGGACGGCGGCAATCGTCGTCGGGATACCGAGAGGAATTGCACCTGTGCGGAGCCGTCGCGGAGAGCCAGGCGAAGACCGGCTGGGACTTGGGCGCGCGCGCCAGGCTCTCGACAGACTCGCTCACGAGTCGTCCGGGGTCGTGGAAGAGCGACACATCGGACCAGCCCTTGGGGTTCCTCGACGGATCCCAATCGATGAGGTACTTGCCGATCAGGGTGGTGTGGTACCCGGCTCGCTGCAGCGCCAGGGCGACCGTCTTGTTCGGATTCACCGGGGGGCTGTTGTTCTCCGTCACTCCATTGTGGAGCGAGTTCTGACCGGTCAGGAAGTTTGCCCGACCCGGAGAGCACACAGGCGTCTGGCCATACATCCGACGGAGCTCGAGACCGCCGTCCAGGAACGTCTCACGGATGTTCGGGAGCCTCTTGAGCACAGAGTTGCTGGGCAGGAACCCGAGATCGTCAACCATGATGGTGATGATGTCAGGACGTTGCGATTCCGCCCGTACGCTATCAGGCGTGATGGCGATCGCAGCGCCGATCGATAGGCTGGCAGCGAGGCAGCTGGCGATCAAGGCCTCACGTCTCATGATTCGTGGATACCTCCCCCATGTGCTCCTGGCGGACCTCCCCAGTCTAGCCGTCGCCCTCGGTCGCCCGCCGTTGCGCACATGAAGCATCAGCCTGACCCTGCTGGTGCGTCGATGGTGGCGTTGGCGGCCGTCGGTCTTGCCTGGGCGGCCGGCTTGCCCGCGTTGCGGGAGAGATCGGCCTGCTGGTGTTGGCAGGTGCGGCGCTGTTCCAACTGACGCCGACTCGCCACGGGCCGGCCAAAGCCGAACCCCTGGCCGAGTGACATCCGCTCCGGCGTGTGGCGCAGCGCGATGAGCCGACTCGCCCCGCCGCTGTAAACTCGGGTCACTCGCGTCGGAGATACCCGCGCCGACCGCCAAGACCGGGTCCGGACCCGGCATCCGCAGTGGAGGATCGATGCGCGTTCGCAAGGCAGTGTTCCCGGCCGCAGGCTGGGGGACCCGTTTCCTACCGGCCACCAAGGCACAGCCCAAGGAGATGCTGCCGCTGGTGGACAAGCCCGTCATCCAGTACGCGGTCGAAGAGGCCGTTGCTGCCGGGATCGAGCAGGTCATCATCGTCACAAGCAGCCAGAAGCGTGCCATCGAGGATCACTTCGACCACAGCTTTGAGTTGGAGTCGCTGCTGGAGCGCCGCGGCGATATCGAGATGCTGCGCAAGGTGCGCCAGATCGGTGACATGGCCCAGGTCAGCTACGTGCGCCAGAAGGAGCAGCTTGGGCTCGGCCACGCCGTGCTCATGGCCAAGGAGCTGGTCGGGCACGAGCCCTTCGCGGTCATCCTCTCCGACGATGTCGTACAGGCTGAACGCTCCTGCATCGGCCAGCTCGTCGACGCCTATCAACACACCGGCGGCTCCACGCTGGCGGTGATGCCCGTGCCGCACGAGGAGACCAGCCGCTACGGCATCGTCGATGTCGACACCGAATGGTCAGACCCGGACGTCCGCCTCGATCGCATCAGGGGTGTGGTGGAGAAGCCGCCGGCAGACGAGGCACCCAGCAACAAGGCCATCATCGGCCGCTACGTGCTCACGCCCAAGATCTTCGAGAAGCTGGAGCAGACGCAGGCCGGCAGCGGCGGTGAGATCCAGCTGACCGACGCCATCGAGGCACTGATGAAGGAGCAGGAGGTCTTCTCCTATGCCTTCGAGGGTACTCGCCACGATGCCGGCACGACCATGGGCTGGCTCAAGGCCTCGGTGCAGTTGGCGCTCGATCGCGACGACATCGGCGGCGAGTTCCGCGACTACCTGGCAGGGATCGACCTGCAGTGACGGCGGCCGAGGCCATCGGTCCGGCGGGCGACCTCGGGGGCGCTGAGCGTGGCTGAACTCGGCACGCTCCTCGGTGGTCGGTATCGACTCGATCAGGTCCTCGGCCAGGGTGGCATGGCCACCATCTTTCAGGCCACTGACGCCAAGCTCGACCGGCAGGTGGCGGTCAAGGTGCTGCGGCCCGAGTTTGGCACTGACGCACAGTTCGTCGAGCGCTTCAAGCATGAGGCCCAGTCGGCCGCCTCGCTGAACCACCCCAACGTGGTCCAGGTCTACGACTACGGCAACGACCCCGCCGGACCCTACATCGTCATGGAGCAGGTCTCCGGCGGCGACCTCTCGTCTGCGCTGGGCAAGCACGGGATCCTGCCGCCGACGGCGGTCGCCAACACGGGCCAGCAAGTGGCCGACGCACTTGCTGCGGCCCACGCGACCGGGCTCGTCCACCGTGACATCAAGCCCAGCAACATCCTGCTCTCGCCTGATGGCCGGGTGCAGGTGGCCGACTTCGGCATCGCCCAGGCTGCCGCCCGATCGCCCGTCACGGCCACCGGCATCACGCTCGGAAGCGTCCTCTACTTCAGCCCAGAACAGGCCCGTGGCGACACTGCCACGGCCGCCTCGGACATCTACTCGCTGGGCCTGGTGATGTACGAGATGCTTACAGGTCAACGTGCCTTCTCTGGTGACTCGCCCGCCGCGGTCGCAGTGGCGCGCCTGTCTGGTGGCGTGCCCTCTCCCATGGCTGTTCGCGCGGAGGTCCCACCGGCCCTCGATGCCATCGTGCGCTGGTGCCTGGCGGTGGACCCGGGTGCTCGACCCTCTGCTACGGAGCTCTCGACCGCGCTGGCGCGATTCCGCTCCGACCCATCCGGCGCCGCTGTCTACGCTGCTGCCGCGGGGGTTGCCGTGGCTGCCACTGTCCCGCCACCCCTCGGCATCGTCAGGCCACCCACGCAGACTGCATTCATGGCGACCGGGCCGTCCTCCGTTGACCCCGAGCGTTCCGGTTCGGGGCCATGGGCGTGGATGGCGGCTGGCCTGGGTCTGCTCGTGATCATCGCCAGCGGCATCCTGCTGTTCCTGCTCTTCAGCGGTATCGGAGAGGAAGCTCCCGTGGTCAGTCCCCCGCCCTCGCCCACCACTGAGCTGGTCAAGACGCCGGACTTCGTGGATCGTCGAGAAGCCAATGCCCTGGCGCTCGCCGATCGGCGAGGCGTGGTCCTGGAGATGGACTACTACGAGACCGACGAGCACGAGGCCGGTCGCATCATCGACCAGCTGCCCGAGCCGGAGACCGAGGTCCCGGTGGGCACGACGGTCCAGGTCACGGTTGCCACGCAGGTGGAGACCGTGGTCGTGCCCGATGTGCATGGCATCAGGGAGGACAATGCCATCGTCCAGTTGGAGGACTCGGGGCTGCGTGCGGGCACCCGCCTCACCGCGGCCGACCAGTTACCGCAGGGCTATGTCGTGTTCACGGAGCCGCGAGCCGGTGCCTCGGCCACACGCGGATCACCCATCGACTACACCGTCTCCAGCGGTCCCGCCACCGACCCGACGCTGCGCCCCATCAGGACACCAGCGCCGACAGCGGTGCCGACGCCTGAGTCGACGCCGAGACCGACTGCCTCGCCGACACCGTTCCCGTCGTCGGAACTGGTGCTGGTGGGCGACTTCATGTGCCTCGAGCTCGGCGAGGCTCGCGGCCTTCTCGAAGAGGCGGGGCTGCTGGTCGGTGCCACCTATCCCGAAGACCCGCCGCCCGAGGACAGCTGGTTCGTGCATGACCAACTGCCCGAGCCGGGGGCGACGGTGCCCATCGGCTCCAAGGTGGACCTTGTCCTCGCCGACCCACAGGAGGCCTGTCCGCCCGGATGACGCGCATCGGGCGAGGGCGCTGACGTGTCCATCTTCGACCACCCCGATGTCGTTCCCGCCGCTCCCACGTGGCGCTGCCCGCACTGCCGCACGCTGCAACCGGAGGCGTCGCGTTGCCGGGCTTGCTCGCGCGCGGCCGTGACCTGCGCGACCTGCCATCTCTACCGTCGCTCGGTCGCGACCGACCTCGCCTATTGCGCCACCGACCGCGCTCACACTCCGCTTGATAGTGATGAGGTGTGCGCTCGCTGGGAGGCGACCCCGGGCCTTGATGCTGCGCCCGGGCTGTTCGACGACCTGGAGATGATCGCGTCGGCACCACAGAGCCATGCTGCAGCACCATCGTCCAAACCTTCGCCGCCCGCGGCCGTGGCGCCCGAGGAGCTACCCATTCCGGCCTGGGAGCCGGCCACACCGCCGGGTGGGCTGGTGGAGGCGCCGCACGTGGCGCCGGGGCTCCAGTTGATGTCCGAGGTGCAGCGCCGCTCACGACGGAGCCGCGCCGGCTGAGCTAGGTCAGCGTGATCTTGTAGCGCTCAGTCTTCTGGTCACCCCGTGGGGAGGTGACCGTCACACTGAGTTCAAGGGTGTCGGTCAGCGCGTCGCTGGGCTCGACCCTGACGTTCCATACCGAGTGCCCGTTGGGGCCGGTCTCCTCGTCGGCCTTGACGGCTGGATAGCCCGGCGCGCCGAGCGTGTAGGCGACCGTGGCGCCCTCCATCTCCTTGCCCTTGCTATCGACCACATCCACGACCACGCGGATGGTCTTGGGCAGCGTCGACTTCGGGATCCGCCGCGGGTACTTGACGTTGTCGATGGTGGGCCGGCCGTCCTTGCGCACGACCTTGATCCGCCTGGGCTGCGTCTGCCCGATCTGGTTCTCGGACTCGGCCAGGATGCGGTTGGGGCCGACCTTCAGTGGCACGCTGATGGAGAACTCGCCACTGGCCGGGACGACGACGGTCTTCGGGCCGAAGCTGTTGGCCTCGTTGGTGATCCGCACCTCAGCCCCGACTTCGGAAGTACCGGCAACGATGACGGTCTTGTCGTAGGTGTCGTAGCCCTTTGCCGGAGAGGTGATGGCCAACGACGGAGCGTCGGGGTCCTGTGTCACGAGTACCGGGTTCGAGCGTGGACCCAGCAGTCCGCCGGGCCCCTTGAGCGCTGCCGTGAGCTCGTTCTCGCTGCCCTTGAGCAGGCGCACACCCTCGACCTTCACCTTGGTGCCGGGCTTGGGCTTCAGCACTTTGCCGAGCTCCTCGTCACCACGAAGCACCACCAGCGTGAGGTCCTTCCTGGGTATGTCCTCCTCCTCGGGCACCGCCACCGTGACGGAGATCTCGTACTCGGGGGTTGGACCCTCTCCGGGGCTGACGATCGTGGGCTGCGCCGTGGGCACGCGCGTATCGAGGACCGACGGGGCCGGGGTCGGCGTCGAATCCACTCCAGCGATGCCGGGCTGAGCGGTGGTATCGGGGTCGCTGGGACTGATGACGGCAAGAGTGATGGCCGCGATGATGGCCGCGATGACGAGCGCTACGCCACCCCAGCGCGCGGGCGAGATCTCCGGCTCATCGCTCTTCTTCGGGCCCTTGCCGGAGGTGTTCCGTCGTGACGTCGCGGCCGGCTTGGCCGAGGCCATCCGTCGGCTAGTCGAGCGTGTCCGTGAAGTGGCGTCGTCCATTCCCGCAGATTGTGGCACGCTAGCGACGAACACTCAGTGGGGGGAGTTCCGGAGAGGGGATAGTTTGAGCTTTGATGAGCGTGGTGTGCCATCGAGTCGTGACCGCACGTCACGCTCCAACTCGATCGGCAGTTCACCACCACCGCCGCCCCCGGGCCCGATCGCACGGGTCACGCCGCGCATGCCCAGTGCAGATGTCGCGGCGACCCAGCTGGATGCCTTCCGCCCCAGCGTCCCGTTCGGATTGCCCAGCCTGCGCCGCAACGTCTGCCCGCACTTCTTCATGATCGGTCCACGCGGGCCCATCCCGGTCCAGACGCCACATCTGCTCAAGGCGTACATGCGCCAGGACGGCAACGTCGCACGCTGCCAGGTACGTGGCGGCGTCCACCTCGACACGGGCTATGTCACCGACGTCTGCCTCTCGGCGCGCTTCAACCAGTGTGTGTTCTACGAGGAAGAGATCCTCGCCTTCTAACGTGCCGGCCGACGCCCTCGCCCGCATCCGCGCCCGTGGCCACATCGGCATCCGCCTCGGGCTGACCCGTATGCGTGTGCTGTTGGCGCACCTCGACGACCCGCAGTTGGCCCTCCGTGGTGCGCTCATCAGCGGAACCAACGGGAAGGGCAGCGTGGCCGCGATGGTGGCTTCCATCCTGGGTGCGGCCGGCTACTCCACGAGCCAGTCGCCCAGTCCCCATCTCCACAGCTACCGCGAGCGCATCACCGTGGACAGGCAGCCCATCGCCGCGGACGACCTCGATGCGCTCCTCGAAGAGGTGCTGCAGGCCAGTGAGCCGGGCGCGGCCGAGCACGGTCCTGCCACCGAGTTCGAACTGCTCACCGCTGCTGCCTACCTCTGGTCGGCGCGGCAGAAGGTCGACGTCATGGTCATGGAGGTCGGCCTCGGCGGCCGTCTCGACGCCTCCAACACGTGGGACGCGGACGTGGCTGCCATCACCAACGTCGGGCTCGACCATGAGGAGTTCCTCGGCCGCACGATCGCATCGGTAGCGGCGGAGAAGGCCGCCATCATCAAGCTTGGGCAGCAAGCCGTCAGCGGCGCCCGCGGCGAAGCCCTGAGGGTCATCCGGGCTCGCGCGGCGGAGCTGGACGTGCCCCTAACGGTGCGTCCACCCCTGCCGGTGCTGGATATGGATCGTTCGGGCATCAGGCTGGATCACGCCCGGCTGGGTGCGCTGCACCTGCCGCTGCTGGGTCGACACCAGGCGGCCAACGCCGCGGTCGCGCTGGGGATCATCGACGCACTCGATGACGCCGCCGTCGCCAGGGCGGACGGCGAGGCCATCCGGTCGGGCCTGGCGCGGACACGTTGGCCCGGGCGACTGGAACTGCTCGACCGTGACGGCCAGACCATCCTGCTCGATGGCGCACACAACCCCGACGGCGCCCTGGCGCTTGCGGCCACCTTCGAGGAGCTGGCAGGGTCGCTGCCGGCCGGCCGGCCCACGCTGTTGGTCGGGGTCATGGCTGACAAGGAGGTGGCGGAGATACTGCGTGCGCTGGCGGGTTCGGAGTCGCTGCGAGCAGCGCGGTTCGTGGCGGTTCGTGTCCCCGACACCGATCGTGCCCTACCGGCCGCGGACCTCGCCCGCACGTGGTCCGACGTGACCGGGAGTTCCGCTGACGCCGCGATCGACGACCTTGATGCCGCACTCGGCTACGCCCTCGAGACCGCCGCCACCGAGGGCGGTCCACTGGTGATCGCCGGTTCGCTGTACCTCGTGGGCCACCTGCGCTCACATCTCGTGCCGGAAGCGGCAGGGCTGGGCGATGCCTGAGTCGCCCGCCTCTCGACCCGCCCTGCTGCGCGTCCGCGACCTCGAGTTGCGTTTCGGTGAGCGCTCGTACGTGATGGGCATCGTCAATGTCACACCCGACTCATTCAGCGGCGACGGCCTGCTGCGGGGGACCGCGAAAGCTCAGACCGCCTCCCAGGCCGCCATCGCCCAGGCACTCCGCATGTTCGCCGAGGGGGCCGACATCGTCGACGTGGGCGGAGAATCGACGCGCCCCGGTCACGATCCGGTCAGCGCCTCCGACGAGCTGGAGCGCGTGGTGATGGTTGTCAGCGGCATCCGCGCTCGCCTCCCGGGCGTGCCCATCAGCATCGACACCAGCAAGCCTGAGGTGGCTGCTGCCGCCCTCGCTGCGGGTGCCGACATCGTCAACGACGTGGCCGGCGTGACGGCCGATGCCGCGCTCGCGCCGATCGTTGCCGACCATGGGGCGCCCTATATCCTCATGCACAGCCGTGCACAGCCCGTGTATGAAGACGTCGTTGCCGAGGTCATCGCCGACCTCGACCGCGCACTCTCCCGGGCTGTGGCTGGCGGATGCGACCCCGCCACGCTCATCGTTGATCCCGGCATCGGCTTCGGCAAGACCGCAGAGCAGAACCTCGCGGTGCTCGGCGACCTTGCTGCCCTGCGGTCGCTGGGCCGGCCGATCCTGCTGGGGGCCAGCCGCAAGTCGACCATCGGCAAGGTCCTCGACCTGCCCGTCGAGGAGCGCCTGGAGGGCACGCTGGCGACCACCGCACTGGGCATCGCTGCAGGTGCGGACATCGTGCGTGTCCATGACGTTGCCGCCAACCTCCGCACCGCACGCATGAGCGATGCCATCATCCGGGGTGGCTGGCGCGATCCCGAGGGGTCCGGGGCCGCCCCACGGGGCTCACGCACACCAGGCACCTAGCCACGCGAGGAGGCGACACGGATGGACCGGATCACGCTCAGCTCGATGCGCTACGAGGGCATGCTCGGCGCGACAGAGGAGGAGCGCGCGTTCCCACAGATGGTCGAGGTGGACCTCGTCATCGAGGCCGATCTTGGGGCCGCCTCTACCTCGGATGCCCTGGCTGACACAGTCGATTACACACCTCTGGTCGAGCTGACCGAGCGAACCGTCGAGCGCGGTAGCTTCAATCTACTCGAGGGTCTCGCCGGAGCGTTGGCGAAGGGCGTGCTGGACGTGTCACCACGTATCACTGCGATCAGCGTACGTGTACGCAAGCTGGCAGTGCCCATGGACGTGTCGATGGATCATGCCGAGGTGGAGATCCGCCGGGAGCGTGGCACGACCGGCTGACGCGCCGGTGCCTACTGGTTGGTCGGGCGCGTTCCCAGCTTCAGGCTCAGGTCGA
>Ga0164313_10006586_pt1 | contig 10240 bp, 8 predicted proteins | sample GuaBasSedimGuay4_FD_113735 | JGI IMG/M metagenome (GOLD analysis project Ga0164313, IMG submission 113735) | Subseafloor sediment microbial communities from Guaymas Basin, Gulf of California, Mexico - Guay4, Core 4569-4, 0-3 cm | ecosystem: Environmental > Aquatic > Marine > Hydrothermal vents >...
AGCCGCCGCGAGCACCAGAGCAACGAACACCGCACCGATGACGAAGTGATATCGATTTCTGATCATGGGCAGAGATCCTCCTTCGTTGATTCTCAGTATTGAACTATAGCGTTTCCTGGTCTTTCGCCCCGCGCCGGCGGAGAAAGGCGGCGATGGGGATGTAGGCAAGCCACGACAGGTTCCAGGCCAGCTCGCCGACAAAGGCGAAGGGCAGGGTCACCAACGCGGCCAGCGGTTCGGCAAACGCCTCTATCTGGACGCCGAGCATCTCCTCTTTTGTGATGCCCTCTCGCACCAGGTCTTTCCGCCGCGCCCACCACCAGGCCGCGCCGGCCGCGATGCCGATCAAGGCGACGGCCACGCTCTCGCCGGCCCTTCGGCTCGGCGCCGCCACCTCCGCGCTCACCCGCACCACGTACAGGAGCAGCAGCAGGAAGAAGACCGAGGCGATGGTCAACCCGGTGTGGACGCCGTCCGTGCGGTCGAGGGCGGTCATCAGGGTGTTGGAACGAATCCAGTAGATGATCGTAAAGGCCAGACCGATGATCACCGCGATGATGTTGTTCGAGTACTCGGCCCATAGATCGAAGAGCCACACCGCACCGGTCGAGCGGCTCTCCTCGGGCAGCGGCAGCCAGCTGACGACCAACACCAGCGCTACGCCATAGACCACATCGGTCAAGACCGACAGCCGCTCGAGCTGGCTGCGGGCGGTGCCTTCGTGACTCGAATCACTCATGGTTCCCTCCGTCTCCACCGCTCGTGCTCGGGAAGACGGCCCGTGCCCCGTGCACGAAGAGCGCCCGCAGCTTGTCCCAGAACTCGCCGCCGAGGACAAAGAAGCTGGCGACAAAGACCACGTCGCCGCCGACATGCCACCACATGGGGTGGGTGTCGAAACCGGGCAGGTAATGGTGTAGGTACGGTCCGAACCACCCCAGCAAAATCGGAGCCGCGAACATCACCAGGCCGGTGTGGTAGCGGGTACGGCCTACTTGCTCCGGCGGTCCGTACCTCTTGAGGAACCGGCCAAATTGGCTCTTGAGCCGGGCGAAGCCCTCCTTGCCCATCACCGCCGCCGCCACCACCATCATGATCTCGGGCACTCCCACCGCAAGGGCGCCCGCAATCGCCGTCTTCCACGCGGTCGGCAGGTCGGACGAGGTCACCAGCGGGATCGCCAACGGCGCCGCAAAGCCGAGCACGAAGATCGTGACACCGACCGGAAACCGCCAGCCGGCTCTCACGGCCACAGTCGATCCTCCGCGAGCGCCTCACAGAAGAAGCTCGTGGTCGGTGGACGGAGGACTCTGGAATACACGGTTTTGCTCATAACGTCGTCATAAAACCACGCAAAATGACGACGGTGATGTCAAAGCGGTCATTGCAACCACCCGTTCGCAGAAATTCGTGGGAACCAGAATCCAGACTCAAGCATCCAACGTCGGCGGGAAGAACCGGCCTATCCGCGTTTATCTGCGTGATCTGCGGTTTCTCCGTGTTCTGCATTCCTAATTCCTAATTCCTAATTCCTAATTCGATCAACGATCGACCATCAAACCCCAGGGGCCCCGCGACCCCCGGGTGGTTCTGCCATTACTTGTCGCCCGCGGCTCTCGTGATCGCTTCCATCACGTTGTCGAGGCTGAAGCTGCCGGGTTTTTGGCGCGGCGGAAACTCGCGGAAGCTATCCAGCCACTGGCCGACGTAATAGCCTGCGGGCGCGAACATGTACATGTGCTCGAATTGCCATTGGGGGTAGCCGATGCCTTCATGAAAGGCGCGTTCGAACGGATCGCTGCGCAGATTCCCGATCATCGGCATCCGCAGTGTCTCGTACGGCTGAGACCAGACGTGCATTCCGTGGGCGTTCTGCCTCATGAACGTGATCTTCCAGTCGTTGTAACGCAGGGCGGCGACATTGCCGTCGTCGGTCCAGTAGAGGAATTCATGGCGCGGCCACTCGGCCTCTCCTTTGAACGCGGGCAGCAGGTTATAGCCGTCAAGGTGGACCTTGTAGGTCATATCGCCGACCTTCTTGCCCTTGAGCAGATCCTCTTTCACATTGGGATCGCCCGCGGCCGCGAGTAGAGTGCTGAGCATGTCTTCATGGGCGCCGATTTCATTGTTGATCGTGCCCGGCTTGATCACACCGGGCCAGCGAATCGCGGTCGGCACACGGAAACCGCCCTCCCACTGCGTGGCCTTCTCGCCGGCGAACATCGTCGTACCGCCGTCGGGCCAGGTGAAGACCTCGGCGCCGTTGTCGGTGGAGTACATGACGATGGTGTTGTCGGCGATGCCGAGTTCGTCAAGCTTGGCGAGCAGCTGGCCCACCATGGCGTCGTGTTCGACCATGCCGTCGGCATAGACGCCGAGACCGGTCTTGCCCTCGGACTCGGGTTTGAGGTGCGTCCAAACGTGCATGCGGGTGCTGTTCCACCAGACAAAAAATGGCTTTTCGGCCTTGACCGCCTTGTCCATGAAGCCGAGCGCCGCCGTGGTGACTTCCTCGTCCACCGTCTCCATGCGCTTCTTGGTCAGTGGACCGGTGTCCTCGATGCGGCCGTCCGCGTAGGAGTGGATGACGCCTCGGGGGCCGAACTTCTCGCTGAAGGTGCTCCCGTCGGCGAGCTTCAAGTCGGCCGGATAATCCGGGAGCTCGGGCTCCTCCTCCGCGTTCAGATGGTAGAGGTTGCCCAGGAACTCGTCGAACCCGTGATTAGTCGGCAGCATCTCGTCGCGGTCGCCGAGATGGTTCTTGCCGAACTGGCCGGTCATGTAGCCGTGCGCCTTGAGCAGGCCGGCGATGGTCGGGTCCTCTTTCTTCATGCCTTCCGGCGCGCCGGGGAGTCCGACCTTGGTCAGACCGGTGCGCATCGGCGACTGGCCGGTGATGAATGCGGCGCGGCCGGCGGTGCAGCTCTGCTGGCCGTACCAGTCGGTGAACACAGCGCCTTCGGCGGCGATGCGGTCGATGTTCGGCGTCTTGTAGCCCATCATCCCCATGTTGTAGGCGGAGACGTTGAACTGGCCGATGTCGTCCCCCCAGATGATGAGGATGTTGGGTTTGTCCTGGGCCATAGCGGTGCCCGCCAAGGCCACCACCATCACGGTAAGGACGGCGATTCGCAATACATTCGATCTCATGTCAGTCTCCTTTCGATTCTCGATGTTCGATGTTAGATGTTAGATGTCTCCAGATGGAGTTGCTCTTTCTGCGTTTATCTGCGTGATCTGCGGTTTCCGGTCCGTCATTCCTAATTCCTAATTCCTAATTCAACCAATTGTCGGTCATCAAACCCGGGGGCCTCGCGACCCCCGGGTGGTTCTGCCGTTACTTGTCGCCCGCGGCTCTCGTGATCGCATCCATCACGCGGTCGAGGCTGAAGCTGCCGGGTTTCTGGCGCGGCGGAAACTCGCGGAAGCTCTCCAGCCACCGGCCGACGTAATAGCCTGCGGGCGCGAACATGTACATGTGCTTGAATTGCCATTGGGTTACCGTGAATCTCATCGGGATACTTTAACCCACCCGGCAGGAGCGTACTTTCCGAATCAGGATCTGTGGCGGCCGATCCTCTGCTACGATGGCGGGCACCTGTCAGCAACAGATCGGTCGCGATATAACCACTGTTGGTGACCAGCGGGAAGGCGCCGCTCGATGACCCGTACACGCAAGCTCCTCATCATCGCCGTGGCAGTGCCGGTGCTGCTGGTCACGATCGCTCTGCTCTACCTCAACTTTGCGGACCTCAGCGGCTGGCGAAACGCCGTTGCTCGAATGGCGTCCGACGCTATTGGCCGCGAGCTCCGGATCAACGGAGAGTTCCAGCCGGAAATCGGATTCACGACGCACGTGGTCGCAACCGACATCACACTTGCCAACCCGGCGTGGAGTGATGACCCGCACATGGTGTCGGTGGATCGTCTGGTCGGCAAGGTCGATCTTCTGTCGCTGGTCTTCGGTCCGATCACGATCAGCGACGTGGAGATCACAGGAGCACGGGTGCTCTTCGAATTCGACACCAAAGGCCGTTTCAACTGGGTCTTCGAGACTGGCGGATCCGTGGAGGGCGACGGCGGCGATGTGGATTTGGCCATCAGCCACGCGTTGGTTAAAGACCTTCAGTTGGTCTACGCACCCCCCGGGGACCAAGCTCTCAAGGCGGCGATCGCCCGCCTCGAGAGCACCGCCGACGAGAAGGGAATGCTCGGCCTCGATCTCGTCGGTAGTGTCGGAGGGACACCGGTTGAGATTTCAGGTCGGCTGGGTACGTTTATCGGCTTGATCAACGCGGCTGCCGTCGAGCACGATCTCACCGGACACCTGGGCGAGATCGAGTTTAAGAGCTCGGGGCGTATCGAAGACCTGACGACCCTCGACGGTGCTGATTTGGTTGCAGAGGTTCGTGGAAATGACCTGATCGCGGCCGGCGAGATATTTGGTTTGCGCGGAATCGGTCCCGGTCCGTTCAAGATGACTGCGGGAGTTTCCCCGAGCGCCGAAGGCTTCGAGCTCGATCTCGATGCCGCGGCCGGCGGAATCACCGCCGAATTCAGTGGGACAATCGACGCGCTCCTCGAGCCCCAAATACTCGATCTCAGCCTCTCGGCGTCGGGGCCGAGCGCCCGCTCCGTCGGCGCCCTCACCGGTGTGGCGGATCTCCCGGACGAAGCATTTTTGGTGTCGGGAGGTGTTCGCTGGGAGGGATTCCCGGTCACCTTCAGACAGGTCGAAATCACGGTCGGCGACAACACGTTGTCCGCCGACGGGGTGTTGGGCGCGCCTCCGCTGATGATGGGCACCGATTTCACTCTCGAGGGTGGCGGGCCGGACCTGTCGGCCCTCGCCGCCATCGCCGGTATCAGCTTTCCGAGAACCCAGTACTCCGTCAGCGGCCGCATCGTCCGCGTGGACGGAGGCCTCGAGGTCAGTGATGTCACCGCACGGGTGGGTGGCACCACCGCGACCCTCAGGGGTACCGTGGGCGACCCTCCCGCATACACCGGAACCGATCTCCGTTTCCACGCCAAGGGTTCGAGTCTCGCGGTTTTTACGGATCTCGCGGGAACCCCGCTGCCTGCCGAGTCCTTCGAAATCGAAGGGCGCTTCAGCGAGGGCGAGGACGCGATCATCCTCGAAGGGGTGCGCGCCCACCTCGGACGCAGCAGCCTGCGGGTTGACGGCCAGATGAAAACGGCAAACGGGCTGTCCGGCACCAGCCTGCGGATCGAGGCGAAAGGGCCCGATGCCGCCCACGTAGGCGAGCTGGCGGGTATTTCCGGCGTCCCGGCAGAGGCATGGACCCTCAAAGGCGGGCTCGGCGTGCTCGACTCGGGTTACCGCCTCGACGGCGTGTCGGCCTCACTCGGCAGCCTCCAGGTCCGCGCTGACGGTCGCGTGGTCGCCGTGAACGATTTCGTGGGCACCGATCTCCAGCTCCACATCGAGGACCCGGACCTCTCGCACCCGGCGTCCATAGGCGGGATCACAGGTCTGCCCCCGCAACCGCTCCGCGTCGACGGCAGGTTCCGGGTGGACGGCGCGGGATATCGCCTCGACGGTGTCACGGTCTCGGCGGGTGACATCGGCGTCGAGGTCGCGGGGCTTATCGGCGCCGCACCGAACCTCGACGGCACCCAGGTGCACCTGACCGCCCGCGGCCCCCGGTTGTCATCTCTCGGCCCCTTCATCCATCAGCCCGGACTTCCGCCGGCGCCGTTCTCGGTCGCAGGAGATCTTCGCGTGACCGGAGAGGCTTACGAGCTCGACACTGTGGTCGCCGAGGTCGACCGCAACCGCATCACCGTCCACGGCACGGTGGTCCCGGTCGAGGGTCTGGTGGGGACTGACCTCCACATCGATATCGCCGCTCCCGACCTCGGTAAGGCGGGTGACCTCATGACTGGTTTCGCAGACCTTCCCGAACTGCCCGCGGAACCCTTTTCACTCTCAGGCCGGGTGTCCATCGACGAAGCCGGCTTTGTGCTCGAGAACATCGAGACGACCCTGGCCAACGCCGCAACGTCGATCGACGGTCGCATCGGCCGGACGCCGGATTTCTTCGGCACTGACCTCACAATCAATTCCGACGGACCCAACGCTTCGCTCTTCACGGCCGTTACCGGTGTAACCATCCCGGTGGCGCCGTTCAGAGTTCGCGGCCGTTTCCAGCGCACCGATGGGGGATTCCATTTCGACCGGTTTTCGGTGCAGCTCGGAGACTATCGGGCCTACGCCAACGGCAGCCTCGGCGAGCCACCGCGATGGGTTGGCACCGACCTGGAGCTTCGTGCGTCCGGGCCCGGTCTCGGGTTGTTCCGTGAGCTCATGGGGGTGAACGCGCTCCCCGACGAAGAATTCCGGATCGCGGGGCACTTCAAGGGCACCCCCGAGCTGTTCACCACCGAGGGCCTCGAGATCGTCATCGGTGGATCCGATCTCACAGGATCGCTTGCGGTGGATATCCGGGGCAAACCCGCGGTGACAGCCCGGATGTCGTCGAACAACCTCAACCTCGCACCCTACCTGCCACACCTCAAGGGCGGAAGCGACGGAGATGCGGAACAGACGGCCGCGTCTGAGACGCCGAAGGACGGACTGGTGTTCTCGAACGAGCCCCTCGACTTCAGTCCGCTCCGGAGTGCCGACGCCGAAGTGGACGTGACCATCGGCACTCTTCAGCTGCCGGCCATGGTCTTCCGCGATGTGACGATCGGCGCGCGACTGGCCGATGGCCGGCTCGAGGTCCACCGCTTAGCGATGGTGGGTCAGCGCGAGGGGCGCGGATCGGGAACCCTCGTGCTGGAACCGGTCGGCAATGACTATCGGGTCGACATGGTTCTGGATCTTGAAGCCCTTCGGCTCGATCTGCCCGACAAGGACACGGTGGACACAGCTTCCGAGCCGCCCATCGATCTCAACGTGCGGCTGGAAATGCTGGGCAGCAGTCCGCACGCCTTCGCCGGCTCCGCCAACGGGTCGGTGCAGGTGGTCATCGGCAAGGGGGTGATGGACAATGACGCCCTCGACCTCGTATCAGCGGATATCCTGCTCACGTTGCTCAACGCGTTCAACCCGTTCGCAAAGGAGGACGCGGTAACCGAGCTCCAGTGCGGCGTCGCGCAAGTGGTATTTGAAGACGGTTTCGCAACTCTCGAGCCAATGGCTCTGCAGAGCGACAAGATGACGATGCTCGGCAAAGGGAAAATCGATCTCAGCACCGAAAAGCTCGATCTCCAGTGGGTGACCAAACCGCGCAAGGGAATCGGTCTCTCAGCGAGCATGATCACCAACCCCTACATCAAGCTGGGCGGCACTCTTTCAAACCCATCGGTGCAGCTCAAGGGAGTGGAGGCCGTCGCGTCGACCGGTGTCGCGGTGGCGACCCTCGGCATCTCGCTGGTGGCCAAAGGCATGCTCGACCGCATCACGGCCGAGAAAAAGGTCTGCGAACAGGCGCTGGACGAGATCGGCCGCCGGCAGGACGGCCGCACGAAAAAGACGAAGAAAAAGGGCAAAGAGAAATAACCTGGGCTTCTCGCCAGGGGGTGGGAGTGGCGCGAGAAGCGATAATACGCTATATTCAACTCAATTAGTGAGGCGTTTATCTTGAAGAAACGCCTCACGATGAGGAGCCCGTATGGCCAACTACGTCTGGCAGCACCCCGATTGGACCTCGAGGCTGCGTTGGAACAGCGAGCGACTGCTGACGCCGCTCGCTGCGGCGAGACGTCGCCAGGGCAAGATCCTCGGCAAGGCGGCAGGTTTGGGGTTCGATCTTGGGCAGGAGGCGCGGGCGTCGATCCTGACCGATGAGGCGGTCATGACCGCCGCAATCGAGGGCGAGGATCTCGACCGCGAATCGGTCCGATCGTCGGTCGCCCGTAAGCTCGGTCTGCCCACGGCCGATCTGCTACCGACAGCCCGCCATGTTGACGGGTTGGTGGAGATGATTGTTGATGCCACGCAACGTTACGAGGATCCGCTTACCGAAGAGCGGCTCAGGGGATGGAATGCCGCGCTCTTCCCCACCGGATATTCGGGCATTCAAAAGATCATCGTCGGAGACTGGCGAAGATCTGACGAGCCGATGAGGGTCGTCTCGGGGCCGGTGGGTCGGGAGACGGTCCACTTCGAGGCGCCCCCGGCCGAGAGGGTACCCGGGGAGATGGGGCGTTTTCTCGAATGGTATGCGACGGATCCGGACCCCGAAGACGGCTTGCTGCGCGCCGGCCTCGCACATTTCTGGTTCGTCACGATCCACCCCTTCGAGGATGGGAACGGACGGCTCGCCCGGGCGATCGCCGATATGACCCTCGCGCGGGATGAGGGAACCCCGATCCGTCTTTACAGCATGTCGGCCCAGATCCGCACCGAGCAGGACGTTTACTACGACATCCTGGAGCAGACCCAGCGCGGCGACGGCGAGCTCACGGGCTGGCTGATGTGGTTCGCGGCGTGTCTCGAGCGTGCCGTCACCAATTCCGAAGAGCGTCTCGCCCTGGTGCTCGCCAAGGCCCATTTCTGGCAGGGGCATACAGAGATCAATCTCAGCGAGCGCCAACGCAAGGTCGTCAACCGAATGCTCGACGCCGGCCCGGGAGGGTTCGAGGGCGGGTTGACCACCCGCAAGTACCTCGGCATGACGAGGACCAGCCGCGCCACCGCGCAGCGCGAGATCGCGGATCTGGTCGTGAAGGGCCTCCTCGTGAGGCGGCTCGGAGGCGGCAGAAGCACGAACTACGAGATCGTGTGGTGAGGTCGTGGGTAGGGATATGCAGCCTTGCTGCCTTGAGCGACCGTGGTACTGTGGCTCCGTGTTCCGGCATCGAAAATGGAGGTCAACCATGCGTCGCTATGTTGCAATCCTCACCGCAGTATTCGTGGTTTCGATCGCGGTTCCCGCCGCCGCCCAGGGCGTCTACGATCCGCTTTTCGATAGATTCAACTTCAAGCTCGAGGGCAGCGCTGTCAGTCTGTCGACCGCCATCCGGCTCGACTCGGAGTACCTCGGCGAGGGCACCGTGCTCCATTTCGAGGACGATCTCGGCCTCGGCGGCGAGGAAATCGTGCCGTCCGTCTCTTTCGAGTGGCAGCTAGGGCGCAGACACCGCCTCGGCGTGCGTTGGCAGGACATCGACCGCAGTTCGACTGCGCAGGCGCTTACTGAGATCCATTGGGGGGATGAAATCATCCCCATCGAGGCCAACATCGGCCTTGCCTTCGACATCACGACCTACGCCGTCGACTACACCTACTACCCCTGGATCAAGGAGCGGTGGGCGGGTGGTTTCGGTATCGGTTTTCGGGTCCTCGACATCACCACGGTGCTGGTGGTGGAGGAGATCGAGCTCGACGAGAAAGTCAACGTATCAGCCCCAATACCCTACATCAATTTCGAGTACCGCCGCATGCTGGGCGAGCACTGGCGCATGAAGGCCGGCCTCGGCTGGCTCGACCTCACCATCGGCGACATCTCCGGCTCGCAGTACATCGGCCGGCTGGCCTTTGAGTACATCACGGACAGGCGCTGGGGCTTCGGAGCCGCCCTCAATCTTTCGACAATCAACGTCGACTGGGACGCTCTCGCAGGCGGAGAGGATCAGGTCGATCTCGCGGGCCACGTCAACCTCGACATCAACGATGTCAGCCTCTACGTCCGGATTCGCTTCGGATCCTGACGGAACGTTAAAAGGTTAGAACGTTAAACGTTAGATATTTGGTGGGGCGACCAAGGACCAAATTGCTTCGCTCACAAAAACGCCCGGCCGCTGTCAGCGACCGGGCGTTGTCTATTTGGTGATCCGGCCGGTGGCCGGTTGAGCAAACGGCTTTACTTGCCCTGGCCGTGGACAATCTTGTCCCACTTGGCGCCGATCTTGGTCAGAATCTTGTCGACCTGCTTGATCTGCTTCTCGGGCTTGGCCTTGACGGTCACCGTGCCGGTGCCGCGCCACACGAGCTTCTTGGTCTCGGGGTCATAGAGGTCGACGATCAAGGTGCCCTCGGTGTAGGTCGTCGCGTAGGTGGTGGAGCTGCCCATGCCACCCATGCCGCCATAGCCGCCCCAACCGCCCCAGCCGCCGCCGTAGCCGCCGTAGCCGCCGTAGCCCATGGAGGTGGTGTTGTAGGAGGTGTTCTCCTTGGAGGTGAAGTGATAGGTGACATAGATGTCGGGGTTCGACTGCACCTCGGTGCCGCCGCCCTCACGAAGTTCCTTTTTGATCATGTCCTCGA
>Ga0164313_10006587_pt1 | contig 10239 bp, 10 predicted proteins | sample GuaBasSedimGuay4_FD_113735 | JGI IMG/M metagenome (GOLD analysis project Ga0164313, IMG submission 113735) | Subseafloor sediment microbial communities from Guaymas Basin, Gulf of California, Mexico - Guay4, Core 4569-4, 0-3 cm | ecosystem: Environmental > Aquatic > Marine > Hydrothermal vents...
AGCAGTAATAAAATACGGAAAATTTTAAAAGGGGTTAACGTCATATTTGACAAAGTATAGTCATCAATGAATTCTCTACCTGACCTTATTTGAGAAGGTGCTAAAATTGAGTCACCTTATTGGGGCCGCAATAAAAGCTAAAAAGCACCGAATTTCGGTGCTTTTTAGCTTTTATAAGGTTGGTTGCGTTTACCGCATTGCGTATTTACGCATTCTATAAAGGAGGGTGTCTCTGCTAATGCCTAGCAGCCGTGCTGATTTGCTTTTATTGCCATGAGTTCGTTCAAGCGCCTGGTGGATCAGATCAATTTCAACATTTTCAAGTTTGATACCGCAGGCAGGTAGGTGAATGCACCCTTCCTGGAGGGGTTGATTGCGCTTTAGTTCAAGAGGTAAATTTTCGGGTTCAATTACGCGTCCAGGCATCAGGATCGATAGTCGCTCGCAAAGGTTACGAAGCTCTCTAACATTACCTGGCCAGTGATAAGCTTCCAGAGCTTGTAGAGCCGTTTTGCTAAAGCTGAGGGCAATAAGACCATGGCCTTTAGCGATCATATTGGAGAAGTGCAGTGCAAGCATTTTTGCATCACTGCCCCGGTCGCTTAGAGAAGGGAGTTCTAAGGGAACAACATTGAGACGGAAATAAAGATCCTTTCTAAATTGCCCGTTGGCCACTTTTTCATGCAAATCACTATTGGTTGCGGCAATAATCCTGACGTCAACTTTATGATTAACTGTTTCACCAACGGGCTGACATTCACCTGTTTCCAGAAAACGAAGCAGTTTTGCCTGAATGGCTAAGGGCAATGAGTCAATTTCATCAAGAAAGACGGTGCCGCCGTGGGCTGCGGTTAGCCGTCCTTTGTGGTTGCTATCTGCACCTGAAAACGCACCTTTACGATGGCCAAAAAGCTCAGACTCTGCAATTCCTTCAGGCAATGCGGCGCAGTTGATGACTAGGTATGGCTTGCAGGAGCGAGGGCTGGAGGCCTGAATGGCATTAGCGAGAAGTTCTTTTCCCGTGCCAGTTTCGCCTTTGATTAAGACAGCCGCCGTCGTTCCAGCAACCATACGGGCGCTGCGTACAAGTGATTCCATTTGGGCCGACCGCCCAATGAGAGTTTTAAATGCTTCCATTAACTTCCCCTTTAATGTGTTGTTACTTTTTTTATTTTTATTTTTATTTTTACATGTGTGGAAAAATAGTAGCGAGTGCGATGGCGATAATAACGAGACCCGCTATGGGTCTAAACCACGGCAAACGCGAAAGTTTTACCATATAGTTCAACATAATACCTGTTGTCATGACGGCTGGCAAAGTGCCGACCCCGAACATTAACATGGTGATTCCACTGCGAAGAGGGTCTCCCGTTGATGCAGCCAGAATGAGTGCCGCATAGATCAACCCGCAGGGAAGCCAGCCCCAGATGACACCAAACAGATAGGCTTGCTTGATTGTTCTGACCGGCATAAACCGGCGCCCCCACGGTTCAACTTTTCGCCACAACAGACCGCCGCTCTTTTCAATAAAGGCAAAGCGGGGAAACCAGCCGGCGATATAAAGTCCCGCAGCAATCATAAATAGAGCGGAAAAGAGCTGCACAGCACGATGACCAAGGCCATCTTCACCCAATGAAAAGGTGACCATTTGACCAGCAAACCCTACGAGCAGGCCAATCAAAGCATAGCTGCTGATTCTTCCAAAGTTGTAACTGGCCACATAGGGCAATATGCGCAGCTTCTCATTTCTGATTTCTTCAGGGAGGCTAAGTGTTAAGGCCCCCATAATTGAGCCGCACATTGCCATACAGTGAACCGAGCTGAGAAGCCCCATAGAAAGTGCAACGGGGTAAGAGGCGCTGAAAGATTGATCAAGATGCATAGCCGAAGCAATCTAACAGATTAACCGAGGTAAGCCAATTGGCAATTTGCGGGTGTGTTATTTCACACAGTTTTCCCAATAAATAGAAAGCAAGTTCTTGTTTTTGCAATAATTACAACGCCTGTTGCACAAAAAACACATTTAGCTATGAATAATAAGGGGAAAGAATGACTAATCGAATTGCGCGCTCGTTGTTTATCGCAACTGCGGCCAGCTTACCGTTACAAGCGCTAGCAGAACATACCGAATTGGCGCCGGTTCTTGTTGAGGGGGAGCTTCTTCGGCCTGGACTGATCAGCGTCAACCCGGGAACAGAAAGCTCAGTTGATGCTGCGGAGTTGTTAAAACGTATCCCGGGAGCAAATGTTAATCGTAATGGCCCATTGACCGGTATTGCACAATATCGTGGTATGTACGGTGATCGAGTCAACGTGATGGTTGATGGTGTGCATGTTAAAGCCGCTGGGCCAAACAGCATGGATCCCCCGTTGAGCCATATCCCCGCAGGTTTGGCGGGCTCACTTGAAGTTTATCGGGGTATTGCGCCGGTTAGCAGTGGTCTGGAAACAATTGGCGGCAGTATGGTGATGAAATCATCAGGCCATGAGTTTGCATCAGGTTCTGAGGTTGAGTCTCACGGGAAACTGTCGGCAGGATACGGCGATGTTGATAATAGTAAGCGCTATTCTCTGGTAACGTCTCTTGCAAATGACTCTCAGCGTGGCCATTTAGCATGGTCTGGTGAGAAGGGTGATAGCTACAACTTTGATGGCAATAACACCAATTATAATACCCAGTATGATCGCGATGCTTATGCTCTGGGCTATGGTTTTCGTGCAGGTGATCACGAGTTTGGCCTAGATTACAGTCATAACGATACCGGCCATACCGGTACACCTGCGCTACCAATGGATATTGTTTATGCCCGCGGTGGCATCATCAGCGGTGACTACAGTTTTCAGGGAGATGGGTTTGATCTTGACGCGAAAGTTTCGTATCAGGATTCGGAACATTTGATGAGTAACTATCTGTATCGCGATGCGCCGATGATGATGGGGAATCCCATGAATCGTTATGCCTATACAACCGTGGATGGTGGTAGTTACAGTTTCGCATTAACCCTGCCAGCTTATGGTGGAAAAATGGTTTTTGGTTTGGACGGCGATCAGGCGAACCACGATGCGGATATCTATGACCCAACAAATGCGATGTTTCACATTACCAATTATAAAGGCGTAGAGCGAGACCGGGTCGGATTCTTTACTGAGTGGACAGGTGATATTGCATCATCATTTAATCTTGAGGCGGGAGCCCGAGTAACACAAGTTAGTATGGATGCTGATGATGTGTCGAGTTCTGTGAAAATGGGCATGATGGGTGCTCTGCACCAGAGACTTGCTGCAGATTTTAATGCAAGTGATAGAAGCCAGGATGATACGAATATCGATTTAGTGCTGGTTTTAAGGCAGGCACTGTCTGATACCGTTGATTTTGAATATGGGCTGGCTCGTAAAACGCGTTCAGCAAGTTATCAGGAGCGTTATCTTTGGCTGCCACTAGAATCAACAGGTGGTTTGGCGGATGGTCGTAACTATATTGGTGATGTTGAGCTTGATCCAGAGGTCTCATATCAAGCTGAATTTGGTGTTAACTGGCACCAGGGTGGCTCGTATCTAACTCCTCGAGTTTTTTACCACTATGTAAATGATTATATTCAGGGAACACCAACAGCGGCTGCGTTGGCTGTAAATCCGCAGGTACTTCAGTTTACAAATACCGATGCGAAGTTATACGGTATCGATGCTGCAATGGGAATGCTTATAGCCGAGGACTGGAGACTTGATGGTACGCTGAGCTATGTTCGTGGTAAACGCCGTGATACAAGTGATAACCTGTATCGAATCGCTCCTTTGAACGGTCGAGTATCGGTCACGTATGAGCGGCCAACATGGTCGGCACAAGTTGAAGCGGTTGGCTATGCATCTCAAGATGATGTTTCTGAGGAAAATTCAGAAACTAAAACGGGGGGATATGGGTTGTTCAATCTTCGCGGTGAATACCTACCCACAAGGCAAATCAGCCTCGCATTTGGCGTAGAGAATTTTCTGGATAAGAAATATGAAGATCATTTAGGTGGCTATAACAGGAACAACCAAAATGTTGATGTTGGCACGACGGGTGGTAATCAAGGTAACCGTTTGCCGGGTATTGGGCGTAATTTCTATGTGACTGCGAACTACGAATGGTAGTCAATTAGTCGATAGAAATCGCCAGGCATAAAAAAGCCCCGCCCTGTTTTCAGGGAGGGGCTTTTTTTGTAAAGCTAGAAATAAAAGATTTATTTCAGGTTAGCTTTAGCTTCTTCGATGCTTTCAGTGATGATCTTCTGAACTTCTTCACCGTATGCTTTAGCTTCTTCAGCAGCAACTTTGCTGTCTTCAACTATTTTTGTAGCGTTAGTCTTAGCGATATCAGCCTGCTCTTTTACGAAAGCGCTGAATGAATCGGCATCTTTGATACCTGAAGCAGCTTTAACGCGAGCTTCTGTCAGTGCAACTAGATCTTTAGTTGCAGCTTTTTGTGCTTCGACGGCTGCTTCAATTTTAGCAACGTTCAGCTCGACAAGTTTCTGGAAAGGGGCAAGTGCTTTTTGAAAATCAAATGAAGGGATATCTTTTAACATTGTAAATCTCCTAAAGAATTAAAAATAAGTTAAGTAAGTACGGATCTATAGTATCAAGCAAATTGATGCGGTGCAACATTTTTTGTTATTAATGCTATTAAAGGCCGTTTGAAGTTAATTTTAAATGGCATTAAAAAAGGCCCGGTCCGCAAATGCGAGCCGGGCCTTTTTAAAAGCAGCGTAATGAATTAAGCAGCTTTTTTAACAGCAGGTTTAGCAGCCGCTTTTTTAGCAACAGGCTTAGCAACTTCAGCTGCATTGCTAAGGATGTTCTGAACTTCTTCGCCGTATGCTTTAGCATCTTCAACAGCACCTTTGCTGTCTTCGATCAACTGTTCAACAGAAGACTGTGCAAGTTCAGACTGTTCTTTTACGAAAGAAACGAAACCGTCGTAGTCTTTGATTTCTGAAACAGCTTTAACGCGGGCTTCAGTTAGTTCAACCAAAGATTGTGTAGCGGCTTTTTGAGCTTCTACAACCGCTTCGATTTTAGCAACGTTAAGGTCTGCAATTTTTTGCATAGACTCGAAAGCTTTAGTGAAATCAACAGGCATAGTTTCGAAAGCTTTAGTGAAATCAACAGGCATAGACTCGAAAGCTTTAGTGAAATCAACTGATGTAAATTCTTTTAACATGATAATTCTCCAGAAAAGTAAAATAAATAATAAATTCAAAGTTCGGAGAGAATTATAGGTCGTTAATTGACGCGATGCAACAATAATTTGTGCGACGCAATAAATAATTACGCTATTCCTGTATAAACAACAGGTTATGCGTAAAAATAATCATTTGGTTTTTGCATGTTGGGTGGCTTTATCTCTTTTCCGGGTTAGAGAAAGGGTGCCTAAAAACTATCAAACATAAAAAACCACCGTCAGAGATGGTTATAGAGGTTTTGACTTTGTCGAGAAAAGGTCAGGATTTTCCTGCTTTATTGATTTCATCCTGCAGTGTTTCAGAGCTTTCATTGAGCAGTCTTCTAACCTCTTCACCGTAGCCTTGCACCTCTTCGATCAGGCTTTGGCTGTCGGAAATCATTTTTTCATAATTGGCCTGGGAGAGTTCCATCTGCTCTTTAAAGAAGGCGGACAGTGTGCTCGTATCTTTAATATTCGCGGCCGCTTCCATCCGGCTTTTGGCTAGCTCCATATAGTCCTGGGTAGATTTTTGCTGAGCCTCAACCATCTTTTTAACCTGGCTAACATTCATTTCAACCAGTTTCTCAACGGGAGCCGTTATTTTTTTGTAGTTAGGAACCATGTTTTCCTCTCCTCTTTTTAAAATTACTTTTATGCTCGATATTATAGCTTATTTTCCAAAACAGATTGGAACGCTGGATCTTTACTGCTGGAAGGCTTCTGCTATTTGAGATTGAATCTTTTGTGCCTCGCTGTAGGGGTCTGCGGCATCTCGAATAGGTCGGCCCACTACGATGTAATCAGCACCGTTATTAAAGGCCTGCGTCACGGTGACGACTCGCTTTTGATCATCGCTGGGGCGATTCTCAACCGGGCGAATACCCGGGGAGATGACAAGAAGTTTATTATCAATTTGATCTCTAAGTGCGGGAGCCTCCAGGCCAGATGAGATGACGCCATCGCATCCGAGTTCAAGTGCGCGGCGAGCACGAGAGGTGACAAGTTCTTTGATGTCGCATTTAAAGCCGAGATCATCAAGATCACCTCGGTCCAGGCTGGTTAAAACGGTCACGGCAAGAACTTTGAGATCGCCCTTTTCTTTTGCGGCCGACTCCATAATTGCATTATTGCCATGAATTGTTGCGAACTCGACGCCGACTTTGCTCAACGCGCGAATTGCCCGCCCCACTGTTTCTGGGACATCAAAAAACTTCAGATCAACAAAGACCTTTTTATTTCGAGCTTTAAGCCAATGGATGAGCTCGAAATAATCACCTGTCATAAAGAGCTCCATTCCTACCTTATAGAAATGAACAGAATCACCAAGCACCTCAACCAGTTTTTTCGCCTCCTCTATAGAAGGAAGGTCAAGTGCCATGATCAGGCGTTCTTGCATGGGGATTGGCTTGGTCGAAAGGTAGGTTTGTTCAGACATGAGAGCTCCTTAAATTTCCAGTCGGCATTATACAGTATTCAGGTCATTTAATTAGCTGCTCTGTGGGTGCATGATCACGTCACAAAACTGTCATGTTTATTTCATTTTGCTGTCATAAATCAAACTTATCCTTCGTTGCGTTCTTACAACTCGTTGTCAGAAAGAGACAGCACGAATTTTAACCTTCGGAGAGATGTTTAATGATGAAAAGTAATCTGAAAACTGCGATCAAAATTGCCCTTTTAAGTGGTGCAGCAATGATGGCAACCAATGCAACAGCTTATGATAAAGAGTTGCTAGATATTCTTTTGTCAAATGGTTCGATTAACCAGGTGCAATATGATGGCTTAATTGGAAAGGTTGAAAAAGAAGACGAGGTCATGAAGAAGATGGCTTGGGCTGGAAAAATTAAGATAAAAGGTGATCTGAGGCTTCGCCATGAAACAAGGTCGGATTCGGGAGCAATTCTGGGGTCTGCTGCAGGTCCTCTTGAAGGAGAAATGAAGACCTTTGACAAGGATCGTGAGCGTTATCGTATGCGTCTCGGTATATACGCTGATGTGACAGAAAATGTTCAGGCGGGTATTCGCTTTGCTTCGGGCGATAAGTTCACCCCGACTTCTACCAACGAAACACTTAGAGATCATTTTGCTCAAGATGACCTTTGGATCGATTTGGCCTACATTAACTGGCAGCCCTTGGAGGGACTTGAGCTGATTGGTGGTAAGGTCAAGCAACCATGGGAGAAGATAAGTGGCGGTTTGGTCTGGGATGGTGATGTAAATCCAGAGGGGGCTGTTCTTCGTTATAGCCACAAATTGGGTGGAGCAGAGCTGATTGGTTCTGCAGGGCACTACATACTAAATGACAGTGGTGGCAAAAGCTTCAGAGAGGATCAGACCATAACGCATGGGCAGTTTGCTTCAAAGTTTGAAGTAGCCGGCGCAAAAGCACTACTGGGTGTGAGTATCTATGACTACAACCAAGGAAGAGATAAGAATGGGGGTATTTTAGCGTTGATATATGGGGGTGGTAATGACTCGACTAAGTATAGTCTTAAGGAGCTGTTTGGTTCCGTTTCTTTAAAAGCGCCAATACCACTTAAAGTGTACGGCCAGTATGTTAAAAATAGTGATGCAGATGGTCCTCATTCCGGTGAGAATACCGCGTGGCTGTTGGGAGTGGGCACCAAATTTGGCAAATGGAAATTCAGTTATGATTACCGTGATACCGAGTTGAACGCAGTATACGGTGTACTGAATGACTCCGATTTTGCTGACGGATTAACGGGTTCAAAAGGCAGCCGATTGAAAGCCTCGTATAAGATTAGTAAGAACTTTGAGGTAGCTACAGCTTACTTTGATGCAAAGGTTAGGCGAGACAGTACGAACACCGATTACACTAACAACTTTGATATGGATACATGGCAGCTTGATCTTAAAGCTAAATTTTAGACGTATTAAGGCATTTCCAAGCTAAAATAAAAGCCCCAATGACCAAAAGCCCGATGGAAATCTCATCGGGCTTTTTTGTGCAAAAAAATATGATCTGGCGCCCATTTTTTTAGATTACTGCTACTTTTATAAGTAAGGCGTAACCGGGCTGGGTCGAGTCGGTTGTCACGTATAAAAACTAATAGAGCTAGGGAGTAGTTGGTGGATTTAGCAACGCTAATCGGTTTTTTGGGAGGGCTAGGTATTATCATCGGTGCGATTGCGACGGGTGGTGATGTCATGCTTTTTGTTAATACGCCATCAGTTTTAATCGTTATCGGTGGTACCTTTATGGTGACGTTGATGGGGATTCCTCTGCCGGACTTTCTTCGTTCATTTGGGGTTGCGTTGAAAGCTTTTATAAATAAGCGTGAGGATCCAACCATATTAATCGAGGAGGCGGTGCGCCTTTCTGATGTTGCTCGTAAAAATGGCCTTCTGGCGCTTGAAGGTGAAGAGATTGGAAATGAATTTCTAAAGAAAGGAATCAGTCTTTGTGTGGATGGGCATGACCCTTCCCTCGTTAAAAAGATGCTGGGGCAGGATATAAATCTGACAATTAAGCGCCATGAAGTCGGGCAGAAAATGTGGGCATCCGTTGGTGATATGGCGCCTGCAATGGGGATGATCGGAACACTGGTTGGTTTGGTGCAGATGTTAGCGAATATGTCCGACCCAGCGAGCATTGGCCCAGCGATGGCCGTAGCACTTTTAACAACCCTTTATGGGGCGGTTATTGCTAACGCATTTGCGATTCCGTTGTCAGAAAAACTAGCATTAGTGAGCGAGTATGAGAGGCTAAACAAATCCCTGATTATGGAAACAATTTCGGGGATTCAGGAAGGTGTTAACCCACGAGTTCTTGAGGCACTTTTGCAAACCTATTTGCCTGAGAATAAACGAACAAAAGAAGATGATGACGGATAAGAGGGCTGAGTATGTCTGATGATGCGGAAGATTGTCCACCGTGCAAAGCGGGTTCACCGGCGTGGGTGATGACCTTTGCCGACCTGATGTCACTTTTGATGTGTTTCTTTGTTTTACTACTTTCGTTCGCAACGATGGATGTGGTTAAGTTCAAACAGATGGCAGCATCGCTACAGAATGCTTTTGGTGTGCAGACAGAAGTGCCTGTTTATGATGTGGTTAAGGGAACGAGTATCGTCGCACAGCATTTCAGCCCGTCGACGGCACAACCAACAATAATTGAAGAGGTTAAGCAATCGACGCAGGTGGAAGAGCATCTGGATCTGGCCGATGTTGATAAGAAGCGGATTGAAAAGGAGTTACAGGAGCAGCGCAAAAAAGAGGCTGAGAAAGAGGCCGAGAAGATTCGCGAATCGCTTAAAGACGAAATTGAAAAAGGGTTGGTTGCTGTTGAATTGCAGGGTGAAAGAATCATAATTCGGATTCAGGAAAAAGGCTCTTTCCCATCGGGAAGTGCTGTTTTAAATAGCAGTTTTTCGCCGATTATGGACAAGATCACGATGGCCGTTAGAGAGCAATCTGGAAAGGTCATTATTGCGGGTCATACCGATGATATTCCGATCAATACCGAGTGGTATCGGTCTAACTGGGAGCTTTCCTCTGCAAGAGCGGTCACTGTGGCGCATGGCATTTTAAGTGATGGGAGTATCAGTGCCGAGCGCGTAGTTGTGGAAGGGCATGCGGATACTCAACCACTGGTGCTGAATGATTCACGGACAAATAGAGCAACAAACAGGCGTGTTGAAATCATCCTGGTACGGGGCGATGACAATGCTGGAAAAAGTGTACTACAAGTAATTAGATAGAGGCTGGAGCTAAAAATGGCAGGATCAGGCAATAACGAGAGACCCGATGAGCGAAGACGGTATTTTCGGATCGAAGATGAAATCACCCTGTTTTACAGAGTGGTTGATGAGGGGGCGCTTCCAGAGTTCGAAAGCTTTAAAGAAGAGGTGATGGATGGCTTTTCTCTGACAGCGACACTGGAGTATCTCGACCAAGAGTCAGGCTTTCTGTGCAGAACAATAGAAAAAAGTAATCCTGATATTGCCAGTTATCTGGATGTTTTAAACCAGAAAATCAATTTGATTGCCAAAGCGGTTTTGCTTAAAGAAGAAGGC
>Ga0164313_10006589_pt1 | contig 10239 bp, 10 predicted proteins | sample GuaBasSedimGuay4_FD_113735 | JGI IMG/M metagenome (GOLD analysis project Ga0164313, IMG submission 113735) | Subseafloor sediment microbial communities from Guaymas Basin, Gulf of California, Mexico - Guay4, Core 4569-4, 0-3 cm | ecosystem: Environmental > Aquatic > Marine > Hydrothermal vents...
CGGTGCAGCAAGCTCAGCCGCGATCAGATCCTGGATCAACTGACCCGCATCAACCTCAGGAACCGGATTCACAAGAGCCTCGTCAGAAGCAGCAAATGAAGGTGCCGGTGCAGCAAGCTCAGCAGCTTCCGCACGAACCTGAGCGTCAGCGATGCTGTCGGGGGTAGGAGCCACACGAGTGGTTCCTCCCACGAGCGAATCGATCTCCTGACTCGGAACCGTCCCTGGTGCCTGCCGGTTCTCATTGATGCTGGGCGAAACCGCAACATCAAGGGAGCCGTCTCTGATCGCAGGAACGAGCGAATCAATCTCCTGACTCGGAACCGTCTGTGGCGCTTGCCCGTTCTCATAGGGGAACAGCTCGCCACTGTTACCTGTGTATTGCGACACCACGCCAGGGCTTGCGGCCTGACCCGAGGTCGATTCGTTGTTGTACTCGAATCCCGTCACGGACTCGGGCAGCGTTGCCGTCGCCGTCTGGGCGACTGGTTGGCCTGTCTCGTCGCTTGTGGTCTGTGGCAGGTTCACGGCGACGAGTGTCGCCAAACCGACGGCCCCTGCGACCAGAGCGATCTTCCAAGCCTGGGGACCAGAGGTCCCGGTAGTGATGGTGGTCATTGTCTTCCCTCTCCTGTGTGTGACCACCGCCATTGGGGTGGTGGTCTTCTGTTGACATCACCATCCCCCACACCGATTAGGAACCGATTAGCTCCCGGAGCAACTCCTCATCTGCCGCGGGAGCAGAACCCTGGAAGCCCGTCAGATTGGGTTTGATACGAACCTCCGGTGGTCAACACAGATCGCAACGCCAAATGGCCCCCGCACCCCGAGCGCGGCCGAGGACTCTGGGATCCGGTACCTCAGAGTCCTCGGCAGCTTCCTTGGCTGTGCGTCTTCAGATTGCGAGGCGAAGTCCAAGACGTACTTCGCACGCTCCCGGCGTCCTCGACCGGCCATAGTTCCTGATCTGGCGTGTATCCGCTTCGAGACCGTCGCCCGATCGGGGCCGCACCCAGGAACGGATGAGCTCCCAGTCTGCGTACGCCCGCAGGGTGCTGAGCAGTCCCGTCGAGCGCCTCTTGTTACCGCGGCCTGCCGTGACATCGCCCGTATAGCCGGCGACGTACCTGTCATTCATCTGGTCGTTGTATGTGGTCATTGTCCATCCCCCGTTCGTGATTCGTCATTGTTTCCTCAGCGTCACACCGCAAGTCCGTCGCTGATCTCGCACGCTCCGGTCGAACTCGATCGGTCGAAGCTCCTCACATCTGTCGAGGCAACACGTGATCGCTTCGCCGCCGTAGTTCCCTCCCTTCTCTCGATAAGCCATGCTGCCGCACGCTGATACGCGGCTCGCAGTCGGCTGTCGCCCCGTCGAGCACTGCGAAAGTCGTCCTTGATCTCGGCCTGGTAGGCAGCAACGTATGAGTTGCTCATCAGGTGGTTGTGTCCGGTCATTGTGTCTCCCTCTCGATTACTCCACCCCTTAGGGGTGGTGTTCCTTCTTGGCGATACCATCGCTCACCCCGATTAGGGACCGATTAGCGAGCACAACTTCTTGCAGTTGTCGACTTACGCGACTGAAACTCCGTCAACACGGGCCGGGAGCTCCAGCCGCTCATATCTGTGCTACCTCACGTGGTTGATCGAGGAACGAGCAGGTCGAACTTCGACGTACACCGTCCCGCCGATCAGCTTGTCTGTGGCTCCAGGATCGAGGCCTACAGAGCGGACGGCGAGAGGGTTCACGCGGCGGCTGTTGTCAACACTCGACGTCACTTCGTCCACATCGGTAATCCCCCTGCCCATTCGTTCGGCGGGCTTGGAGCCAAGACAACACCACACGACTCCAGACGACGTCAGATCCAAAGGAGCAGAGCGCCGCCAGGGAGAGCCTCCGAACTGTTCTGGTGGGGCACCAGAGTTGAACGGCTGCGTGGCGATCGTCATGGCAGCGATGCCGATGGCGGCTATGAGCATGATGATCTTGTTGATTTGAAGCCTGCTGAGCTGAGGGTTGTTCGGCCTCTGTGTGATGATGGTTGTCATTGGTCTTGTCCTTCTCAATCGTGTTGTCCCCAGGGTCTCGGGGCCTGTTACGCCGAAACCATCCCGCACATCGATTAGGAGCCGATTAGCAGCGCTGGCGAGCTGCTTGGCATCTCTGTTCAGAGGTGAGATCGAGACTGCCAGCGACAGCACAAAGAGGGGATCCCGGGACGTTGATCCCGGGATCCCCTCTACGTCGAGTTCGTGCTACCTGGTCCGGCTGGCTGGAGCCACTCCCCGGTTCACCCTGAGGTTCCCCGTGCGGTCCTGCCAGAGCTCGGCGAGCCTGTTGACAGTCACCAGTGTGTTCCTGGAATTCCCTGAGTTCAGAAGCTCGGCCCTGAGCTCGGCCTGGTAGGCAGCGACGTATGTGTGGTTGGTGAGTGTTGTGTATCCAGTCATTGTCCTCGTCCTTTCGGTGCCCCACCGTGTTGTGGTGGTGGGTTGTTGACAGCACCATCCCGCACGCCGATTAGGAACGGATTAGCAAAGCAAGAGGCTCATCCATCCAAGACACTTCTGGCAGTGGAAACACCGGCCCGGTGTCCAGGCGTGTAGCGTGGTACCCAGTTGACGGGATGAGGGTTCCAGCATGCTGAGTATCTCCGTACTGGGTTCAGTTGCGGTCTCAATCGATGGCGCAATGAATGACATCACGGGTGCACGCGTGCGCGCGGTCCTTGCTGTCCTCGTTGCACACGCCAACGAGGTCGTCTCAACCGACAGGCTTCTCGAGGAGGCCTGGGATGGCAACCCTCCACGCAGCGGTATCAACGCGTTGCGGGTTCAGATCAATTCGCTGCGAACGATTCTCGGCCTCCATGCAGATGCCGTCGAAACTGCAAGCCCGGGCTATGTACTTCACCTCGACGCGAACCTGATAGATGCGACCCGTTACGAGTCCATCGTCATCCTCGCGGCACAGGTGGCGGACACGGACCCAGAGCGTGCGTCTCAACTCCTCGACGAAGCTGAGGAACTCTGGAGAGGCGTTCCCTATGCGGATGTCGAAGGTGAATTTGCCGATACGGAACGCCGGCGACTCTCTGTGATTCGCGAGTCTGCTCGTGCAGGCCGCTTCGAGGTGGAGCTCAATCTTGGAAGACATCAGCGCGTCCTGTCCGAGATCGATCAAGCAATCGAGGAAGCACCGTACGAGGAGCGATTGTGGCGATCCAAGATGATCGCCCTGTACAGAGACGGGCGTCATGCAGACGCGTTACGCGTGTATCGCGAACTCACGGAAGCCCTCGCAGAGCTCGGATTGGACACCTCCCCCGCATCGGGAGAGATCGAGCTACAGATCCTGAATCACGATCCACGTCTCAACGAGACACGGCATCGCATCACCAACGTGCCGACACCTACGACCTCGTTCATCGGACGGCAGAATCTCCTTGCGGACATCGTCGAATCAGTTGGACGGTCCCGGTGTGTTTCCCTCCTTGGAGCAGGCGGCATCGGCAAGACCCGAATCGCGATCGAAGCAGCCCATTCACTCGCCCCCCACATGGAAGGGGGCATCTGGTTCGTTGACCTGACAACGTTGCGTGACCCCGAATCTGTGACCACCCAGTGCGCTTCCCAGCTCGGACTGTTCGTACCATCGGGCTCATCGGCACTCGATGTGATCATCCAATGGGGGACGACGCCGAACCGGCTCCTCATCATCGACAACTGCGAACGTGTCTCTGAGGCAGCTGCAGAACTAGTGGCCAACCTTCTGAGCGGGTGCCCTGAGCTCAACGTGATCACGACATCGCGTGTTCGCCTCGGAATCCTTGGTGAGCAGATCGTACAGATGTCACCGATGGATACAAGAGTGAAAGAGGGGCCCCCGTCCGAGACCAGCGATGCCGGCTCACTGCTCATCGAGCGCGCGCTCCAATCTCAACCGGATCTCGACATCGACGAACAGCGAAAGACCCTTGAGGAGATCGCTACGTTGCTCGAAGGGATGCCGCTGGCCCTGGAACTCGCTGCAGCCAGGCTCAGGCATATGACGCCTCAGGAACTCCACGATCGGCTCGAAGGCCGCATCGATGTACTCACCGACCCCTCTCGCGCTGACAGCCCACATCGCAGAGCGCTCAACGCAACGCTCGAGTGGAGTTGGGATCTTCTCGACACCGGCACCGCCACCGCATGCTCCATCCTGGCTTTGTTCCGGGGCGGGTTCACGAGCGACGGTGCGTTAGCTGTCCTCCCTGAATCCATCGACGCGGACGCCGTGCAGGCTGAACTCATCGACGCTTCACTCCTTACGATGCGGACCCATGACGGCACAACACGGTATCGGTTCCTCGAGTCTGTGAGACTGTTCGCGATCGGCAGGATCCCGGATGAAGATACCGCCACATACAGGAGACGTCATGCGGAGTACTTCGCCGATGTCGCCGCCGCCGCCCATGTTCAACTCCGTGGTGCGGACCAGGCAAACGTAAGGTCTGCGCTCGTGGCCGAGAGCGCCAACCTCAAGGCTGCAATCACCTATGCAATCCAACTCGGAGACAAGGATCTCGAAGCGAAGATCGCCGCCAATGCTGGGAATTTTTGGTTCGAAACGGGGCAACTCGACCTCGGCCGCTCGATGCTTGCGAGTGTCCTCGCCAACCAGGACCCAGAGACACCGGCACCGTCGCTGCCAGAACTCTGTCGCACGCTCGTTGAACTCAGCTTGTGGGCTGGTGCCGTCGAGGACGCAACACAATTCCTTGAGTACGAATCATCACTCGTTGACCGATCAGGGTCACAGGTCGATGCCGCTGAACTCCACGGAAGCAGGGCACTTTTCTCGTTCGTCACTGGCGACTACGCGGACTCCCACGACGAGATGTCGATGATCATCAACGCCGACATTTCTGACAGTGGAGTACCCCGAGCGTACGCCATGGCGAGCATCGCCTATCTCCAGTTGCGTATGGGCAAGCGAGACGATGCCATCGAATCAATCGAACGGGCCACGAAGATGGCAGAACCCTTCGGCAAGGAATCCGTTGTCGCAATGCGCTCTGACTTCAACGGGTGGCTGGCATTTCACGACGGACACCTGGCAGCGGCTGAATGGGAGTGGTCCATCGGTGAGCGTGCATACGAGTCTCTTGAGCTATATCCCATGATGGCTGACATGCGCCAACTGCGAGCATGGGCCGGAATCGCACGTGGCGACGAACATGCTCCAGGTCTCCTGGCGAGTGCAAACGAGTTGATGACCCAGTACGGTCTCCGACCATTCGTGATCCGGGGGAACATCTTGATGGCAGCAGCGAATGCCGATGCGGAACCACGCGCGGCGCTTACCCGCCTGAAGTCCGAACTCAAACGGGCCGCAACGATCCAATCGCGAACCGCTGCGGTATGGGCCCTCGTTTATGCATCGCGGTGCCAGATGATGCTCGGCAGCCACGATAAGGCGAGAGACCTCGCCGACACAGCGAACACGCTGCGGTCCCGGATCCCGATCGTGTGGCCGGAGTGGCTGAGCAATGACCTCCTCCTCCGAGCAACCGACACGTCGAGCGACCTACCGGATGGCGAGATCATCGACCGGGCACTCGGCTTGTTCTAGGCGGAGTCCAGCCCAAGCTGCTCAGCCACTCCGGCATCCACGTCGACGGTACGCGCCGGGGGGATGAACAACGTTGAGGCTCTCGTCAGTGGCATGTCTGGCAGTGTTCCAACAGTGCCGTCGTCGATGTGGGGTGGATACCCGATGATCCCGGCAGCCTCGTACATCACGATGCCGTGGTCGCGCGGGTAGATCTCAGCAAGCCTGTCGGAAAGCACACCGAGGTACCGCCGTTCTGGCTCTGAAGCTCCATGCTCCTGGCCGATGGCGCCCATCTGCCACAACACCAAAGGGACGGAGTCATCGATGACGCGGCGCCTAAGGAGGAAATCCGTTGCACTGAACATCTGGATCCCGTCACGCCCCGGGTCGAGACCGAGGTCGGCATAGAGGGCGTCAGCGGCCGAGATCCCTGGGAGCATGATCGCCTTCACGCCTGCATCGCTTGCGCGCCTCATCATCTCTGGTCCAGGATCCACGAACACACCGGGATGTCCATAGAAGACAACACACACATGCCTGTCGGCGTCGACCTCTTCAAAGACACGATCGACCATTGATTCATAAGTCGACGTTCGTTTCTCATCAAGGGAGTACAACCCACCAAGATCGATCGGGTCGTTCGCCAACTCCTCGATCATCCGCGCCGTGATCGTGTCCGGAACGACATAGAAGACGACGTCGGCTGCGACAATCACGGACCGGCTCTCGGGAGTCAACTGGGTGACCCCGCGCATTCCGGAGCCCACTACCGCAAGTGACCCCACCTCTCAACTCCTCCGTTCAGCGGGCCCGCACCCAGATAGGCCCAGGACCTCCAGGGTTCACCACTTGATGGAGTTCGACATCGACAGCCTGGTACACAGCTCGCCAATCTCCCCCACCCAGAAGAATCGCGGCGGACCAGGGGAGTCCGGCGATGATGGCGGTTCGATACGGATCCCGCCAGAAATGAGCGGCCATCGCACAGCAGTAGCCAGAACCACTCCCGAGCGCTGCGAGGAAATCACTCAACGGCTTGGCCGTGCCCGCGAACTTCCCTAGGTACGTCAGTTCGTCGCCAATGACGTTATTGAGCTTCTCGCCTGGACCACACATAATCGTTCCGTCGGTGGTGCCACACTGTGTTGTGTCGGTCGTGTCGGTCATCGTATCCTCTTCTGCTAGTGGACGTTCCCCGTCTCCGCTGGGGTCATCGTCCGTTGGTGGCCACGCTTCGATGATGCTTCGATCGATCCAACCAAAGCCCACACGCCAATCCCATGGCCGCCCAAATCGTGTTCGCTTGTACTGATACGGTCCCATCGGCGCGGCCGCAGCCCGGATGGCGTCCGCTATCTGGTCAGGTGTTCCCGAGGTCGCACCTATGATCTTCGCTGCGAAACCAGCAACGAGCGGCGTAGCTGCTGACGTCCCAGAGAAGCGATTCCAGATATCGCCAGCAGGCGACGGATGTTTCGATGCCCCCCGGAGGCCTGAGATATCGGTCGAGGTGACACGAAGACCAGGAGCGACCACATCCATGCCAGATCCGTGCCGGCTTTCCCATCGCACTGGCTCGTTGGGAGGTTTCGTGAGATCCAGAGAGACTCGACGAAGCGGCGCCAACGGATCAGAGTCGTCGATGATCGCTGCACCGACGCCGATCACGTTCTCGAACTTCGCCGGATACAGTACGAAATCGGCACGGTCGTAGGTGCCCGAGCGCCGGTTCCCCGTTCCCGCCACGATGACGGCCCCCGCGGCGGCATTTGCCACCGCGGAGATAAGCGTATTGGTAGCCGGGAACCCTCCGACGGAAATGCTGATGACGTCGCACCCCTGCGCGACCGCAGCGACGATCCCCTCGACGAGATGTCCAAGTTCGGCACGAACGGGTTCAGTTGTACGATAGATCGCGATGGGGAGCATGACCGATGCGGGCTCGATCCCACCGGAGAGCCATCCATCGATTCCCGGTTGTGCTCCGATGATTCCTGCGCACAGGGTTCCGTGGGCGTGCCCATTCAGGGCATCGACCTGTTCGTTGTTGTCCATCACGTTGTGGTGAGGGTCGCCAAACGGCAGTTTGCCAGACGCGTGGTTGAGATCAAATTCCCCGTCGAGTACAGCCACTTTCACGGTGGACATGTCGTTCAGGCCTCCAGTTCGTATCCGTCATCGGCTTCACCGTGAGACGCTGTCGCCGGCGTGCCGAGGTCGTCGGGGTGATCGACATACCAATCAGGCTCCGCGAAGAAGTTGGTACTCGCAATCTCGGCGATCATCTCTTCGATCAGCAACAATGCTGGCCCTGGCTCTCCGCGATAGTCGACGAATTCTTCAGGAGGTGCGAACACGGGAACCTCGACGAGTGACGAGTAGATGCGCCTAGACCAGCCTCCCGAGGACGCATCGCGGTACACGAGCGGGAAGAAGTCCTGCTCTGACGCGATGGGGTCGAGGTCAGCGAAGTCCGCTATCGAGAGGTCCGCCGACGTCACGACCACATGGTTCGGGACCAGTGTGTAGGGGGGGATCCCCGGCTCGTCGGACGTGTAGATGGGAACGATGTAGCGAATCGGACCATCGTCCCCGATGATTGTGCCGAGATACTCAGGCGTGAGCCCGACGTCACCGTCGATATGGACAAACCGGTATTCGCTTCGGTCCTGTTGCAGCGACGCCACAAATCGGGGTTCGGCGAATTCCCAGCTCCCACCGGTCCCAGTCACGATCTCAAGAGCCTCGCTCGGGGCCGTGGACTGTGCAAACCCGAACGCGTACACGTACGGCTCCACGAACTGCATCTCGGTGACGTACGGGTGTCGTCCGATCGTGAATGGCTCGTATCGAGCCGGTATCTGAACCATGTCGTGTCCACTCCCTCCACGGGTTCACTTCTGACAGTACGCGCCCTCGAAGCGTTGTCAAGGGTTGATGGCCCTGCGAGTTACTCGGCAGCCGACAGTGCGTCCCTGAGAACCGATACCCGCTCAGCTTCGACGGAGAACCAGGCCCACTTGCCGCGCTGCTCGCGAGTCAGGAGACCGGCTTCGGTCAGCAGCGACAGATGATGGCTCACGGTTGGCTGGCTACGATCGAGAATCATCGGCAGTTCGCATCCGCACATCGATGCCTCGGGAGCATTTGCGATGAGACTCAGGATCCGGAGCCTGATCGGATCCGATAACAGCTTGAAGCCGCTCGCCAGTTCCTCTGCCTCGTCGGAACCAATCGGTTCCACCAGGACCGGTTCACAACATGTTGTGATGAGTTTCATACAGATATCATATCGAACATATTGACATACATCGATATGACAGCTACGATTGAGTCACATAGATGTACGTCAATATGAAGGAGCAGGGTATGAGCGATCTGGAGATCACGGAGAAGGTCAGAGAGCGGTACGCCACTGCGGCAACAAGCGTCGATGACTCGTGTTGCGGATCCGATTGTTCCACACCGGCCGCATCAGATGCATTCGAGACGTCTGGTACAGGCGACTTCGGCGCATGGCTCTATGAAGCGAGCGAGCTGGCAGACATCCCCGATGGGGCTGCGCTGGCGTCTCTGGGTTGTGGGAACCCGACAGCAGTGGCGAGCCTCACCATCGGGGAAACCGTTCTCGATCTCGGTTCGGGTGCTGGTATCGATGTGCTGCTGTCGGCACAGCGGGTCGGTCCGAAGGGATACGTCTACGGCATCGACATGACAGATGAGATGCTCGAACTCGCCCGAAAGCACCAGGAAGAGGCAGGAGCCACGAACGTCGAGTTCCGCAAGGGTATGATCGAGGACATTCCCCTCGACGATGCCGCGGTGGACGTCGTGATCTCGAACTGTGTCATCAACCTCTCCGCAGACAAGCCGGCGGTCATCTCTGAGATGTTCCGCGTGCTCAAGCCAGGAGGCCGGATCGGTATCTCGGATGTTGTTGCGGACAACGAACTCTCAGAGGAAGAGAGGCTTGAGAGAGGTACGTGGGTCGGGTGTATCGCAGGAGCGCTCAGCTTCGATGAGTACGCCAGGGAACTTGCCGCCTCAGGTTTCATCGATATCTCCATCGAGTCGACCCATGTCGTCGCCGATGGCATCCACTCGGCAACGGTCAAGGCAACAAAGCCCCGCTGATCCCTTCCGTTCTTGCGTCGCTCACGGCAGCATATTGCCGTAGGAGACACCAGAACGGGGACTACGCGGGTTCTTGGGGACGGTCAGTCGCTCCCTTCGATCACGACGACGTTGTCCGCTGTCGCGTCAACTCCTCTCACATCTCCAAGCGCAACAATGGCGGTCACACCACGTTTCGCCACAAGGCCAGCCAGGTAGCTGACCTCCATGTTGGCATACCGGTCGTGTGAGTCCTTGACCGCTGATCGCTTACCGAAGAGGGCGTCCGCCTCATCGAAGAAGAGGATCCAACCCCTTTTCGATGCAGCAGTGAATACGGCGTCCAGGTTCTTCTCGGTCTCACCGATGTACTTCGAGGCGACCTGAGAAAGGTCGATCATCTCGACAGATCGTTTCGCTTCGCTAGAGATCGTGTCCGCAGCCATCCGTCTTTGAGCGCTGGACAGTCCAACGAGGAGCACGACGACTGCACCGTCGCCGATCCTTGCTGAAGCGGCTCGCACGGA
>Ga0164313_10006590_pt1 | contig 10238 bp, 7 predicted proteins | sample GuaBasSedimGuay4_FD_113735 | JGI IMG/M metagenome (GOLD analysis project Ga0164313, IMG submission 113735) | Subseafloor sediment microbial communities from Guaymas Basin, Gulf of California, Mexico - Guay4, Core 4569-4, 0-3 cm | ecosystem: Environmental > Aquatic > Marine > Hydrothermal vents >...
GCCTCCGGCATCAATAAAATTCAAAAGGCGGGAGGTTTCGGCCTTGCCGAGAGAATCGGGACCGCTGAGTATAACCAGAACATAATCATTATATCTAACCGCGGCCAGGTTTTGCGGGTTGACTGTTTTGACGGACCAGTATCGAGCAACCTCTTCCGATGGCACCAGGGCAAGTTTAATTATTTCGCCGCCGCCATCACCATCGATTATCAGGACGGCGAAATTTTCAGGTATCCTGAAACTGAAATAGAAGCGGTTATCGACTGCAAAATCGTCATCGGACAGTTCAATCCAGCCGCTGTGGAATCCCGGTTTCTGTATTATATGTTTGAGTTGAAGCGACTGACTGCCGTTCGCCTTGATTGCAAACTCTTTTTGCATAACTCTGATATCATTGACAAAAAGAGATGCCAGAAGTTCGGTTTTGGCCCGCGCGTCATAATTTTTTATATCGGCCTTGATAATAAACTCCGAGCCGACTTCAATAAGCTGTCCGCCCATGCTTATATCAACGATGCCGCAGTTACCGTCGATTTCGGTCGGCAGGTCGATTATATAACAGGAAACCTTGTCGGGAAGAGTGTCTCTGTTTTCGGGAAGTGAATTTGCCTGGCGGTCGGTGATAAAATAGATTTCTTTATTTAAATTATTGGCCTGGCGCAACAGCTCCAACCCCTTCTGAAAAGCCTGGCCGGGATCAGCTGTGTTATGGCCACAGGTTACCTGCTTGAGGATATCTTCAGCGATATCACTTGAAAAAAAACGTTCACCCGATGGAAAATAAGAGGTACGATCGAACGGAATTAGAATCACTTCATCGGTTTGATCAAATCCCTCCAATATCTCAGACAGTTTCTGAGTTGCCAGTTCAAATAGCCGGCCATCTTTCAGTTGTCTTTGCATCGAGGCCGAACGGTCGAGCAGAATGACCGATGAAACCCCGGCATGAGAGCCGATATATCCGCCTTTTGTGGCCGGACGGGCGAAGGCCAGCACGGCGATGAGAATAATCAGCATCCGGAGAATCAGAAGCAATAACTGCCGGATTTTAATTCGTCTTACCTGGCGTTTTTGCATTTCTTTTAGATGCTTCAGCGATGAAAAGGGGACAACCTTGACTTTCCGCCTGGAAAACAGATGTATCAACAGCGGGATTAAGGTTGCCGCGGCCGCAATTAAAACGGCTGAGTTGAGAAAATTAAACAAAAGAACCTTTAAAGTTTATTCGGTGAACGGTTTGTCAATATATTGTCGGCTGTATTCGTGATGCCTCAGTGCCGACGGATTAGCAAGACATTTTTGGTAAAACATGACGGCTTCATCACGGTTTCCCAGCATATCATTTACCTTGCCTCGTTCCAGCAAAATATGTCCCAGAAAGTACGCCCTTTTTTCCGTGAACCAGGCCAGCTCCAGAAAATTATCGGCCTCAGAATAATCCCGCATACCGATAAGAGCCAGACCGGCACGGAATTTGTAGGCCGGGTCATTCGGAACCTTCTTTATCATTTCCCGGCACCAGGCCAGGGCATCGCTGAAATATCGGTGAGCCTTTGTCGAATCGAAATTTTCCCCTTTACCCTGGTACAGCCGACCCAGCAATAGCAAAAATTCTATTTTTGCCGGCGGAGAGTTTTCATAGCTGTAATATTTTTCCGCCAGTTCAATTGCCCCGGTTGTATCACCCTGTAAACTCAGGATTTCCGCCTGAAGCAGTTTCGCCGAAACATAGGTAGTATCGAGGGCGAAGACAGAATCGAAGGCCTGCCAGGCCGCCTCCTGATTGCCGATTATCAGGTTAAGATTGCCGATTATCTGCCAGTATACCGGCAGAGAAGAATCAAGTTGCGTCAGTAAACGATAACCTTCTTCGGCCTCATAGTACCTGCCGGTCTGGTAATAGATCATATAAAGTTTTTTCCGCGTATCTATCGAATCGCGGCGGCGGCTGTCAAGCTTGAGCATCTCCTCGTAATATTCGATCTGGAGATCACTTTTGAAAAGCGCCCCGGCCCGACCGGCATAAAAATCAAAGAGCCTTCTTGGAATCGAAACGGTGTCGATATAATGGTTCCAGGCAGTTTCCAGAGAGTCAAGCGGTTGACCAAAGATCGATTCCATATTTTTCTGCAGATACAGGTCGTCTGATTTATCATACAGTTTTTTCAGTTTTCCGATTCCAAAATTGTCGGCCAAAAATTTTATAAAAGAAGCGGCCACAATTTCGGCTGTTTGTGGATCGGCCGAATAATAACCGGAACTTGTCATCAGTTTGTTCAGGGGCGGTATCTCACCCCGCTTTTTTATCTTTTTTATTTCAAAGGTACTGAACTCAAAATAACCGGCCAATCCATCAACGAGAAACGGGGGGGCGTAACCCCACTGACGAAGCAATATCAATATATTGGTCAGTATCGCCTCCGATGAAATATAGTCATGCGAGTAAAGCGAAAAAATCCGCAGGCGGCCCGGATCGATGGCGTAGCCGAAACGCTTATCCCATTTGACACCATTTACCGGACAGGGTGAGAGGTAATAAATAATCTTGTTTGTCAACGAAATACCGAGCGCATCACGAAACTGAACAAAGTCGGCTTCCAGATAACCCTTGATGATATTCCAATTAAAATCGGCCAGCGAATTCGGAAGGAAATAAAAATCAAAATTGGCTGAAGGACTGCTTTTGAATTGGCTGTCGGAGCCGGTCTTGAATGGGCAAATCTCCGGGTCGATCTCGATTAGTTTTCGGGGGCTTATCAGAAGCTGGTAAAGAGAGCCGTTTTTTCCCGGGATATTTTCCACTCGCGCCGGTAAATTATATTCGACCTTATATCTTTCTGCGAAATTATATGGAGTTTTGCCGATCGTGGTCAGATGATTGGTGAATTCGACCGACTGGGAGTCGGCCTTTTCGACTTTGATATCAAGGCTCATATTCACAATCAGGCTGTAGACGCTTTGGCCGACGATGATATCCACCGTATCCCGCCTGATTTCATAATAATTGTCCACCAGAGCCGGTCTCTGACGGACGATTAATTCAAACCGAACTGCCTCATCGGCTTTCAATTGTGACGGCAGACAGAATCCAAAGATGGAAAATAATGTTATCAGAAAAGAGATTTTGATTTTTCTATACAAATTTTCCTCATCGATTTAGCCTAAGGCTCGGTTTGATTTTCTTCCCGTTTTATCTGGCCGTCTTTCAGGATTGGAAGGACCGGAATTGAATCAGCGGCGGCCGCCAGGGCGACATCTTCGCCAAACCCGATTTTCTCCAGGAATCTGCCATGCTCGCCCTGAGCAACCGTTTCTTTCAGGGCGCGGCTGTTGGAACGGTACAGCAATAATGCCAATGAAGCGGCATCGTTTAGTTCCAGAATAAGTTTTTCATCGGTCAACAGCTTATGTATCAGCATCCCGCCGCAGATAGTATCCTCGATGGAAAAATGCTCCATATGTCCGGCACACAAAATGGCCAGATCATTATTTTCCTTGGCTACTCGGGAGGCGACGGTGGTTATGTTGACAATGGCACCGGTGATAATCAGCCCGGAGTTTTTGGATCGGCCATAGGTTCGGGTTCCATTAGACGTTGTCAAAACAATATTTTTCCCGCTGACCGTTTCTTCGGTATATTCCAGCGGTGAGTTACCAAGGTCAAAATTCTCAATCTTAATGCCGTCGCGCTCGCCACAGAGCAGGGAATTGTCGATACCGATCTTGGCCCGCATTTCTGTAGCTTCGCCCGGCTCACTGACCGGAATTACCGATTTTGCGCCGGCGTTAAGTGCATAGCAGATAGTAGTCGACGCTCGAAGAACATCAATCATAACTAAGGTCTTGCCGGCCAATCCCTTTTCCTTGATCGGACCGGGAACCATATAGAGATCTACACGCATCAGCGATGTGTCCCTTTCTTATAAAACGGCGGCTTTACAATTTGAGCCGGAAACAATTTATCTCTTATTTTAACATTAACAGTATTTCCTGTTTTTGTCAATGGGAGAGGCAGATAACCAAGAGCAATCGGTTTGTTCAGCGATGGCGAAAAAGTTCCGGAGGTTACCTTCCCCACAACTTTGTTGTCATAAATAAGGTCGTATCCTTTTCTTGGAAAAGCGCGGCCTTCCAGTTCAAGGCATACAAGACGTCTTTTCGGCTTTTCCTTTTTTTGTTTGAGAATAACTTCTCTGCCTATAAATTCACCTTTATCCGGTTTTACAATCCATGACAAACTTGCTTCTATGGGAGTTGTCGTCTGGTCGATATCATTGCCGTACAGCGTCATTTTCATTTCCAATCGAAGCGAGTCACGCGCCCCCAAACCGATTAACTGCATATCCAGCTTCCTGCCGGCTTCGACAACTTTTTTCCAGACATCATCGCAAGCCTTGGGCCGGATATAGATTTCAAAACCGTCCTCGCCGGTGTATCCGGTACGGGAAAACAAGACAGAGTGATTACCAATTTGAGTAACCGCCGACCGATAATATGCCATCGATTCGAAATCATACGATGCTATCTTTTCCATAACCTTCTGGGCGTTGGGTCCTTGAATAGCCAGTAATCCGTAATCATCAGACAGGTTTTTCAGTTCTACGTTATCATTCAAATGCGATTGCAGCCATTTGAAATCTTTATCGATATTGACAGCATTGACCACCAGCATATAACGATCGCCCAGATGATAAACCAACAGGTCATCAACAATACCGCCGTCATCGAAACAGATACAGGTATATTGAATCTGCCCCGGTTTCATCAATGAGACATCGTTGGTGGTCATTTTTTGAAGAAAACCGAGTGCACCCGGTCCCGATATTTCAAGTTCACCCATATGCGACAGGTCAAAAAGACCGACATTATTTCGTACCGCCTTATGTTCAGCGGTGATACCAATGTACTGAATTGGCATCATGTATCCGGCAAATGGAACCATCCTGGCCCCGGCCTCGATATGGTACTTATAAAATGGGGTTTTCTTTGTCTGGCTGGAAGTCGAAGTCACCTCCATTTTTATTTTCCTCCGCCACGGGTGAAATTCAAAAGACCGCCGGCCAGAATAATCTTCCTCTGACGTTCCGTCAGGCTGATATTTATGGTGAACTCCAGTCCATTGGTATTATTGGTTATTTCCAGCCTGTTCGCTTTGGATACAGCCTTCTTGAGATCAGGTATATCGAGCTTATCACCCTGCGCGATATTATCGTAATCGGCCGGATTTTCAAAAGTTGCCGGCAGGATACCGAAATTAATCAGGTTGGCCAGATGAATCCGGGCGAATGATTTCACCAAGACCAGCTTGATACCCAGATACATCGGGGCCAGCGCGGCATGTTCTCGTGACGAACCCTGCCCGTAGTTTTCACCGCCGACTATGAAGCCGCCGCCTTTTTCTCTGGCCCGTTTGGCAAAGTCCCGGTCAACCTGAAAATATACAAACTCTGAAATCTTCGGGATATTGGAGCGGAGCGGTAATATTTTTGTCCCGGCCGGCATGATATGATCGGTTGTAATATTATCACCGACTTTAAGCAAAACCTCACCGGTAATAGATTCCGGCAGAGGTTTATTGATCGGCAGTGGTGCAATATTAGGACCACGGAGAACTTTTACTTTACCGGGTGTTTTTGATGGTGGAATAATACCGGCATCATCAATTTTAATTTTCTTCGGCAGGACGATTCTCGGATATTTACCAAGTTTGCGGGGATCGGTCAACTCGCCGGTCAAAGCGGCGGCCACACATGTTTCCGGTGAAGCCAGATAGACATCGGCATCTCTTGTCCCGGATCGTCCGGGGAAATTACGGTTGAAAGATCTGACAGAAACCCCTCCCGATGGCGGCGACTGACCCATGCCGATACAGGGCCCGCACCCCGATTCGATGATACGCGCCCCGGAAGAAATTATCTCTGCCAGGCATCCGTTTCTCGCGATCTCTTCAAAAACCTGTTTGGATCCGGGAGTAATTGTCATTGAAACGGCTGAATGAATTTTCTTCCCTTTCAGGAGCTTGGCGGTAATCATCAAATCGGCCAGCGATGAGTTGGTACAACTTCCGACACAGACCTGATTCACCTTGAGTTTTTTGATTTTTTTCACTTCGATTACTTTGTCCGGGGAGTGGGGCTGAGCCACCAGCGGCTGAAGTTTATCCAGGTTTATTTTTACGACTTTGACATATTCTGCATCGGGGTCGGCCTTAAGTTTTCTGTATGCTTTTCCGCGCTTTTGCAGTTGCAGGAATTTTTTTGTATTTTCATCGGACGGAAAAATCGAGCAGGTGGCGCCGAGCTCCGCCCCCATATTGGTAACTGTAGCCCTCTCCGGGACCGATAGTGATTTAACACCGGGACCGCCATATTCAATAACCCGGCCGACACCGCCTTTTACGGTCAGCTTGCGCAGGACTTCCAGAATTATATCTTTGGCGGTTACAAACGGTTGAAGCTTTCCGGTAAGATATATATTGACAATTTCAGGCATTTTCAAATAAAAGGCGCCGCCGCCCATGGCCACGGCCACATCGAGTCCGCCGGCACCTATCGCCAGACTGCCGATACCGCCGCTGGTCGGCGTGTGAGAATCGGAACCCAGCAGGGTTTTGCCGGGGGCGCCGAACCGCTCCAGGTGAACCTGATGACAGATACCGTTTCCGGGGCGGGAGAAATAGATACCGTATTTTGATGCTACCGACTGCAGATACCTGTGATCGTCGGCATTTTCAAAACCGGATTGAAGCATGTTATGATCGACATACGAAACCGAGATTTCGGTCTTGACCTTTTTCAGGCCAAGCGCTTCAAACTGCAGGTAGGCCATTGTTCCGGTGGCATCCTGAGTCAATGTCTGATCGATTTTTATGGCAATATCCTCACCCGGTATCATTCTGCCGGAAACGAGGTGTTCGGCGATTATCTTTTGCGCTATAGATTGACCCATTCTTATTACTCCTTTTATACACTATACGCTTTGATAAGATAAGAAAATGAATCAACTCCGAAAGTCAATAATTTATTAGGGGGAGAAGGGGCGGCAGGCCGGCGAAATCAACAGAATAAAAAGGCGGAATTAAGAATAATCCCGCCTGATCAAATATTATTTTTTAGATTATCTATAAAATTGCTCTATTTCTTTGCCTCCGGGCAAATCGGGTCAGGGCCGTTTTTGTAGAGATTTGTTAGAATATATATAGCATCCAGAATGTTATAGACATTATCATTATTCAGATCACCGCAAACCGGACCGGTATCACAGACGTCACCGATTCCATCACCGTCACTGTCAGTCTGAGAATGATTGGCTATATCAGGACAATTGTCGCACCCATCGCCGATACCGTCATCATCGATATCGGACTGTTCCGGATCATAATCATCGGGACAGATATCGCACAGATCGCCGACATTATCACCATCAGTGTCTTCCTGCCCCGGATTGTTAGTTTCCGGACAGTTGTCGCAGACATCGCCCAATTCATCGCCATCGCTGTCGGCTTGATCTGCATTTGAACCGTTCGGACAATTATCGCAGAGATCGCCGACATCATCGGAGTCGGTATCAGTCTGGTTGGGATTGTAAACCGATGGACAATTATCCGAGGGATCACCTATCCCATCGAGATCGGTATCGGTTTCATAAACCGGGACATCAACTATGGTCGGATAAAACGCTTCCAGTTTCGGCTCGGCCGTCAATTTTGAGAAGATGACTATATTGTTCGGCGGCAAGTTTGTTGGTGCTATAGTTATACTCTGTTCTTCGGAAGAGGCATCTATTGTAAACCAAAGTGATGCAATCAGACCATCGTCGGGGGGATTTTCGTATGCTGAAAATCTTGAATAGCCGATCAGCCCCTTGCTATATTCGGGATAATTTTGGCCCCTGTAAACGCCACCAATAGTCGCCAGACCATTTTCGGGAAAGGTTATATCGTACAACGTCAAATCCGACGTGGCACAGGAATATTCAAAAGGAAAGGAGACACCATAAATCGGATCGCCAGTATATGAAGTAATATGTAAATCTATTTTCACAATATCCGCTCCGGGCGGAACCAGTGTGTTTCGTATCTCAAGAATATCGTCTGTTACCGGAGGAGTTGAATCCGGGAAAGGAGGGCAATATACGGTCGGTCCCCCGCTATAGAGATCATGCGCCAGAAATGCGGCATCATGAAGAGTAACACCGGCTATACTGTCGACGTCGGCGGCATCAAGTACCGGTGGCGCAGGGCCAATACCAAACAGATAATTATAATAATAGACGAGATCACTTATATTTATGATTTCATCATTATTGACGTCGCCGCAGATATATTCCTGGGTGAAAGCTGCTGGAGTCAGCATAACACCCAGCCCGACAACCAAGAGGACCCACATTGCCTTACTCATGAGAGCGCTCCTTTCAATGCTATGAATCAGTTTATTGCCTATTTGAAGGTATGCAACAATTTACAGGGAATTAGCAATTCTGTCAATACATATTTTTAAATCTCTCTCCGTAAACCATAAGTTTACCATTGGGTTTAACTCCTTTCCAACCGTTTGAGTTAAACCCTCTTTATTATTTGGTTAATTAATTTTACACAAGATAATTTATACTACCATTAGACCACTTAAGGCAATCGAGTTATCGTATTTATACAGTTCTCAAAAAGATTCTCCGAAATGACCTGAATGCCGGGGCAGATGATGAGACGTTGCTTCAAAAATCGATAATATAGTCTTGGAGCCAAATAGGTTCAAATATACGCGACCTAACGTATTCTATAGCAATATATTTACTAACCCGCCGCAAGCGGTTTGTTGAAAAAGTCATTGCGAGGAGTTTCCCCCGTTACTACGGGATAACGACGCGGCAATTTCAAATTTGCTTGTGCCGGCGGGTGCGGCGACCTGATCGGACTTTGTCGGGGATTATATCAGAACAAATTATGAAACAGATATTAGACCAAAAATGAGGAAATCAAGTTGCTGTATTCACTTGTGAGAAATGCCGTTCCGGCATCTATTTGTCTGTCTCGAATTTACAGGTAGTTATTCCGATAAGTCTGTACATCAGACAAATGCCAATAATAGACGTCGATAATGCGATAATCCCTGTAATAATAAGAATTACTTTTATTGCAATACTCGCGGAAACCAGAATAGCCGTCATAATCAGGATAAGACCCAGACTTATTCTCAAGGCCTTATCAGTTGTGCCGATATTTGCTTTCATTTTTCTCCTTAATGAAATTGAACCGTAATCAATCAGTAACTGGTATAACACAAGGTTTTTCAAAAAGTGCCCGAAATCTATGTCATTATGAAATAATCATGATTTCGAAGTAGAATGTCAATTTTAAGAGAATCGCCCCGATTAGGATAAGTCCGGTTTCAACCCTGTTCGTCTATTGTCAGTGATGACCCGGGGATGGCCTTATTGGGGGCTTTCTCATCATTCAATAACCATTCTTCGGCTTCTGAAAAACTGCGGAAGATTTTCATATTTTGCCTGTTGATATTGGATATTGATTCAAAGAAGCTGTATTTCTTAAAGTTATCAGAGACAACCAGGGCTCTTTTAATTAAGGCATCAAAACCGATTTCCGAGGCCAGGTTTGGCAATTCGTCAATTTCGATAATAGTCATATTAACCATGGCGGAGCGCAGATCGGTGAGAGCCTTTTTGCAGTTATGTTTTCTTAGAACGTCAGCCAGGTCGGAGTAAAACTGTTTCAAATATCTCAACTCAATTTCATCTTCGATGCAAGCCTTTACATATTTATTAACATTGTCGTATTCTATATTGTATTTCACGATGTCCCCCAATTTCTCATAATAGGCCATTCTTTGGTCTCTATTTCTGTATCGGGAAGTAAGAAAAAAGATTAATATCAGGATTTGTATATTTAGTCAAAGGCCATCGACTTTTTGGCCTTTTCAATATCTGTAAATACTTGAATATTGATTCCAAAGCTCCGGGCAATACGTCCAAAAAATTGGATCCGCTCATTGTTTTTCCCCGAATCCACTATAACTACTTTTTTAACAATTCCAAGTTGATTCAGTTTTGGAAACTCTTTGGTAGCAATTGAATAGGAATCACCTATAGATAGTCTTCCAATAAGATTGCTAATGTCGACAAGAGCGGTATCGACAGAATGTTCGGCACAGGCATCAATAACATCTCTGGCCATCGAGACAAGTGACCTGCGTCTGCGAATACCAGAAGCAGAGATAAACAAA
>Ga0164313_10006594_pt1 | contig 10236 bp, 12 predicted proteins | sample GuaBasSedimGuay4_FD_113735 | JGI IMG/M metagenome (GOLD analysis project Ga0164313, IMG submission 113735) | Subseafloor sediment microbial communities from Guaymas Basin, Gulf of California, Mexico - Guay4, Core 4569-4, 0-3 cm | ecosystem: Environmental > Aquatic > Marine > Hydrothermal vents...
TTTAACTGCATCCTATTATCATGTGGATTTTTTAACCGAGCTTTTAGACTCACGCTCCAGAGAACTTTGCTTTGAAGGTTGGCGCAGAATTGACCTGATTAGATTTGGAAAGATCGATGAGACCATCGCCGGGTTAAGCAATGATCTCGGTTATTGGAATACCATAGTTCCGGTACTACAAACCAACTGGCAACATTATAAAATGTGGTTTCCCATTCCAAAATCAGATATAGAGCTTAGCCCGCTGGTTCAAAATCCTGGATATAATTAAATAATTCAATTTTTTGTCCACAAAAATTGACACTTTCTCTTTCTAAAAGAAAAAACTTATAGTGCGACAATTAATCTTTATAGGTCTGATCTTATCATTAAGCTGTAAAGAGGATTTGCCTCCTCCTTTTAATGATGATTTACCTCCTGGCCCAACTGAAATTGCTACCGACATTATTGGAGATACGCTGTTTGAAAAGGGGTTTGCATTAACCCCTTTGGATCCGGCTATTGTACAGCAGGGAGGTGGGTTTGAAAAAACTTACCTGGATACCCTTGATTTTGGGAATGACGGTTCATCCCCTGTGTGGATGCTTGCTCAGTGGCAAAGTAAATATGATCTGGCAGATACACCACCAGTGGATGGACTTGATGGTCGGATTGAGTATGCCAATGAAGGCAAGAAGATAGCCCTGTACTCCGATCATTCTCTTTGGCTTGAAGTGGATGCCAGTGAGGAATATGACAGTGCGAGGGTGAGCGGTCAGCCGTGGCCCCATCTTTTAATTGCTCAGAATTTTAATGAGACTGGTCCCAACATAGGAGCGGCAGATCGATTGGACTTTTCAATGGCAATTAAACTCGAGAAATGCGAGAATAAAATGGAGGGAAGGAGTTATAACGTATCCCTTCATACAGCTCAATCTCCTTTCTACTTTATGGTTGTTAACAACAATAGTAACTCGGCAGATTATAATCAAAGAATTTGGTTTGGTCTTCCCTCTTTTGACTACAGGTATCCTACTTTACGTGACGATGAAATAGTCTTATGGGATATTGGAACCAGTACGTTCATATACGGAGTGCCTGAGACCACAATATGGGGTAATGTGAGTTTGCATGATGGCAACTGGCACGAAACTCATATTGATATTAAGCCTCTTATCATAAGAGCTCTTGAGGCAATGAAAGAACATGATGTTTTTCTTAACACCACGCTGGAAGATATGATCATTACCTCCATGAATTTTGGATGGGAAGTGCCGGGTACATTTGATGCTGCAATCAGGGTCAGGGGTATTAGTCTAAAAAGCATACAGGTGCTGTAATCACAAATCAGTCCCGTAATTATCAATTAAAACAACTCCGTAATTTGTATGAAAAAACTAATACTATGCTTATGGGTCTGTTTGACCATTTTACCCAGTGAAATCTATGCAACTAATTTTACCCGCGGCACCGAAACCGCGCAGAAATTCGGAGTTCATGAAATAACCTTAACCGGGGACGGCTCTGTAGTAAATCCTTTTGATACGCCCTGTGAGGTTACATTTACCTCTTCTTCAGGCTTGTCCATTACTGTAAATGCTTTTTATGACGGTAGCAATACATGGCATGCGAGGTGCTATATTACCGAGATTGGGAACTGGTCGTGGGAATCAGTCTCTTCCAGAGATTCTGGATTGGACAATAAAAACGGATCCTTTTCAGCTGTTAATTCAGATTTAAAAGGGTTGCTGAAGAAACATCCGGCAGACAACAAGGCATTGGCTTCTGATGATGGCAAATGGTTTTTAAATATAGGAGATACATCATACTATATATTTAATAATGCACATAACAAATGGCAGGAGTTTATCAGAGATTCATGGACCAAAGGAATAACTCTTATTCGAGCAGCAATGGTAGGTGCACTCACTGAGTGGGATCGACTTTTTGATGGTGGTGATTATGATAAATTAAACATCAATAATTTTCAAACCAATGATACGAGGTTGATATGGATGCTTGATAGTCTTCCGGATATGTATGTTGAATTTATTCTTTTGCCGGCGTGTAATACAGGTTGGACTGGTGATGAAACACTCTGGTACAACCTCTCCGGGGAGCAACACATACGGATAATGAAGTATATGGTGGCACGTTACGCTGCTTTCCCCGAAATAATATGGGAAGTGGTTAACGATTATGAATACAGTTCGTCTCATCCACACAATGTGGAAATGGCCATTGAGGTTGGCGAATACCTGATGAATAATGACCCATGGGAACACCTTATTACAACAGGAGGCATTCGTGGAGATGATTTCTATTTTACAGATGCAAAATGGGCAACGCTGTTTCACCTGGAAACCCTTGATGCCCTACCGGCGGATCAGGTAAAAGATTATACGAACTATCCTGTGCATGTTTTCAATGGGGAGGACAGGTACGAGACTTACAGAGAACCGGACCATCCAAACATATACTTCAGGAGATTAATCTGGGCATGGACATTATCGAGCGGATCGGCCTGTTATGGTGGTTATTGGGATGATACTGTGCCTTACAGCCAAAGCTCATTTGAAGGATTGGACAATATTGTTCATGTGAAGAACTTTTTCCATGATAATAATATTGAGCTTTCGGGATATATTCCGGACGATAACTGTGTGAGCTCACCTGCCAGAGGTTCCAGCAGACCAAAGGTTATGCATTCAGAGAAAAAATCCAGCTATGTTATTTATCATCCCAATGCCAGCATTGACGGTCAGGCTGCGAATATCAGTTCTCGCACAGCCTCTCTGACAATAACTGATTTGCCTGCAGGTGCATACACTCTTTTGTGGATGCGTGCCGATAATGGTGTGGAACAGAAGACTTATTTTAACCACGATGGAGGAGCCAGGTTGCTGTCATCACCCTGGCCAGGAATTGATGTAGTGTTATACCTTCAAACCGACCCAGCTGTGGGCGTGAAACGATCACCCTCACTATCATCAATGAATGATAATGATATGTTAAGAGTGCAACCTAATCCATTTAAAACTTCCACGACTATTTGGGTCAGACTACCCGAAAACATGCAAGTGTGTATTGATATAATGAACATGCAGGGAAGCCATGTAGAAAGAGTGGCCCACGGGAATTTCCACAGCGGAGTGCATCAATTCATCTGGAATGCAAATAATCTACCAGGCGGAATATACTTCATTAAGCTACAAACAGGAAGCAGGGTTTATGGCCGGATGGTAAGACTATCGCCGGGTTAAGCAAATCACCCACAAGTATCTCATTTAGCAGGGTAAATATGATGATGGAACTTAAACAAACATTTATATCTTTAACAATCAATAAGATGAAACCGGAATTTGATAATGACAGCAGCAGCAAGTAACCTTTCAGAATGGGTCGAAACATTTACAGGTGATCTATATTCCTGGGCATTGCATAAAGTGTCAGATCCCGAACTGGCCAAAGATCTGGTTCAGGATACTTTTCTGGCTGCAGCAGAGAAAATTCAGGGATTTAGAGGTGATAGTTCTCCAAAGACATGGTTGTTTTCCATTCTAAACCATAAAATTATTGATTTCTACAGGAAGAGAGTAAAGCAACCGGTAAAGATCGAAAACCAGGTATTTTCCAAATTTTTTGATCAAGAGGGAAGTTGGAAGGTTGCACAACGACCCATGGAATGGAATGATGATGAATCAAATCTACTGGATGATGTTGATTTTAAAGAAGTTCTAAATAAATGTATGGATGCGCTTCCGGAAAAATGGAACACCTGTGTAAAACTTAAATACCTCATGAGTAAAAACGGAGATGAGATCTGTCAGGAACTGGACATTACTCCTACTAATTTTTGGCAGATCGTTCACAGAGCAAAGCTGCAATTGAGAAATTGTGTTGAAGAAAATTGGTTTGAAAATTAAAGTATTGGGATGAAAAAATTGATGCATAAGCTTTTCTTATCATGTTTGAAGGCAACGGAACTCATCGAAAAGAGACTTAATTTCAAGCTTTCAGTAAAAGAAAAGCTTCAATTGAAGGTACATAAAATGATGTGTAGTGCCTGTTCGAATTATGAAAAGCAAAGCTTGTTCATCGAAAAAGGCATTTCACTCAGTCAGAAGAGAGAATTCACAGTTGATGATATCAAACAGTTAAAAGTCATCATTACAGAAAAATTATCTGACACAAAATAGCAGAAAGAATTTCAATAAAGATTGTCAGGGTTCGTTTTGTTTACCGTCTATCTGTTCAAAGATAATAGTTGAGATTATGAACAGATATTTATTGATTATTGCGTTTCAGTTCATTGCGACATACACTTTTGGACAATCCACCCAAATCAGACAGTTCAATTCTGAAGAGTTAAGCAACACCCTTAGTGGTGGTGGGGTCACACTTATTGATGTGCGCACACCTGGAGAATTTGCAAACGGTCATATTGCCGATGCCGGGCAATTGAACTATTACGCCTTTGATTTCAAACGTAAACTACTATTACTTCCCCGGGACCAACCTGTTTATCTTTATTGTAATACAGGTTATCGTAGTCAGCGGGCAGCGGAAATACTTGCAGATAACGGATACAAACAGGTGTATAACCTGGAACACGGTATCATGGAATGGGACCTGTACGATCTGCCTGTGGTGGTTGAACCCAATGCACGTCCCGATTCGGAGAATAAAATGGAATCTGACGAGTATTATGCGCTGATCCAGTCAGGAAAACCTTTGTTAATCGATTTTTATGCTCCCTGGTGTGGCCCCTGTCGTACCATGATGCCTATTATTGATAGCCTGAAAACCGAATACATGGAGCAAATAACCATCGTTAAGATTAATGCAGATGCCAGCAAAAAACTTATTAAGAAACTCAAGATTGGCAGCGTGCCTTACCTGGTATTGTATGTAAAGAATAAAATACGGTACACCCATAACGGTATCATCGGCGGGGAGGAGCTTTCAGAAGTTCTGCAGATTTTTGTCAGGTTGTAATTTTTCGCCGACTGATTCTTCAAAATCAAAATAACAGTAAGATGAAAAGGAAAAAAGTTTTAAAAATCGTGGCCATACTTGGAGTAGCAGGCATATTAATTGCTGGCGGAATCGGATTGTATATGTTTAACATGCCTCATCGGGATGTTCAGTCTGCTGATGCTGATTACACTTTAACCGCTTCGGAAATTGTTTCGGAGTACTTTACCGACAATGAGGCCGCCAATAAAAAATACCTGGCGGCTGATGGCGATTCCAAAATACTGGAAATAACCGGAGTAGTAAGCAAAATATCTGAAGATTTTAGCGGGCAAAAGGTAGTCCTGTTAAAAGGCGAACAGGTAAAAGCGGGTGTTAGTGCAACCTTCACTTCTGAGACGAATAGCAGTCTTGACAATGTTCAGATTGATCAGAAGATCACTATAAAAGGAGTTATCCGTTCCGGTGCATCATACGATGACGACCTTGAAATGTATGAACATGTAATCATAGAGAAAAGTGACATAGTTTTAAAATAATCAAGCTAATAATCAGAAATAATGAATAGATCAATTTTTTTATCAATTGCAACCTTTCTATTAATGACAGTTGCAGTGTATGGACAAACTTCTGAGAAGCTAGTCAGCTCAAAATCAAACATCAAATTCTTCTCTACTACACCGGCAGAAGATATCGAAGCAAACAATACTGCTTCAGTTAGTACCATCAACATAGAAAGCGGCGAAGTGGTTTTTTCAGTACCCATGCAAGGTTTCGAATTTGAGAAATCTTTAATGCAGAAACACTATAACAGTGATAAATTCCTGGATACAAAGACCCATCCAAAAGCTAAGCTCAAAGCAACCATTTTAAATCTCGACCAGGTTAATTTTTCCGAAGATGGATCCTACTCAGCCGATGTGGAAGGCGAACTTACCATTAAGGATGTGACCAAACCCATAAGGGAAAAGGGAACCATTACTGTTAAAGGGAACCAGATAGCATTAAATAGCATATTTAATATAACCCTTGCCGATTTCCAAATCACTTTTGCCAAGGGTAAACCATCGTCTAACATTGCAAAAAAATTAGAAATTACAGTAGAGGCAGAATACGAGCAAAATTAATAATTAACCAGTCTTTGTGAATATGTCAACTTGGAGCAGAAATATAGTCTTGTCACTTCTTTTGGTTTCATGGTTTAACATTTCAGCCATTGAGGCACCTGAAACCAAGAATATAAATGAAAGTCAGATCCTCTTTAAAATTGAAAGGAGCAAAGACCCGGATGAGATCTGGTACGCGACTAATCTCAATTCAGATGGTTCCCTGAATCAGGATATGCCCATAAAAGTTTTCTGGGTAAAAAAGACTGAAAACAATATTGTTGAGCCATTAACCCTGATACAAAAACGATTTTCCTATGGTATAAAAGCAATGAATTCCGTAGATGACGAAGGCAATGAATGGCACTTTCGACTTGCTGCTTACAGTGATAGGATTTTTAAGCTTAAAAGAATGGCCAGTGACCAATACAAGGTGTTCACTCTTTCAGGAACCAAAGAGATAGCTCTTACGCAAATTTTTGTCAAGTTCGATGGTGGCAGTTTCATGTTTCCTTCCATTGCTTATGCGAAACTTATTGGAATTGAAACCCAAACCGGAATTGAAATATCGGAAGTTATCATCCAGGACAAATAGGTGAATATGAATCCATTGAATATTTTAGCATCAGCAATTATTATAACTATCATTGGGGCATTGCCCTTCGGATTGGTGAATTTAACTGTGCTTGATATTTCTTACCACAGGAATAAAATTGCAGCTTTAAAGGTTGCACATGGCGCAGCATGGATTGAAGTGCTTTTCGGACTAACAGCACTGATTGCAGGCAGCCTCATTGGACAATTTACCCGGGACCACCGGGTGGTGCAAACCCTGGTTTTAATTATTCCTGCCGTGGTGGGGTTGGTTTTCATTCTGAAAAAGAATCACAACGAAGCTAAAACAACCGGGAAAGATCCGGGCTTTCGTAAAGGAATGTTGCTCAACCTGATAAGTATTCAGGTTCTTTTGTATTGGCTTTTTGCAATGACTTATCTCAATACCCGCTGGGAGCCTGAGTTCAACATTCTATCCATTACCCTCTTTGCACTGGGTATCTGGCTGGGCAAAATGGGGGTTTTATGGATTTATGCACTTTTCAGCCGGAAAATATTTTCCAGCTTCGGGTTTCTTGCCAGAAATATTAACCGTGTAATTGGTGTTGTGCTTCTTATCACGGTTTTTGTACAGCTTTTCAAATAGGAGATATTGGAAAACTTACCTGAATAATTTTTTTGTCAGGTCTAAGGTTATTCACGACTCTTGACATTGAAAGTATAAATAAACAAAAAAATGAAATCATGAAAAATCTAAAATTCACTTTAATAATGTTTATAACAGTATTTACATTTTCCTTAAATGCAGAGACTCCCGGGAAGTATGTAAGCACAAAAACCCATATCAAGTTTTTCTCAACTACACCAGTGGAGGATATTGAAGCACATAATTATGCCACAGTAAGTACAATTGCACCTTCATCAGGTGAAGTCATCTTTTCGGTACCTATTCAAAGCTTTGAGTTTGAGAAAGCGATGATGCAACAGCACTTTAACAATGAGCATTTTCTTGAATCAAGTGTGTTTCCAAAATCAAAGTTCAAAGGTACCATCACCAATCTGGATGAGATCGATTTTACCAAAAATGGTGAGTACAAGGCAGAGATTGAAGGGAGCATGACCATAAAAGACAAAACCAATCCGATCAATGAAACCGGAACTATCAAAGTAAATGGCCAGATCCTGACAATAAATTCTACTTTTCATATCACCCTGGCCGACTATGGTATCACTTTTAATGAATCGGAAATGGTATCTACAAAAATTGGGAAAAGCATAGAAATCACCCTTACCGGTGAATACGAGGTTCAGTAGCAAAACACCTTTGTTAAATAAGGAAAATGCAGGAAATAGCTATCATAAATAATGACTTGCCTCGTGTTGTAATTATCGGGGCAGGTTTCGCAGGGATAAATCTTGTAAAAACTTTGCAGCATAAACCGGTTCAGATGATCTTGCTGGACCAGCATAACCATCATCAATTTCAGCCACTTTTGTACCAGGTGGCAATTAGTGGTCTTGAACCCGACTCGGTGGTTACGCCGGTAAGAAAGCTATTCAAGTCATGCATTAACATGATATACCGCATGGCCAAAGTAGAAAGTATTGATACCCTCAACAACCGTGTAATGACCGACATTGGCTTTGTCAGGTACGATTATCTGGTCATTGCAACCGGCAGCAGTACCAACTATTATGGTTCAAAAGAGATTGAGATCCATAGCATCGGGTTAAAAAGTATCAACGATGCCATCAATATCAGAAGCTGGATGATACAAAATCTGGAAAAATCGATAGATGGAAGTAGTGACAGGGAGAAAGAGATCCTTACTAAATTTGTGGTTGTGGGAGGAGGGCCGGCCGGAGTTGAAATGGCCGGTTCACTTGCCGAATTCAAAAAGTACCTTTTGAAGAACGATTATCCGGAGATTAATGGGGATCTGATGAAAATATATCTGATCCAATCAGGAGGAAGGGTACTTCCAACAATGTCAGTCCGGTCGTCGAATCATGCCCATAAAATCCTGGAAAATCTGGGCGTTGATGTTCTGCTGAATACACGGGTTTCCGGTTATGATGGTGAGAACATCCAGATTGAAAATGGGTCCGGTCCGGAAACACTAAAAGCCGGTGCCCTCATATGGACTGCAGGAGTTCATGGAAATACAATTAATGGAGTAGATCCACAGTCAATAGTAGCAGGTAATCGCATCAAAGTAAATGAATACAATCAGGTTGCCGGAACGAAAAATATTTTTGCCATTGGAGATATTGCTGCCATGATTACGGATGAAAATCCCAGAGGACATCCGATGGTGGCACAGGTAGCCATACAACAGGGAAAAGCACTGGGGAAAAATATTCTCTCTTTAGTCGAAACCAAAAAATTCAATGTACCTTTTAAATACAGGGACAGAGGCTCTATGGCCACCATAGGCAAAAAGGATGCTGTCGCAGATCTGAAATTAATATTTCTGAATGGCAGGTTGGGCTGGTTGATATGGTCATTTATACATTTGATTTCAATTACCGGTTTCAGAAATAAAATTTCAATCGCTATAAGCTGGATAATCAAATATCTCACATATGACAATGCAAACCAGCTGATAATCAGAAGATATAATCCGGTTAAAACAACAAATTCGAATACTAAATAAGACTCTTGCCAGTTTTTTGTTAATTAATCTGTCAGGTTCCAGCAAAAGTGCGACATAATAATTAATAGAAATTAAAATTGGAATTTTTATAAGTGAATATATGAAAACAACAGCTAAAGAAAACCTGCTTCAGTTGAAGGAAATTGTTAATGTTTTAGGAATTGAATACTATAACAAGGAATCTGAAATACTATCTGGAGCGACCATTGGACAACACATCAGGCATATCCTCGAATTCTATCTTCTGTTGGTATCCGGTTCATTTACAGGAACCATCAATTATGATAAGCGGGAGCGTGATATGCGCATTGAGACAGATCCCTCTTTCACCGCTAAAGTTATTGAAAGGTTACTAACCGGAATCGATACCCTCGATGAATCTCAAACCGTTAAGTTTGAGGCAGACTACAGCAGAAGCGGTTCCTCACAAAACCGGATTACAAGTTCGGTGGGAAGGGAACTGGCCTATTGTATTGAACATAGCATCCATCACCAGGCTATTATAAAAGCCGGTTTAATAGACCTCCGCTTAAGTGATCTGGTAAACGAACAATTTGGTGTTGCCTATTCAACCATTCGTTATCGAAGGGATTCATGTGCACAGTAACCTACATACCCCCCTCAAATGACAATGACTTTATTCTCACTTCCAACCGTGATGAAAAAGTCCAAAGGCCAACCTTTCATCCGGAGATCTATAATTTCCAGGGAATGCAGGTATGCTTTCCTAAAGATGCTTTAGCAGGAGGTTCGTGGATAGCGGCCAATGAAAAAGGCCGCCTGTGCTGTCTTCTGAACGGAGCATTCATTCCACATGAAAAACAATCCATTCATACCCATAGCAGGGGTAGAGTATTGACCGATCTGGTTGCTTCCCCTTTAGATGTAATGGTTTTTTTTAGTCAGCAGGATTTATCAAAAACAGAACCTTTTACCATAATTACTGTGGAGATAAAAGGAAA
>Ga0164313_10006595_pt1 | contig 10236 bp, 5 predicted proteins | sample GuaBasSedimGuay4_FD_113735 | JGI IMG/M metagenome (GOLD analysis project Ga0164313, IMG submission 113735) | Subseafloor sediment microbial communities from Guaymas Basin, Gulf of California, Mexico - Guay4, Core 4569-4, 0-3 cm | ecosystem: Environmental > Aquatic > Marine > Hydrothermal vents >...
AACTGGCATGGTGGATATCCGCTACGAGGTTGCCGAGGGAACCATAGGCTACATCAACAAAGTGAACATCATGGGCAACGAGCGGACACAGGACAAGGTCATCCGCCGCGAGATGGTCATCTATCCAGGCGACAAATATAACCGCAGCCGCGTCAAGACCTCCGAAAACCGCCTTCGCAACCTGAACTATTTCGAGGTCGTCACCTCCACTCCCGAACCCACGGGAGAGGGCGACAAATACGACCTGAATGTGCAGGTGAAGGAAAAGCCGACGGGGCAGTTCTCGGCAGGAGTCGGGTTCTCCAGCGTCGACTCGCTGGTGGGCTACGTCGAGCTGTCGCAGGGCAACTTTAACTGGAAGACCTGGCCTCCCATCGGTGCCGGCCAAAAGTTCAAGATCCGCTTGCAGCTAGGTACGGAGCGCAACGATGTCGACATCTCGTTCGTTGAGCCGTGGTTCCTCGACCGCAAGCTTTCCTTCGGGATCGACCTGTTCCACCGTGAAGCCCGCTATTTCTCCGATGCCTACGACCAAAAAAACAATGGAATGCGGTTTTCGCTAGGCAAGCCGCTCTCGCGCTTTACGCGCGGGACGGTGGCCTACACCCTAGAGCAGTTCGAAGTGTTCGACGTGCAGGATTCGGCCTCGGATGCCATTAAGGGCGAGGAAGGAAAACGCCTGAAGAGTGGACTGGATTTTATCTGGTCCCGCGACACCCGCGACCGCTTCTTCAATCCAACCCGGGGGAACAAGACCACCGTCACACCTTATTTCGCTGGCGGGCCGCTTGGGGGCGAAACCGATATCTACGGCACAAAGATTCGTTCGGGCCAGTATTGGCCGCTCATCGGCGGCACCGTCCTGAATCTGCGGGGCCAGATAGAGTCGGTGGACTATTATGGCGACACCGACCATGTTCCGCTTTTCGACCGCCTGTTCCTCGGTGGCCCCAACACACTGCGCGGCTTTGAATTCCGCGATGTCGGGCCGAAGGATGAAAATGGCGAGCCGATTGGGGGGAATAGCTCGGTCTACGCCACGCTTGAATGTACCGTTCCGATCTGGAAAATGGTACGTGGTGCCGTGTTCTACGACTGGGGCGTAGTGAACCTGGATTCGCTGGATTTCGATACTACGCTCTACAACGACAACTGGGGGGTTGGCATCCGGCTCGACCTGCCTGGCTTCCCGCTGCACCTCGACTATGCATGGCCGATCACCTACGACGAGTGGAGCGACGGCAAAGGCCGCTTCAACTTCCAGATCGGGCACAGCTTCTAGAACCGCAGAATATTGAACATGGAGTTTTGAAGTTCGAAATTCCCTGTTCCTTGTTCATCTGTTCTGCGGTTCTTTAGTTTGCCGCCACCTTCACTACCACCTTGTGAATCGGGCCGTCACCAACGAGCGGGAGGTGCGCATCGGTCGGCAGGAAAACGGCAAACGATCCGGGCGGAATGCGCACGATGCTGTCTGGTTCACCCGCGAAGAATTCAAGGTCATTTTCTTCATCGTAGTCAACTGAGCTGACCAAGCCTTCGCGCGGTGCCCATCCCATCGATTCCTCTCCACTGATCACATATTGGATGTCGATATGTTTTCGATGGCCTTCCAGCTTGCCGTCGGATACAGCGCGCCCGTTTTCGTGCGCAATGATGGCATAGACCCGACTCCCCGCGATCTCATGTTTCCCATCGGGCAGTTCCGCCAGTCCCGGTTGGTCGAGAAACCCAAACGCTTCTGAAAGGCCAATCTTCAGTCCCGCATACTTCGCCGCATTTCCCAATGTATCCAGTATCATTGCTCTTCCTCGTCTTTTGAGGGGGCGAGGGGGAGACTTGGCGAGGAGGCGACAAGGGAATTTCTCCCACTCTCCCCATCCCCCTTTCTCCCGCTCACTTTCCCGTGGTTCTAAAATTCAAATCCCATCTGCCCGGCCTTTTTATCTTCCAGTTTTTCATCCGATCCGAGCAGGGTGATGAACTGCTCTTCGTTCAGGATCGTTACGCCCAGGCCCTCGGCCTTGGCCAGCTTCGAACCCGCACTTTCGCCCGCCACTAGATAGCTCGTATTTTTCGAAACACTACCGCTCACCTTCCCGCCGCGCGCACGGACCTTGTCGCCGCCCTCCTCGCGCGTCATTGTTTCGAGCGATCCGGTCAGCACGAAGGTCAATCCTTCGAGTTCGTTACTCCCACCGGTTTCCGCCTGCTCAAAGTTAACACCCGCCTCCCGCAGTTGGCTGACTACTCCTTGTCCTTCCGGCGACTGGAAATATTCGACCACCGATTTCCCGACGATGGGGCCGATGTCGCGGATGGATTCCAACCGTTCGATGCTAGCGGCCATCAGCGTATCAATATTCTTGAACTCGTTGGCCAGAATCGTGGCCGCGCCTTTTCCGACGTGCCGGATTCCGAGACCAAACAGGATCTTCTCAAAGGGGCGTTGCTTGCTCTCTTCCAGGCCCTGTATCAGGTTTTCGGCCGACTTCTCGCCCATGCGCTCAAGTCCGAGCACCTCCACTTTTTTCAGCGAATAGAGTTCCGCCGGATTCTTCACCAGTCCGCTGTCGACCAGTTGCTCGACCAGCGACTCGCCAAGGCCGTTAATATCCATCGCCCCGCGTGAGGCAAAGTGGGCCAGCCAGTTCTTGACCTGTGCCGGGCATTGGAGGTTGAGGCAGCGCAGGGCGACCTCGCCCTCTCGCTTTTCCACCTCGCCGCCGCAGACCGGGCAGGCGGTCGGCATCGAAAAACCAATCTCTGTGCCGGTGCGATTTTCGGCGAGCACTTTCACGATCGCGGGAATGATTTCACCAGCCTTTTCGATAATCACCTTGTCGCCGATCCTGATATCCTTGCGGCGGATTTCGTCTTCGTTATGCAGCGTGGCGCGTTTGACCGTGGTTCCCGCGAGTTGCACGGGTTCGAGTTCGGCAACTGGTGTCAGTACGCCGGTGCGTCCCACCTGGATGGAAATGGAATGCAGAATGGTTTCGGCCTGCTCCGGCTCATATTTGTAGGCCACGGCCCAACGCGGGCTTTTGGCCGTGAAGCCGAGATCTTCGTAAAGCCGTCGCTCGTTCACCTTGATGACGCCGCCATCCATTTCGAATGGAAACTCGTGGCGCATGGATTCGAGTTCGTCCAACCGTTCGAGAATTTCTTCGATAATTTCGCTGAGCCAATAGTTGGGCGTAATTCGTAATCCGTAATTCTTAAGGGACTGAAGCATCTGCTCGTGGGTATCGAAAGAGATGCCATCGAGCTGGCCGGTGGCGTAGAAGATGGCATCGAGCGGGCGCTTGGCCACCTCGCGTGGATCAAGCAGCTTGAGCGATCCGGCACAAGCATTGCGCGGATTTGCAAAGGGTTCCAACCCGGCTTCCTGTCGCCGCTCGTTGAGTTTGGAGAATCCGGCGGTATCCATGTAGATTTCTCCACGCACTTCCAACACGGCGGGCGGCATCATATCGGAGAGCCGCAGAGGGATCGATTTGATCGTCCGGACATTGGAGGTCACGTCGTCCCCGGTGGTGCCGTCGCCGCGCGTTACTGCGCGCACCAGGTCGCCGTTTTCATACCGCAGTGAAATCGCCACGCCGTCGATCTTTGGTTCAAGGATATAGCTAAAGGTTTCCTCGGGAATCAGCTTGCGAATGCGGTGATCGAACTCGACCAGCTCCTCCTTGGAATAGGTGTTCGACAGGCTCATCATCGGTACGGCATGCTTCACGCTGTCAAAGTGGTCCAGCGGTGCACCGCCGACGCGTTGGGTGGGGGAGGAGGAACTTCCAAGTTCTGGGAATTCCTGTTCGAGCTCTTCCAGAGACTGAAGAAGTTGGTCGTATTCGCGATCGGTGATTTCGGGTTTGGCATCGACATAGTAGAGTCGGTTGTGCCGCTCGATATCCGCCCGCAGTTCTTCGATTCGTTGCTTCACTTTCGCTGTTTCAGTCATGAGGCTCAATCTACCTGTGTGCCGTTTAAAAACCAATCATTTTGATGGCATCTTGGGATGTCTCTTCGCATGATATGGGCATGCTTGATTTAGAGAAATTGAGTCGGCGCTTTCCGGTCGCTGTTGCGATTGCTTTTTCCTTAACCTTTGGTGCTGTGTCCGTGATCGCGAAAGCCGATAAACCAAACCGGGAAAATATGAAAACACGAACAGGGCAGAGCGACGTGGTGGACCATGGAAGCATTCATTCGATGGGCAATGGCCAAATGGTGGCCTATGGGCAGGGGCCGAATCTGGTCAACCTGTTTGGGCCTCCATGCAGCTCGCCAAATTTCCTAAAGATCAATATGGATTCCAGTATGGATTTGGTCGATACGGCCAGTCGTGAACCCGGAACCGCCATCTGGAACCACACGCTCAGTTCCGGCGGTAAGCGGATATTGACGTTTACGGAGTTTATCGACGCGAAAGTCTCTGCCTATTTCAGGACATACAATGCCAAGGTCGGTGGAGTCCGCTTCGCGATCGAGCCGGATCAGGGCGGAGAATTTGTTGCGTGCGAGTCCCCGGTCGGGGCCTGGCTGCTAATCACGAAACCTGGAAAAGAAGTTTTTCGCTATCCAACTACCTTGTGGACCTATCATTGGATTATTCCGCATGGAAATTGCCGGATCGAGACGGACCTGGACGGAACATTGTTGGCGAAGTGCCTGCCGGGCAGGGGCGGGTTCGCCGTTTCCGGCGCGAACGATTATCCTGAAGGCCTGTTGCTGGCCGAGCAGATTGCAGCGGAAGGCCCCGAAGGGTTCCTGACCCGAACGCGAGCCTTTTGGAAAAATTTCACAAAACGGCGCGAAAGCCTCGTCGTCCCAACTGCGGGGTTGGAAGCTATTGCCGATGGGGTTGCGACGCTGATCAAGGCGCAGCAATCCGAAGATGGCGGCGTTATGGCGGGACACTACTATCCGTTGGCCTATGTCCGCGACCAGTATGGCGTGGCCAAGGGAATGCTTGCGCTCGGCATGGTGGATGAAGCCCGAATGGCGCTTGAATTTCGGCGGGAAAAGTTCAAGCGGTTCGGCAATCTGCAAAACGCCGAATCGATGGGCGGTGATTTCGCACGGCACATCCACGAAAACGATGAGGTCGAGCAAACCGGATACATCATTCTCCAGGCACGGGACTATTTCAACCAAACCCAGGACAACGAATTCATCAAAACCCTTTTCCCGATGCTGGAGTGGTGCTGGAACTCGCAACTGAAGCATCTTGCGGGAGGGTCGCTTGCATTCAATGGCGATGAAACCTACGTGGCCGGTCGGTTTTTCCCGCGCTCCGGCTTGCTACACGGTTCGGCGGACTCAACCTTGGTATTCATCGAGAGCGGGAAATGGCTGTCCGGCTGGGCGGCGGAAAATGGCCTTTGGGAAAAAAACTATGTCGCGCGGCAGATGGAGATCATCGCCGATACCCAAAAAGCCTGGCGACGTCTTTTCTTTGATGGAGACAAGGTCTACGCCAATGCACCGGAACGGGAAGGATTCATCGACCCCCCGCGGTTCAGGCACGGGGTTTGCGAATCGCACTGCGACTGGTTTGGCTGGACCGAGCGCACAGGAAATGGCCGCTACCAATGTCCGCTCTGTTTTTCCAAACAAAAGCTCCCGTCGGAAATCCCCGGCAGGATGGAAGTGAATTCCGTTTCACTTCTCCCGACGTTTATCGGCAGCGACATTCTTTCCCGCGAAGAACTGACCGCCGTGGTGGAACACATTTTGGGGCAGGCCTGTGAAAACGGCCATATCCCGACCATTCCCGGAGGGCAGGGATGTGTGGGCTACGATCCCGGCTTCCTGCTGTTTGCGTTGTCCGAGCTGAACCATCCGGCGACGGAAAAAACACGGCAACGGTTGATCGGCATGATTGACGATACCGGTGCCTGGACGGAATATTATGGAGAGGACGATCAATTTAAAAAAGCGAACTGCCGCTGCCGACCGTGGGAAAGCGGAATCAACGCCGCCGCATTATTGAAATAGAATGTAGAACAAGCGTCTCGCTTGTTTAAACGAGCGGCAACCGGATATTGGATCATCCGGCATGCGTAAAGGGAAAAATGTATCGCCCGCATCTTGCGGGCTTGTTAGCGTGAACAATTACCGCGCCAGCCACGATCTGAAATGGGGCCGTGGCCACCGGTGCCTTCGCCTGTGCCGGAACCGCCGCACGGCGATCTATCGGTTTGCAAAGCCGTCATCGGGCTTGAAGCCTGGGGGGGTGATTCGGTGTCGATTAATTTGAGGCAACTCGCCACGCGGGAAACCAACGTATTTTTGTGGCATCTTGGGAGGTCTCTTTGCATGATGAGTTTTGTTTGTGGGCGACGCTTTAACAACGGGGAATCAGGAATGGAAATGGAATTTTTGAATGCGGAAAACCGGGAACTGGTTGAGAAGTTGATCGATGCGGGGCAGCAGCACCTGTTTGCGGATTGGGATGCGCCGGGGACGGCGGATGAGGCGAAAGCCGATTTTCTTGCGTCGCTCTCCAAGGTCGATGGAGCCTATCCCGGTGGGCTGGCGGGCTATATTTCCAATGCCCGGAAACTGCTGGCGGAAGCCAAGGAGGGCGGCAACCCCTTCGAAGGTTTTGTGCCGCACCAGCCGGACACGGTGGATCTGACCGCCTTCGATAAAACCTATGACCACTATGAAGCGCTCGGACAAAAGCAGTTCGGTAAGGTGGGCATCGTGCTGGTGGCCGGAGGACTCGGCGAGCGGTTGGGCTACAACGGCATCAAGCTCGATATCCCGGTGGAAGTGGTCGAAACCACATCCTACCTAAAACACTACGCCGCCTGTCTCAAGGCGATGGAGGCTCGCATGGAATCACCGCGCCCGGTTCCGTTCATCATTATGGTTTCGCCCGATACGGATGCTAAAACCCTCCAGGCTTTGGAGTCCAATCATTATTTCGGACTACGCAAGGAACAGATTCATATTTTGAGGCAGGCGCCTGTTCCGGCCATTTCCGATAATGAAGGAACTCTTGCTCTGGAAGAAAAGTATAAGCTGATTCTCAAGCCGCACGGCCATGGCGACATCCATATGCTGCTCCACACCAGCGGCCTTGCGGCCAAGCTGGAAAAGCAGGGCATCGAGCATTTGCTGTTTATCCAGGATACCAACGGGCAAGTCTTCAACGTGATGCCGGCGGCGCTCGGTGTCTCCGTGACGAAGGGCTTTGATTTCAATTCGATCGCCGTTAACCGCATTCCTGGCGAAGCCGTCGGCGGGCTGGCGAAGCTGGTTCGCGACGATAAAGAGCTGACGCTGAATGTGGAATACAACCAGCTCGATCCGCTGTTGCGCGCCACGGTCAGCCCGGAGGGCGACGTACCGAACGAGCAGGGCTTCTCCATGTTCCCTGGAAACATTAACGTGCTGGTGCTCCGCATGGCGTCCTATGTCCGGATATTGGAACAATCGCAGGGCATCATCGCCGAGTTTGTGAACCCGAAGTATGCCGACGAAGGCCGCACAACCTTCAAGAAGCCGACGCGGATCGAAACCCTGATGCAGGATCTGCCTAAGCTATTCGGGCCGGACGAAAAAGTGGGGGTTTCCATCTTTGACCGTCGCTGGAGTTTTTCCGCCAACAAAAATAATATGGCCGATGCGGCCGCCAGGCACGCGGCCGCCGGGCCGCCGGAATCCGCCGCCACGGCCGAGTCCGACTTCTACTTTTCCGGCCGCATGCGGCTGGCCGCCGCCGGAACAGAGGTGGAGGAGGCTGCGGAAGAGCTGATCCTCGGCGTTCCATTCACGCCCGGCCCGAAAGTGCTCCTGCGCCCGTCGTTTGCCATGACGCTCGCCGAAGTCCGCGAAAAGATTTCCGGTTGCTCCGTCTCCGGCGAGGCCACGCTGATTCTCGATGGCAAGGACATCGTTCTTGAAGGCGTCGAGCTGTCTGGCCGCTCGGCGCTCGTCATCAAGGCCTGCGATGGCGCGAAAGTGACGGTGAAGGGTACGTTTGAAAACGAAGGCTTTGAACTCGTTAAACTCACCGAGGAGGAACTCGCCAGCGACGCCGTGCCGGAATATCTCCGCATCCGCGGCTACCGCTTCGAAAACCGCGCCGCAGCGGTCTACGAATACGACACGCCCGGTGAATACGTCGTCGAATCTTGAAGAATTTGGACGGGATAACAGGATAAACCGGATTTTAGAAACTGTGCTGCGAAGCGGTGCCTTGGAGTGCTTCGGCTTGACGGAGCTTTTAAAGTGCCCTGAAACTTCGGGGCGCACACCAGAGCGGCATTGCTGCAAAACCATCCGGATCATCCTGTTATCCGGTCAAGAAACAGCCACCTACGGTCTTGGGGGAGGAGCTGGGAAAGTAGATGCAGTGTAAGTGCAGAGGAAAGCGATGAAGAGCCTGATCACAAAAATATTACTTGCCGGATTGGCTGTGGGCGTTTGTGCCAGGGAATATGAAACCGGCAAGCTCACAGAGGAGATCCAGTGCAGGAAGGCGCAGTCGTATTCCTACATGCTCTACCTTCCATCCGGCTATACCCCCGGTCGGGAGACAAAGTGGCCGGTTCTGTTTGCCATGGATCCGGGAGGCGGCACGAAGGACGGCATAAGGCGCTACATCAAAGGCGCAGAGAAAAACAACTGGATTGTCGCCATGTCGATCCAGTCAAAGAACGGTTTCGGTAGATCGAAACATGCCATCGCCGCCATGGTGGGCGATGTGTTCAAGCGGTTTATAGTCGACAAAAGCCGGTGCTATGCATCCGGAATGTCGGGCGGTGCCCGGATGGCCTTCTGGTTGGCCAACGAACGGGAAAACAATATCATCGGCATCATCCCGTGCGGTGCAGGCGATGCGGGCAACCGCTACAGCACCCGGGCTCTCGCCTATGGCCTTTGCGGAGGATACTGCTTCAATCGCTGGGACATGGCCATTACCTTCAACGAACGAATCAGGAAAAGAGGACGCCTCCGCTTTTTTCCGGGAGGGCATGTCTGGGCGGACGAAGACCTTATTTTCGATGCCATCACCTGGCTCAATGGACAATATCTCGCTGAAAAAGGAACACCCGAGGAGGTTGGCGATTTCTCCGAAATGCTTTTCAACGAGGTTCTGGAAAAGTATGAAGACGATCCCTACTTTGCCTATGAAGCCACGACCGTCTTGATCGGAATTCCGAAATCTCCCCGTGCCGCCGATGCCAAGGAGATCGCTGACAAACTCGAAGAGGATTCTAAAATCAAGCTTTACCTCCAAGGGCTGAAAGCGATGGATGACTTTGTCGAAAAGCACTTCGATACCGAAGTCGGCGATTGCTACCGCAACCGCCTTACGCGCCGCCAGAAAGAGGATGCCGACCTGTTGCTGGGAAGATATGGGGACACTCCGCTTGCACCCACCATCCGGGACTTCGGCAAACCGTCGGATAAGCTTTAGTGATCTTGGCTTTTCCCCCGCGAATTGGCTGGGGGGTTCCGAACTAGTGCAGCGTCAGCCTTGATCTGACGGGTAGTGGTTGACGTAACGCGAAATTCTGTTTCGCGATGTCCGGTGCGTTCGCGAACTCGAAACAGAATTTCGAGCTACTCCCGTCCATGGCAACATGCACCCGGCAATCCGAAGCTGAAACGTACTAGATGTATCGGTTGATGAGGGACTCGTAGAGTTCCTGCTTTCCGCTGATCTGGGCAACTTCACCGCCCTTGGCACCAATGGTGGCGAGTTCTTCGAGCGTCAGCCTGCCCGCCGCAAAGTCCGCACCTTTTCCGCTGCCGAAGGAGGCATAGCGCTCGGCGCGCAGTTGCTTGTAGGGCGAGTTGGTCAGGATCTTGTCGGCCACGACCAGCGCGCGGGCGAAGGTATCCATTCCCGCAATGTGTGCGATAAAGATATCTTCGAGGTCGGTGGAGTTGCGGCGGATCTTCGCGTCGAAGTTGGTTCCGCCGCCCTGGAGGCCGCCGGCTTCGAGGATGACGAGCATCGCCTCGACGGTTTCGGTCAGGTTGATCGGAAACTGGTCGGTGTCCCAGCCGTTCTGGTAGTCGCCGCGGTTGGCATCGATGCTGCCGAGCATGCCGTTGTCGGCCGCCACCTGCAGATCGTGCTGGAAGGTGTGCTGCGCGAGCGTGGCGTGGTTGACTTCGATGTTGAGCTTGAAGTCGCCCTGCAGGCCGTGGGCGTTCAGGAATCCGACGACGGTTGCGGCGTCGAAGTCGTACTGGTGCTTGCTCGGC
>Ga0164313_10006596_pt1 | contig 10235 bp, 20 predicted proteins | sample GuaBasSedimGuay4_FD_113735 | JGI IMG/M metagenome (GOLD analysis project Ga0164313, IMG submission 113735) | Subseafloor sediment microbial communities from Guaymas Basin, Gulf of California, Mexico - Guay4, Core 4569-4, 0-3 cm | ecosystem: Environmental > Aquatic > Marine > Hydrothermal vents...
CACTTTATTTTTTGTTTTTCAAGTGCAATATGAAAGCCACAAGTGCTAATAAAATTACGCCAACAATATTTATCCACCAGGCATCCCCTTCGTTTGCTGTTAAGATCAAGGAGATGCCAAAAAGAAACCCCAAAACTGCATCTGACATAGCTACTCCTCCCAGTAGACTTTTCTTATAAATTCACTATCTATGGCTTTTACATCAAGATTTTCCAGAAACATATCTATTGTATGCTCTATATACTTATTTAGTGCGTTTACTACTTGCTCTTTATTTAGGTTATTTCTTGCCAATATTAGTGTTATAAGATACGACGCTACATTTGCACATATATATGCGCCTTCGAGCTCGTTTATGTCTTTGTTAGCCAGCAATCTCAAGATGTCAGCTCCTACAAATGTTATTTTTTCAGACAGCTCTTTAGCCTTTTCTAATAATTTTTCTTTAGTGATAAGCTCCATTTTTCCTCCCTCCTTATAGTTTTTTATCTGATAGCAAAAAGGATTTCCTCATAGAGGAAATCCTTTACAATTTGGTTTTTTATTTTACCAGTTTCCTTTTTTACAAAATTTAATATTTTTTCAGCAATTTCTATGTCTTCCTCAAGCTGGGTTATATTGATCTCTGAGTCAAGAAATGTCTGCATTGTTTTTTCTTTTTTGTCATATAAAACAACAATTTTTATGTAGCCTTCACAAACTCCACATATACTGACAAAATCTCTTGTTTCTTCAAGATAAAATTCTGTGTTTTTTGTTTTGTAGCTTTTTAGTATCTCTTTTACCTCTCCTTTTTTTCTTACATCTAATAATTTGTGTATTTTTTCTAAAGGTAGCTCTTTGCCATCGCTTATTATTTTATTGATTGCTGCCGCTTTGTCTTTGATTCTCTTAAACATTGCTTTACCTCCTTTTTTACCCCGCAACTAACGCTGCGGGGTGGGTGTGTCTTAGTCACTTATTTTTTTGAGTAATCCTATTTCACAGTGCTTTAGTATAAAATCTGTGCCTACATTTCCTTTGGTTCTAAAATCTGGAAGTCTAACTGTAAGTCTGAATACCAGCGCCTCATCTCCAGCTTTCATTCTGATTAACTTTCTGTTTACAGGTATTGGCTTTTCTACCAATTGCGCAAGCGCAAATGCTGTTTCCACATAACCAATTGTAGATTCCCAACCCCCTTCTTTTACCCATCTTCTTGCTTCTTCTATGTCTATGAGTCGATACTCATAGACGCCTGGGGTTGTAACAACGGCTGAGTTAAGTATGTATTTCATTATGCCTCCTCCTTATAAAGTTTTAGTAGATGTTTAAAGCATGTTTCTTTTATTCCTTGCCTGTTTTTGGTAAAGATTTTAAAATTTTGAGAACTTCTTTTGCTTTCTCTTTTGTGTAGATTGCTCCATGCACAATACAGGGGCATCTTTCCACTTCAAAAAAGACTGTGCATAAAGAACATCCGCCTTCCCAGTCTTTTCTAAATGGGCAGTTTATGCCATCTGGTTCTTTTAGCCACTCCTCTATATCCTCGATAGCAATTTCCAGTTGTCCTTTTTTTGAAATTGTCTCCCAGAAGCGAGCCTCTGCTGTTTTCTTTATATCCATCTTACGCTTTTGAAGCTTCAACAAACATTTAGAACATATTTCTTCTTTAAATGCTGTATCTATTGGTAGTAGAATATCTCCTTCTGCCTGTATATACTTTCCACATAGAGACCTTTCATTTTTAAAATAATGCCATTTTTTCAATTTTTTAAATTTCCCAGTTTTAATGTCTATTCCATTATTGCTAATACCTTCATCATATTTTTGCAAAATATTCATTTTTATACCTCCTCTTTAAAATTTTTTAGTGTTTCTATTCTTATAGGTAAAACAACATTTCTTGCAGGATAAAGAATATATACATCTAACTCATCTTTATACATATCTATTAGCGAGTTTAGTGTATTTTTATTTTCAACGGATGAAATAGGTAGAGCAAAAATATGTGTCCCATATTCCCTCACAAGCCACAGATACTGCTTTTGCTCCCCACCTTTGGCAATGAATTGAACATCATATAGAATATCACTTTGCCACGCCCTTACCTTTTGTTGAACTATCTCCCACATCTGCAACTGGTAACTTTTTGAAGTAAAATTTTTGAAGGCTTCCTCAGTTATAGGGCAGAATGTAGCACTACAGGAATGCAGCCCTTCACCAAATGCAAAACAATAACCACCTGTATTAAAAATACACTTCCATTTTTGGTTTTCCCAGGGTCTATTCATCTTTTACCTCCTTTTATTTTTTTTAATCCAATCCCCTTTATCGGGTCAGAAAAGCAGGGGGTATATACCCCCCTGCTTATGCGTTATAGATAAAATTCCCAACGATATGGGTATAAAATTTCTCCGCCGAGCTCTTTAGCTATAACTTCAGCCACTTCATCGTATGTCCAGTCCTCTGGTAAATTATATTTTGATAGGTTGCCATGACTTATGTCTCTGATAATTTGTTCTACTTGATCTTTTGAGACATAGGGAGGAAACTTAAAAAGAAAATCTACGCTTGAGATGTTATCGTGTAATGTTATTACTGCAATCTTTTTCATTTTAGCACCTCCTTTTTATTTTTTTTCTTGTTTTTAATTTTTGTTCGTTCTTCTTTTTAGTATTTTATTTTTACATAGTTTGGGTATTCTAATGCAGTTTGATATATTTCTGTATCAGGAGTGCCAGATGTAATTGTTTCTATTGGCTCATTATGTGCGACTGTAATTGTCTTTTTTGGAGTTCTATAAATAATCTCTTTAAATACTTCGAACTCGCAGTATGTAACTTTAGCTACTCCAAAGGAGAGGTAGTCTTGAAGCGGATCTTTCTTGATCCGCTCATATCCCTCTTGGTCTGTTTCAATGCAAATGTTGGCATATCCGCTATTGCCATACCAGTCTTTTACTATTATAATGCCTACCATCTCATATTTTGTTTCCTTCCGCATTTTTATCCCTCCCCTTTATTTTGTATTTTTTAGGGCTGCCGTTTTGGCAGCCCCTAAAATGCTATTCTGATATAGAAGACATAGCTTCTTTATACGCCCATTCAAAAGAACCAGAGTCTTCCAAGACTTCTTTGAGTCTTTGGAAGACTTGGTCTTCGGTAACATCAAATCCTACCCCGACAAACCAATCGAGGTAGGCAAATTCTATTAAACCATTGTCATAGAACCTTATCTCATACTGAGGGCCTCCCCAAGCTATCTGATACCTAAAGAAGCCCCAGTCTGGAACATAATCAAAACAAAGAGGATACTCGTTAAGTATCCTCTCTATTTCTTCTAAGATGTCCTCTTTCAAAACATCGAGTTCATACCAACAATACTGGCTGGGGTCTATTTCAACCCCAAACCTGTCTTCTAATTTTTGCAAAATTTCTTTAAGAGGCTTTTTGAAGTGAAAAAGCAATAAATCCAAATCATCTCTAACAGATTGAAGGATTTTTAGCCCTTCCTCTTTTAATTTTTCACTACCATTTAAAAATGTTACTCTGTATTCCATAATTACACCTCCCTTTTTTTTATTGAACTATGTATATTTCATCCCCCTCCATGTATAAATGGAGGTCATTCTTTTCTAAAACCTCCTCAAGAGCCTCAAAAAACAGTTCATCTTTTATAATTTCCTTTGGAGTTACATTACTACAAGCCCAAGGTGTGTAATACTTACCGCTCGGTGTAATATAATACACCGAGCCAACATACATGATCTTGTAGCTACTGCCATCTTCAGCAATGCATGTCTCGGCTTTGTTTTTAAATTCCTTCTTTAGTCTTTCTATATCGATGTCAGATTTGAAGTTCTCTTTTAATTTTTTTAAAACACCTCTTCTTTCCCAAATTTCGTAAAGTTTCTCGTATTCCATAATAGCACCTCCTTTTTTTTATTTTATTATTAGAACGCCACCGACTATGCTGTTAAAATCGGTGTCAAGTATTTCAAAAGATAGAATATCCTTTGGTATTTCCACTCCCTCGCTTTTTAAGTAATACTCAAGATAACCTTCTTTATTTTCACCCCCTTGCTCCCAGAGCCCTTTAATTCTTACTTTTGTCTGCATCCATTTGTAAATTTTCTTTGGTTCCTCTTTTGGGTAAAAAAAGCCAAACTCACCTAAATCTATTGCAATGCGGTTGTTTTTTACAATTAGCTTTACTCTGTTCATTTTTCCCCTCCTGTTAATTCTTTTAGGATTATTTCTTTTATGTCTTTTGCGACATCTACTTTAAATTCTATTTCTGGCACCCACTCAATTTTGACGGTGGCTATAAGATAGCTCGCAAAACCCCTTCCTTTTTCAAGGCTCTGCACTTCTTTGTTTACTTTGGATATAATTGTTGGTTTCCATGTCACAGACAAATATTTATTCTCTTGTTTCACTTCCTTTGCTTTTTCTGCTTCTTCTTTTTTATTCTTTACTATTATTTCTTGTTCCTTTTCCCACCCCTCGGCAACTTCTTTATCCACTGGATTTTCATCTGTTCCGCAAAATAGTTCTTTGTAATAAACAGTTTCTGCGTCTGGTTTAGAAATATTTTTAAAAACTTCTTTTCTTACAAAGAAGGGTAGAGATACTTCTCTACCCAGCTCTTTTAATATTGCATACATCGACATGTCTTGTAGTTTTTCTATTACGCTCTCGTCTGTTATTTCCCCTCTATTTGTAACCACCTTTTCCCACATCACAAAATCTTCATCTATTATGCCGATTTTTAACTGCCACTTTAGTTCTCCACTTTGAAACCACTCCTCTTCTTGACCCAAAAGAGGAGAAGTGAAATCTACTTGGGACTTAGTTAGTTGTTTAGCTGAATACTTAAGGAAATAAGAAACAAAGTCTTTAGGTAGACTTACTTTTCTCATCTTCTCCTCTCCTTTTTTTATTTTTTTTATCCCTAATAGGTAGGCTATAGGCAAAATAAACCCCGCTTAAGCATAAGCTCAAGCGGGGTAATAAAAAAAATAAGGCTATGAGACTATTTCTTTTTAACTACCTCATAGCCCCATTTTTTAGCGAGCTCTCTTGCTCGCTTTAAATCCCGTGCTTTCTGAATAGGCACGGGATCTTCCTTTGGAACTTCCATACACTTGCCACAGTTAGGGCAAGTGTAAGAAGCAAATACCTTAGCCCCGCAATGGGGGCACTTGACTTTGTGTAAAGATATGTTGTTCCTGTAATAGAAAAATAAGGGCTTACTTTTTGCCTTAATCTTTGCACCCCGTCGACCTCGGGGTGCTTTCTCTGGTAAGTGAATATAGTCAGGGATCTGTTGGACTAAATCCTGACTAATACCTAACTCTATCAGAAAATCTTTTAATTTCATGGCACCCCCCTTTTTTTTATTTCTACCTACAGCTTAGCAATAAGCCATAAGTTAGGCTAAGCTAAGCTATAGGTAGAAATAAAAAAAAAGAAGAGATAAAAAAAATAAGGATAGAAAATAAAAAAAAGCGCCCCATGTGGGGCGCTTAGGTGGTTATTCAATTTTTTCTAAAATAAGTTTTTTAAGCCTTTTTAGGCTTGGCAAAACCCAGCCATTAGGAAAATCATTTTGCTTTGCTTTATTAAGCCTCTTTTCTACTTCTTTTGCCTGTTCTTCAAGTCCTAAGTCTCTTAAAGCTTTAACAGCCTGTTCCATTTTCTTTATTTCTTGCTTATCATACTTTAACAGAATTTTGTCAATTAAGCTTATCAATTGTTTAGCCTCTTCTATGCTAAGACCGAAAATTTCTTTTTTCTGTTTTTCCTGTAATTCTTTTTCTTGTAATTCTTTTTCCTGTTTTTCCTGTAATTCTTTTTCTACTTCTTTTTTTAGCACTTTCATTTTTAACCCCCCTTTATTTTTTTGTTTTGCCGCCCCATAAAGGGCGGCATAATTTTTAGCTTAATACTGCTTTAATGAAATAATCCTGTAATTTTTTAGTCAATTGGTCTATAAGAAAATTTATTACATCGTCATCGTCTGGTATAGGCAAGTCTAACTTATCTAAAAGGCTTAGTAATTCTTTTAAATTTAAAGATTTTACCGCAAGTCTAAACATCATCGTGTCTTTTTCCGCTATTTCAAGTAATTCTTTTAGATTTTTCACTTGCTTTAATTTTTCTTTTATCATGTTTACACCCCCTTTCTTTTTTTTGTTTTTTATTTTTTTGTTTTTTATTTTACAAAGGCAAATTTTTTTGTCAAGGCAAAAATATATTTTTTAGCCAAAAAATTTAACGCATGCGTTTAATTTAAAAAAAGCAATAAAATCAAGCGCTTATAAAATGAAGGCAATATATACAGCATATAAGGCAAGATATAAGGCAAGATATACAGGATAAGCAAGCTAAAAGGCAAGGCAAAGAAAAGCAAAGGCTACATTTCTTCTATCCTCTTTGTCAATTCCTCTTTGCTTATCCATCCTCTATTTATCCACCAAGCTATTCCTCTTATTAGCTGTTCTTTTAGTTTATCGAACAATACGGGGCTATCTTCTCTCTCGGTTAAGTAATCCACAATAGGGAATCCGCTTCCTCTGCCTCCAGGGCAATCTCTTACTATACCCCAATGCTCTTTGTTCAGATCCCATTTCTTTTTCAGATAGTCCAGATATAACTCTCCTTCTACTCCAGATATGGCGTCATAGTATTTTTCTCTTAGCCCTTCTTCCTTGTCTGTAGTCTTTTTAGGAGTGACTATCCTATGCATTGTTCTGCCACATACAGGGCATATAACTTCTATCATTTGCTTAGGCATTGTTTAGCTCCTTAGCTCGTTAGGTATTCATTCTGACTACCAGATGTATTAAAATGTAGCTAAATTATTACATATCTGGTAATCAGAAGAATCAACCCTGCTTAAAAGCGAACTACTACTCCCTATCCCTATAAGGGACTCAGGAGATACTTTGTAAGGAAAATCTATAAGTTTTAAATTCTCAATCAGTCTTGGGGAGTTCTCTCCCATTCTTGCTATGTTGTATAAGCCTACAAGATTTGTGTTCTGAAATGTAATATTTTTGAAATATATTGTCAAGTATAGCTAAAAATTAATAACCATATCTGTTATTTACTATTTCCATTAGTTCTTTTACTTTAGGAGTATAGAAAAATTTATTAAATATGTCTTCAGTTGCTTTAGGATAATATTTTATAAACTCGCTGAATGTCATTTTTGGAAGAATCCTTATTATTGTCGAGTTTTCTTTATCAACAAACCATTTATTTATGTAGATTGCACACATATCGCTAAGCATAAGTTTACCTTTAAAAGCTTCTTCCATAATCCTACTTTGATGCAAATCCATTTCTGATATAAGCAATCCTGCATTTACATATGCACTGTCTATATAGTTAGACCAAAACGCCCCACTTTTACCCCCATTTATTAAACTATACAACTCATCTAATCCACTAACTATGCCTCTAAATATATAATAAGGATCTGGCCTTCTGATTTCATGGCTTAAACATATAGCATAATCAATTAATTTTGGATTAAACACCCACCCCTTAGTTCTGTATATATCGTCTTCTGTCATTTCCCAGGGGTATTTTTTGGGTATTTTCACTATAATTTTTGCCATTTTTGTTTAACTCCTGCTTTTTACTCATATCTCGGATCGTCTAAATCTGCTACTACAATCTTATCTTGCCCATACTGATCGGCTGCTATGTCTACTATTCTGCCATCAGCTATTACATAAAAGTGTCTCCTGAGCTGTCCTTTATACCTGAAAAACCCATCATAAAGCCTTGCTCTAAATCCATTTTCTCTTAGCTTATCTGCTAAAATTGAATTTGCTTCATAACACCGCGCTGATAAGTCAGTTCCTAACTTTTCCTCAGCTTCCCTTCTTGCTTCAATTGCAATGCGCTTTATTTGGTCTCTTATAAGATCCCTTATAATAAGTTTTTTGATTGGATTTGTCATTTTTCTAATATCCTCCAATACTTACCTATTGCTTTCTAATCGCTTCTATTTTGCATTATTTTAAGCCAACGCATATAAAATACCGTATAATCCATCGAACATTGTTCTCTGTGGCTATTAGAAAGCATGTTTTTACGCTTGATGTATTTCAATTTCACGCACACCTGTTATTTTTATAATACTTGGGTCAAGCACTACATAGCATGTTTTATCCGACACCCCTTTTATTTCCATAGGTGCGGTATTTTTATATCTTATGCAGGTATAGCCTTGAGATAAAAGAATATTCCTATACTCATCTACTATCTGCAAATCCTCTTGAGAATTTACAAGAAAGGAATGGTTAAATCCAATAGCTCCAAATGTAGTAGTTTTAAGTTCATTCATCAGCTTTTCTGTAACTCTAAGTCCTTCTATGGAAACTGGTATATTATCAGCAAGTATATCATAAACCTTTTCAAGTTCTTCTTTTGGTATCAGCCTCGTTTTGCTGTAATACATTACAAATAAATCTTTCCTTTTAGGAAAAACTTTTTCTGCAATGTCTATCTCAAAGTTTCCTTCATCATTTATTATCCATTCATTTGAATGGTCTGGTAAATCATATATTTTGCTACATTCTAAAATTACCTCATGGATATATGCCTTTTTATTTTCTGCCCCATAAAAAACACCCAACCCAATTGCATGAACTTTTACAACATTTTCAGCAAGTTTTATATCAGCAGCAAAATGGGGGCCTATATACCTGTCAAATCTTACTTCAACTTCTGAGTATTCTTTTCTTGGCTTGAACTTTGAGATTTTTGAAAAGCTGCCATGATAAGCTCTTATTGTGTTTCTATTGCTGGATACTTTTACTACTACTTGCATGTAAAAATCTCCAATACTTTAAAAAAGGATGCACTTCCATTACTTTCTTATCAACTTCCTCTATCAGCTCCTCATCAGGCTCTGCCTGTCTGTATCTATAAAGAATACTGCTTACTGCATCCTTCCTTTTCCATCTCATAAATCTGATGATTACATGATCAGGTAGCCCCACCTTTGTAAGCTCCACAATAAGCCTTCTTCTTATCATGTGCCAACCAGCTCTCCTTGTAGGTATATCTATCATGGCTTCTCTACAGCATTTCCAGAAAGCTCCGCTTAGCGCTGTTTCCTTAACTGGCTTATACGAGCTTATCCATTTTGCCATAACAGGTTTTATTTCATCTGGAAGATACATCCATCTGGACATGCCTCCTTTGGCAGTTGTAATAAATATTTTACTACCAGATATATCTACATGTTCAGGCTTTAACATAGCCATTTCTTTTCTTCTTATACCATAGATTGTGGATAAAGCAATAAATCCTTGCAGAATTGGCTTCATGTTCCTTGATGCTATTATTAGCTTAATTACATCTTCTTTTGGGAGAGCTACAGCCTCTACTTCATCTTCTTCTATATGTGGCGGAGGAATATCTCCAAAGTCAAATTTCATTGTTTTGTAGAACCACTTTATTACAGCATATACCTGCTGAATTGATGTGCCTTTGTAGTTTTTCTCAGCCCATTCAAAAAACTTCATTGCATCATAGTCATCATAGTTATCTTTCTCCCCTACAACTTTGAAAAAATTTTGCAATATTGCAAATTTATTTGATCTGGTCGATTTATTATAAATTCTGTTTAACCTTAACTTGATTTTCTCTTGAACATGCATTAATCTCTGCCTTTTAATAGCATTATAGCAGGTATCGCTATTGCGCTTAGTAATAGTATGTCATCTATGTTTATTTTACTTAAAATTGACTCTTTTTTATGCAATGGTTTTCCCTCTTGCACATATTCATGCATCTTGGCTTTACTAAATTCTTCTATGCTGGCTGCATAAGCAGTTGATGTGCCAAAGCTTTTTAGAAAATCAGCTATACTTGTTGCCTTACGCTCATGGAGCTTTTCTGCCACTTTTTTATAAACCTGCTCTTGGGGCTGCTTTTGAGGTAATTGCTTTGGTTTATATATATGAACAACAGACGGCTTTGTCTTGTATACTCGAACAGGAGGCTTCGGTGCTCGGACAGGTGCTTTTGGGGCTTGAACAGGAGGCTTCGGTTTGGATACATGTCTAACCTCATGTATCGCTACAGGTTTTTTAGGTGGTTTTACCTCAATTACACGAGGTCTCTCAACATGTCTAACTACACGCGGATTCTCAATATGTATTAGGTCTGCTGTATGTATGCCAGTTCTTGCCATCCAGTTTCTTACTCCAGCAGGATTTCTATATTTGA
>Ga0164313_10006597_pt1 | contig 10233 bp, 11 predicted proteins | sample GuaBasSedimGuay4_FD_113735 | JGI IMG/M metagenome (GOLD analysis project Ga0164313, IMG submission 113735) | Subseafloor sediment microbial communities from Guaymas Basin, Gulf of California, Mexico - Guay4, Core 4569-4, 0-3 cm | ecosystem: Environmental > Aquatic > Marine > Hydrothermal vents...
CTCGTAGCTACAGATATAGTGTCCAGAGGAATGGATATTAAAGGTGTTACTCATGTTATAAATTTCGATACTCCGGAACTACCGGAACTATACTTGCATAGAATTGGCAGAACTGGTAGGGCTAGAAAAAATGGAACGGCACTTATTCTATTTACAAAAAAAGAGGAGGAAGCCATATTAGAAATTGAAATTCTAATGCAAACTGAAATCCCTTTGTTTGCGCTACCCGGAGATGTTGAAATTTCAAGAATCCTAATGCCTGAAGAAAAAGACAAAATAATTGATAAGGAAATCATTAGAAAAGAAATTAAAAAAGACGAGCCCGGACCGGCATTCCACACAAAAAGCTTAAAAAATCAAAAGATTAATTTAGGAGGATCCTATAAAAGAGAAATAAAAAAGAAGTATAAAAAGCCTAAGACCAGACCTCCAAAAACTAAAGGCAAAAAATAAATGCCTTTTTTTTAAATTCAGTAACAATATTCGATTATAATGGACGTTTTATTGTCTCATTAGTTTTTTTAATAAAACTAGGGAAAATTGTTATTGTTAAAGAGAAAACTCTCCATGAAATTGGAGAGTTTTTTGTTTTTCATATTTCACGACAATTAAAAATCCTTTTATTTCTCCTCAATTATTTTTTATCTCCCTTTATTTTGAAATCAAAATATTTATTTCACCAGACTAACAACATTAGAAATTTATTTGCGTTGTATTATCTCATTAGTTTTTTTAATAAAACTAGGGAAAATTGTTATTGTTAAAGATGAAAACTCTCCATGAATTTGGGGAGTTTTTTCATTACAAATAGTGGTATTTCCATTAAATTTTTACTCTTTGAAGTCTCCGAAATTTCTATTAAAATATTTCGTGCTGAAAATTATTTTTATATTGTAACAATTACAATATTAAAAAACTATTTGCGTTGTATTATCTCATTAGTTTTTTTTAATAAAACTAGGGAAAATTGTTATTGTTAAAGAGAAAAACTCTCCATGAAAATGGGGAGTTTTTTCATTGCAATTAGTGGCTTTACTTTCAAAATCTCACGCTTTGAACTACCAAAAATTCATATTAAAATATCTCGTGGAAAAAATAACTTTTATAATAGATCAATTACAATATTAAAAAAAAATCTGCGTTGTATTATCTCATTAGTTTTTTTAATAAAACTAGGGAAAATTGTTATTGTTAAAGATGAAAACTCTCCATGAAAATGGGGAGTTTTTTCATTGTAATTAGTGGCTTTACTGTCAAAACCTCAAGCTTTTAACTACCAAATATTAATATTTAAATATCTCTTGGAAAAAATTATTTTTATAATGAACCAATTACAATATTAAAAAAAAATCTGCGTTGTATTATCTCATTAGTTTTTTTAATAAAACTAGGGAAAATTGTTATTGTTAAAGAAAAAAAACTCCTCATGATCTGGGGAGTTTTTTGATTTAATAATTTATTCTTTTACAAAGTTCCTTTCAATATCTTTTCAACCCTCACGATGTAAATATAAAAATTAAATGGGTGCATCAAATTTCAGCATATCTCCTATAAAATAAATTTTTTTAGAATGATTTACAGATATTTTTTCTTTAAAACAGAAGAGGTCCTCCATGACAATTATTCTCAATAATTAATTCTAACAGCTTCACTCATTATTCAAAAAAATCAGCACCCTTAGATAATTTATTATATTTGTTCCCGTTGGATCTATAATACTAAAAGAATGGTGTTAATTGAAATTATAAACACTTTTTTAATATTTTAGCAGAATAATTAATCTTATGAATTATCTTCGAAACATTGGCAAATATTTCCTAATGCTGGGGCAAGTTTTTAGGAAACCTCAAAAAGGATCCATTTTTTGGGAATGCCTGTTTAATGAAATTGAAGAGTTAGGAATAAAATCAATGGGAATTGTTGTTTTTATTTCGTTTTTTGTTGGTGGTGTAGTCGCAATTCAAACCGGATTAAATGTAGATAATCCACTTATACCTAAGTATTTGATCGGGTTTGCTACAAAAAGGTCGATTATATTGGAATTTGCACCAACTTTTATGTCTGTGATTTTAGCCGGCAAAGTTGGATCGTATATTTCATCGACTATTGGTACCATGCGTGTCACGGAACAAATTGATGCTTTAGAGGTTATGGGTGTAAACACTTTAAATTATCTGGTTTTACCTAAAATTATTTCCAGCGTCTTTTTTTATCCCTTTATTATATTATTGGCAATGATCATAGGAATATTTGGAGGATGGATATCGGGATTTGCTACCGGACTGTTTACTTCGGATGACTATATCACAGGTATCCGAGAGGATTTTAAACCATATTTCATAACCTACTCATTGATCAAAACAATGGTATTTGCCTTTATTATTGCCACAGTACCATCTTTTTATGGTTACTATGTAAAAGGTGGTTCTATTGAAGTAGGAAAGGCCAGTACACTCGCGGTGGTTTGGACGAGTGTTGTAATTATTTTATTAAATTATTTCTTAACGCAAATGCTCTTAGGTTAATGATAGAAGTTACCAATTTACACAAATCATTTGATGATAATGAAGTTTTAAAAGGAGTATCCGCGACCTTTGAAAAAGGAGACACCAGTATGATAATTGGCGCCAGCGGCTCCGGAAAAACGGTTTTGTTAAAATGTTTGGTGGGATTATTTTTACCGGATGAAGGCGAGATTTCCTATGACGGGCGTCCCTATAGTAAAATGAGTACAAAAGACAAAAGAGGCCTGAGAAAAGAAATTGGAATGGTATTTCAAGGAGGTGCTTTATTTGATTCTCAGACCATTGAAGATAATATAATGTTTCCTCTAAAAATGTTTACCGATCAAACAAAAGAAGAAATGTTGGAACGGGTAAATTTTGTATTGCACAGGGTTAATTTAGAAAATGTAAATAAAAAATACCCTGCAGAAATTTCCGGTGGCATGCAAAAAAGAGTTTCTATTGCCCGAGCGATAGTGATGAAACCTAAATATTTGTTTTGCGATGAACCAAACTCCGGTCTTGATCCACAAACAGCTATGGTGATCGATAATTTAATTCAGGAAATAACGGACGAATATCAAATAATCACAATTATTAATTCTCATGATATGAATTCCGTGATGGAAATAGGTGAAAAAATTATCTTTTTAAAAGAGGGGTTAAAAGCCTGGGAAGGAAATTACAAAACAATATTTAAAACAGATAATAAAGCAGTGACCGATTTTGTTTACTCCTCTGATCTATTCAAAAAAATAAGAGAGACTTACAATAAATAAATCCATTCTCAATATACCTGAAATCCGTAAACCTAACGACAGTAGATTCGCTCCCTGACAGCTCTGTGATGTTTAAGAATGACAGTGAGGCATGACAAAACACTATTCCACATTTCTAATTTCTAAATTTTCAATACCTAAACGGGTCTCCAACCATTTCTTCACTTTCTCTTGTTGTTTCTTAATTTCTTTTTTTCTTATTTTTTTATCCCATTTTAGAGTAACAACGGAAAGCGTATCCATTTTCTCGAAATCAGTAATATATTCCCTTAAAAATCCAGCTCTCAGCAAATGTTCGTAGTTGATCTTAATTTCCTTACTGATTTGATCGAATGGTATTTCCTGATTGTAATATTTTCTTAAATCCTTTTCTAATTCACTAATTCTTATGTCCTTTTCCCTGATAGACTCATCTTTTGCACTGATCATTCTATTGCTATTCATATACATATTCTTCAATTCATCAATATCATCTCTCACCTTAGAATCATCCTGACTTTGCAAAATAGTAAGTTTTGTACTTTCTAATCCCAATTTTTCTAATTCATATTTCCACCGATCCTTCTCGCTCCTGCTGAAAGCGTGACCAAATACATATAACTTTATTTCCTTTTCTTTATAATCTATAAGTTCGGATGGTTCCCCAATAATGTTTACTCCTTCCTCTGCCACCATGTTGATAAATTTAGTCGCTTGCATTTTGTATCTGTTCTCAAGAAACAATTGATAAAATAAAAATATACTAAATGAAAATATGACCAATGCCACCAGGGACGCCATTTGAGATATTCTCTTGCGCTTCGCCTGGTTGATATATTTTAACATCGGGAATTTTAAATACTTTGTTATTGCAAAGGCTGCTAAAGCAATAAAAATGGAATTGATAGTAAATAAGAATAAGGCACCTCCAAAATAATTGAATTGACCTGTCGCTAATCCAAATCCTGCTGTACAGAGGGGTGGCATCAAGGCAGTGGCAATTGCCACACCTGCTACCGTATTAAACTGTGGTCGCGGTCTGCTTATAGCAATAATCAAAGCCAAACCACCGGCTATTGCAATGAGCACATCTCTAACGTCAGGTTTGGTCCTCGCCAAAATTTCCGGTGTTGCATCCTTAAAAATCGGAATACTAAAGAACAGGAAAGAAGTCAGGATACTCAAGGCTACCATAGTGCCAAAATTAATTATAGAACCCTTTAGTGTATCGACATCATTAATTCCTATGGAAAATCCTATACCCAATATGGGTCCCATTAACGGCGATATAAGCATGGCGCCAATAACTACTGCAGTAGAACTCACATTCAGTCCAATAGAAGCAATTAAGATCGATAACACTAAAATCCAAGCCGTTTGCCCTTTAATGGAAATACCTTCTCTAATGGTCTTTGCAGTTGCTTCTTTATCAGTATCGGTCCTGATACTTAAAAGCTTAGGTAAATACTCTTTTAAACTCTGATAAAACCCAATAAAATCTTTCTGTACTTCTTCCTTCTTCTTGTCTAATGAATTATCGTCTTCTGGTTTTCCCATTTTATTTTCACTATTGGTGTTTGCTCAGTAAATCTAATAAAAATTAGTGATTCTTAAAATAGGCTTTTGCTTCTGTAGAAATTTGTTTTATCTCTTGTTCATCAGATTTTGGTAAAATCATGATCTTATCCTCCGTTTCAACAATGATATAATCACTTAACCCTTTTAATATGATTTTTTTATTCTTTTGTGTTCTCACCATATTATTATTGGCATCAATAAAAATAGAATTTGCATTTATAGTGGCATTGTTATTACTATCCTTCGGCAACTTCTCGAACAACGACCCCCAGGTACCCAGATCATTCCATCCAAAATCAACCGGCAAAACATAAACATTTTTTGCCCCTTCCATAATGCCATAATCAATAGATATATTGTCGGCTTTTTCATAGTTCAATTTGATAAAATCATCTTCAGAATCGGAATTCCAATCCTCCTCACCATGAGCGAATAAACGATACATCTTTTCCAAATTATTTTCAAAGGAACTCAAAATGCTTTTTACACTCCAGATGAATATTCCGGCGTTCCATAAATAGCTTCCATCCAATAAAAATTGTTTTGCAGTTTGCAGCTCCGGCTTTTCCGTAAAGTTCTCTACTTTTTTAATTGTGTTGGAGCCTTCAGTATATTTTATATAGCCATAACCCGTATTTGGATTTGTGGGCTTAATACCTAATGTCATTAAAATATCTTCCTTTTCACAGGCATCAAAAGCTGTTTTTATATTTTTAACAAACTCCTTGGTATCGGCAATAAAATGATCGGATGGTGCAATTATCACAACCGCCTTCGGATCTAAATTGGATATTTTAAAAGCACTGTACAAAACACAAGGTGCTGTGTTCCTCATTACCGGTTCCAATAATAATTGTTTCTCTGAGATATCTGGTAAGTGCTTAATCACTAGTTCTTTATATTTAGAATTGGTAGCTACCAGAATATTTTCGACTGGAATTATCTCCTTCAACCTTGAAAAGGTATTTTGAATCAAGGATTCTCCTATACCTAACATATCATGAAATTGCTTGGGGTTTTCTTCGGTGCTCACCGGCCAAAATCGCGACCCTACGCCTCCTGCCATTATAACGGCATAATAATGTTTATTCATACCAATTAAATTTAAAATGTTTAGGCAACCTCTGTTAATTCAAGAATTAATAGAGGTTGCCTTTAATCTTTATAACGGATCTACTTCCGCATTTTGATGAAATAGATATTTTTTATCTGTCTGTACTTCTACACACTCATACCTTGTTCTTCTTTTATTACCCTTAATAAAAACTCTATTGTTATGAGAAAACCTCGAGGACATCGGTATTTCAAAAATAAAACTTTTATTTGTCAAGGTATCATACTGCTTTAAAGCCAATGATAAATTAATATCTGTGTCTGTACTTGCTTTTGGGTTTATTAAATACCGGGCCAAAAAGGGCAAGATTTCCTTTGGATAGATCTCAGGGCTGACAAATGGTAACATCAGGTGCTGAAAATTTCTTTTCCATTCGATGCCATGTGGCTTGACTCTTTTCTCTTTTTTATAGGTATACAAATGTGCTATTTCGTGAACCAGTGTCAACAAAAATCTATAACTGTTTAAGTCATTGTTGATAGTGATTTGATAATCTCCATTAGAATACTTTCTAAAATCACCGTGCTTGGTTTTTCTGTTTTTTACTATTTTTAAATGACATGGATTTTTTTCCAGCAGATCCACAATCCCAAGAACCGATCCCTCAGGAAGATATTTACTTAAAATTTCTTGATTATTCACCAATGTTTTACCAGATCGTTTGACCATATCAATTACGGCGTTGTGTTAGACACTTGTAAAACTTTACCATTATAGACTTCGTTACCTGTTAAAGAAAAGTCGCCTATATATTTTGCCATTTCAGAAGCTGTTATTGGAGCTTTATAATCCGGAAACGCCTCACTGAGCATTTCTGTTTGAACTGCACCTAAAGCCAATGTATTAAATGAGATACCCTTGCTTTTATATTCTTCGGCGAGTAATTCCATCAATGTAATTACGGCTCCTTTAGACGAACTGTATGCAGATAATCCGGCAAATTTCATACTCCCCTGTATGCCACCCATACTACTTATCGCTACAACATGGCTCCCTTTTTCGAGAAATGGTAACATTGCTTTTGTCAATTCGGCAACAGCAAAGACATTTACCTTGTAAACATTTAAAAAATCATCAGATGAAGTTTCAGAAAAAGGTTTGTTAACTAATTTTCCTGCATTATGGATAAGAATGTCCGCTTTCTTCCATTTGTTCGCAACGAAATCCACAACCTCTTCAATTCCTTTTTCCTCAGTAATTTCAATCTTTAGAACTGATAAATTAGCAAATTCTTTTTGAAGATCTCCTAGGGCTTCGGATCCTCTGGTGATGGCCAGTACATTATGATTTTTTTTTACAAAATATTTAACGAGGGCATAACCAATTCCTCTACCCGTACCTGTGATGATTATATTTTTCAATTTAAAATTATATATTTATCAAAATTAACACTCAAAAATATGAAATATTTAAGCATTACGTTCCTATTATTTATCAGTTCTTTTATTTATGCTCAAAACACCTATATCCATTGCGGCAAATTGGTAGATACTAAAAAAGGTAAAGTTCTTGAGGAAATGACCATTATTGTAACTGATAATAAAATTACTGCTGTTGAAAAGGGATATCTCAATTCTGAATCTTCGGATGATGTGTTTATCGATTTAAAAAAGAAAACTGTCTTACCGGGATTAATAGACATGCACGTGCACCTGGAACTTCAGATGAGTCCATCTCGTTATTTAGATAAATTTACCATGAATAAAGCCGATATTGCATTTGGATCCGTAAAATATGCCACCGCTACCTTATTAGCAGGGTTCACAACAGTGCGGGATCTGGGAGGGACAGGTGTAAATATATCTTTGAGAAATGCCATTAAAAATGGAAAAATTGACGGCCCCAGAATTATCACTTCGGGTAAGTCATTAGCAACAACCGGAGGTCATGCCGACCCAACCAACGGCTATAGAAAAGATCTAATGGGCGACCCGGGTCCGGAAGCGGGTGTTATAAACGGTGTGGATGAAGCTATGAAAGCAGTAAGACAACGGTATAAAAATGGGGCAGATCTCATCAAGATTACTGCTACGGGAGGTGTTTTGAGTGTTGCAAAAAATGGACAGAACCCGCAATTCACCATTGAAGAAATTAAAGCTATTTGCGAAACAGCAAAAGATTATGACATGCACGTCGCAGCACATGCCCACGGCGATGAAGGAATGCAAAGGGCTATTTTGGGAGGTGTAAAAACAATAGAACACGGTACCTTAATGAGTGAAAAAACAATGGAACTGATGATCGAAAATGATGTTTATTATGTGCCGACAATCACAGCAGGAAAAGAGGTAAGTAATAAAGCAAAAATTAAGGGATTCTACCCTGAAATAATTGTCCCCAAGGCTTTAGAGATAGGTCCAAAAATTCAGGTTACCTTTGGAAAAGCATATAAAAAAGGGGTGAAAATTGCATTTGGAACGGATGCCGGTGTTTTTCCTCATGGATTAAATGCCAAAGAATTTGGATATATGGTGGAAGTTGGTATGCCGGAAATGGAGGCAATTCAATCTGCAACCAGTACCAACGCTGAAGTGTTAAAAAATGATAATATAGGAGAGATCGCCGTAGGTAAATTTGCGGATATCATTGCTGTTGATGACGACCCAACAAAAGATATAAAAACATTGGAAAATGTGACATTTGTTATGAAAGATGGGGTTGTGTATAAGGATTGATAAATGTTATTCCTCAAATATAATATGCTGATAAGCACCAATATCGGGATTTAAAACTCTGTTTACATTTAAGATATCAAAAGGCACCCGGAGTGATCCAGTATGGTCGGCCTGGTCTATTGCATCAGAATTCTGACCAATTATCAATTCATTGTTTTCAACATTTTTAAAATCTGCTTCTCCATTTAAAATAATATCCTGATAATGACTGCTGTCATTAAAATCAAACAAAGGGTTATCTGAATAATTACCACTTATATCGTCAAATTTGATCATACAATTCACAAAATTATAATTAAAGGCAGCACCACTATCTTCTTCGAGAAGTATTTCAATATTTTGATTCCCATCGATAATGCAATTTGTGAAATTGGCTGCTATCAGATCCCGCGTTAAAATTAATCCTGTACCGTCAGATTCATTGAATTCCAAAAAATTAGTGATCCATAATGTTGGAAATTGTCTAATGCTGCTGTTCCAATAATTGGCAAAAGTTGAATGTGTAAAATCATAGGTTCCGCCAATAGTACAAGCCAAAGAAGACATGCCGTTATTGCCAATCACAAGGTTCTCTCCTTTTATATTAGCCGTTCTCCCCAGAATACCAAATGTTGAGGTATTATATATTTGTGTATTATATAATTTCAAGGTCGGCTCGTTTAAACTTCCCACGGAATCCATTAATATGCCAATTGTATTGTTCTTTATTATTGCATTCTTTATTATATGTTGCTTAGATCCGGCTCTAAGCCAAATAACGCCCCACTGACCCGCTATATCCGAATAAAAGGGTTCCAGCCTATCTCCTTCAAAAACAACCTCTTCTCCAATTTCTCCATTCACCTTAAAACTGGCATTCTTGTCAACCAAGAGTCCGGAATTTCTATGAAAATGCACTTTTACTCCTTTTTCTATAGTTAAAGTCCCTCCTTCCGGAACACCGGCATAACCATAAATAACGTAAGGTTTATCGTTTTGCCACTTAGTATGCTCCTCCAGATAAAATCCGTCTACGCTAATTTCTTCTCCTTCCGGGTTGGTTCCTATAACAATTTTCTCCTTTACTCCCTGAGCATCCCTTGAAGGGAACAAAAAATGCGCATCCTGTACTAAGGTAACCAGATCAACATCTTGTAAATTTTCATCAGTATCGAAAACTATTGAATCCGTATAAATGGGATTAGTAACCTTATTAAAATCAATTGTAGCTTCAATAAAAACATAAATACTATCCTTGGCAAGTATATCTATATTAGTAAAGGTCTTCCCGTGCAATCCATCTACGTTAAGTCGGTAAAAAGATGCTTCCCCCCTACCGAGTCGTATCGTAGGAATGGTAATGTTGTTATTTGATCTATTGTAGACCTTTAAAGTGCGTGTGCTGGAACTTATATTTGTAAATACCGTGTCCAGATAAACAGTATCTTTTGAAAAAGTAAGATTACCACTATTTAAAATGGTTTGATCAATATCATCATTACATGAAATCAGATTCAGTATCAAATATAAAGACACTATAGATAAAGGATATCGTGATAACACTACAATTATTTTTTGGTTCTACTGTTATTTTAATGGAATATTTATTTTTATGTCCTCATGCC
>Ga0164313_10006598_pt1 | contig 10232 bp, 1 predicted proteins | sample GuaBasSedimGuay4_FD_113735 | JGI IMG/M metagenome (GOLD analysis project Ga0164313, IMG submission 113735) | Subseafloor sediment microbial communities from Guaymas Basin, Gulf of California, Mexico - Guay4, Core 4569-4, 0-3 cm | ecosystem: Environmental > Aquatic > Marine > Hydrothermal vents >...
AATTAGATAGAAACGGCGATCCTTCGGGCTCAATAAGCTGCGAGCTTTATAGTGCGGATGGCTCCCCCGGCTCGCCCGACACTTCCCTAGCGGTATCTACTAACTTTATAAACGCTTCAGAGCTGCCAACCTTTGATAATGATATATATTTTGATTTTAATTTTGACGGCGTAGAAATTATCATGGGAACCTACTATTATATAGTATTAAAAGCTTCCCAGGACAATGATGCAAGCAATTATTTTTATTCCGGATATGACGGCAATGGCACTAACGCTATCTATCAAACTGACGATTCCCCTGTTTCCTGGACAGTAAAGGATTCGGGTGCTCAAATAAACTATAAATTGCATCAATCCAGAAGTGATTTTATGGGACTGGCTTCTTCTACCCCCACGCTCGCGAATTTTCTTGATTCAGAGGGTTATAATAATGTTAATTCGGACGATAATGTTAATTACGAAGTATTGTCTAACCAAATTTTGGATGCGAAAAATGATATAGAATTTCAATATCCCGGAAACTTTAAAGATGGTAAATTTGGCCGTTCAGTTGCCTCAGGCGATTTTAATGGAGATGGAATTATAGATATTCTGGCAGGAACTGCCAGTTCAACTCTTCACGAAGTTTATATTTTCTTTGGAAGAACAGGACAACCAATGACTGCTATATCTTCGGCCGATGTTACTTTGCAATATCCCGGAACGGATGATAGCGTAAATTTCGGATATTCTGTTGCCTCTGGTGATTTTAACGGAGACGGATATGATGACGCGCTAGTGGGAGCATATAATGCCGACATCGGAAGCAGCAACGAGGGGAAAGCTTATATATTTTACGGCTCTTCCAACTTATCAGGGCCAGACAGCTCTGCCGATTACACAATGGAAGATCCGGACAATGTTGCTGATGATCGTTTTGGTTTGCAAGTTACTTCCGGTGATTTTAACGGAGACGGATATGATGACGCTTTGGTGGGGGCGTATTGGTCTAATATTGGAAGCAATAATGAAGGTAAAGCACATATTTTTTACGGTTCATCCAACTTATCAGGAACAGACAGCTCTGCCGATTACACAATGGAAGATCCGGATAATGTTGAGAATGATTATTTTGGCTATTCTGTTTATTCCGGTGATTTTAACGGAGACGGATATGATGACGCTTTGGTGGGGGCATTTAGTGCCGATGTTGCCGGAGGAACCGGCGACGATGACGGTAAAGCCTTTATTTTCTTGGGCGAGTCCGGACTTTCCGGAATAGAATCTACGGCCGACTACACGATGGAAGATCCGGATAATGTGGCTCAAGATTATTTCGGCGTCTCCGTGTCCGCCGCCGATTTTAACGGAGACGGGTATGATGACGCTTTAGTAGGGGCATATTTTGCTGATGTTGGAAGTAGCAATGAAGGAAAAGCACATATTTTTTACGGTTCATCCGGTTTATCGGGAACAGATAGTACTGCCGATTACACAATGGAAAACCCAAACAATGTTTCACTCGACTATTTCGGCTGGTCAGTTACCGCCGCCGATTTTAACGGAGATGGATATGATGACGCTTTGGTGGGCGCGTATAATGCCGATATTGGAAGCGATAAAGAAGGAAAAGCATATGTTTTTTACGGTTCATCCGGTTTATCGGGGACAGATAGCACCGCCGACTACACCTTGGAAGATCCGGATAATGTTATTGCTGATAATTTTGGTTATTCTGTCTATTCCGGCGATTTTAACGGCGACGGATATGATGATGCTTTGGTAGGAGCGTATCAGGCCGACGTTGACGCAGGTGATAATAATGGAAAGGTTTTTCTTTACAATGGAGGCAGTTTTGTAGATAACACAGAATACGTAGTAATAACCGGCGATACCGGTGATTCACTTTTCGGCAGTGATAACGCTTATGCAGGCGATGTTAACGGCGACGGATATGACGATTATATAGTCGGCGACTATGAATCTAACTCCGGAACCTATACCGATAGTGGTGGCGTTTACCTTTATTACGGCGGAAAAACAGTAAACACTTCATATCTGGCTTTTTACGGCAATGAAGCTACCGCCGGTTTTGGTGTAGACGTAGACGGCGGCGATTTTAACGGGGACGGTTATTCCGATATAATTATTGGCGCTTACGCGCACGACGCTGGAAGTTCTACGGCGTCAGATATAGGGCAAGCTTATATTTATTTCGGAGGGCCGAATATAAATCCGGCTTCGCCGGACGTAACCGTTTCCGGTGATTATAATACAATTTATTTCGGCAATTCAGTAGCCTCGGCCGGAGACGTTAACTCCGACGGGTATGATGATTTTTTGGTTGGCGCGCCTTATTATCCAGCTACAGGCACTAATCGGGGCCAAGCCTACCTTTATTACGGTGGAGCAACTATAAGCACCAGCTCGGTTATAACAATTTCCGGCAGTGAGGATAATACTTATTTAGGTTTTGATGTCGGCAGTGCCGGGGACGTAAATGCCGATGGTTATGCGGATTTTATAGTCGGTGCCTATATGCATGACGCCGGCTCTTCCACAGCCGCAAATTTAGGGCAAGCCTATATTTATTTAGGAGGGCCCGATCTCGATTCTACCGCGGATATAACACTGTCGGGTGATAACAACAATGCCCGTTTTGGCACGGCAGTAGCCGGAGCCGGAGACGTAAACGGCGACGGGTATGATGACGTTATTGTCGGCGCTTATGCTCATAATAATTTTGGCACCGAAGATATACGCTGGGGACGGGCTTATCTCTATTACGGCGGACAGTCAATGGATAATATTCCTGATTTTACCATGCTTTCAAACGAAGCCATCGCTCGGCTGGGACTGGCAGTGAATAAAGCCGGAGACGTAAATGGCGACGGCTACGCGGATATAATTGTAGGCGCGGATGCTAACGACGCTGACGGCACTGAAACGGAAGATTTTAATAACCGCGGGCAGGCTTATGTATTTTTTGGGTCTCCCCATATAGGAACCTCGTCAAACGTTAATAGCGCCGATATTATTATGTCGGGCCTGGCTGATAATGATTTTTTAGGACTTGACGTGGCTTATGCCGGTGATGTAAACGGCGACGGCTACGATGATTTTATAGCTGGAGTACAGGAGTATACCGGTGCCGGCATGTCATATTTGTATTTTGGCGGTCAATCCGAATCCTATCCTATGTATAGTTTTAAGAATCAATCTTTATTTGAATGCAATACTTTAAATTCTATTACCGCAACCTGGGACGGCCAATCTACAGCCGGAGCAGAACATAAAGATATTAAAATGGAATTATTCCATTTCGGCACAATTAACGCCTGGGAATTGGCAACCGGCACCTCTATATTGGCAACAAGTACAGATGGAACATTAATTATCGCGACAACTACTAGCTTAGGCGAATACTGCGATGCAAACGACTGGTCTTATTGGCGGGTTTACCAGGAACCAACCAGTAATTTTTCCCAGATTTTCATGACCGACTACTGGAACGTTGATTTTTCTTATCCCCAGGCGACCACCAAACCTTACCGTATGGAAGGGACGATTAAGATAGAAGGAGAGGTTAAGTTTGAGTGATAAACATGAAGCATAAAATATGGGAGAGTATAAAGTAGAAAGTAATAAGAAAAAAGTTATAAGTATTAAGCGATGGAAAATAATAAAAAATTAGAAATATAAATCAAAATGCAAAAATCAAAAATAAAAATAACAATTCAAAATGAAAAATAGTTATATAAATAAAGATACAATGAGACTAAAGACAGGCCTTAAAAAACTGCATCGCAGTTTCAGGGAAAACAAAATAAAACAATGGTTTAGACCGGCTAATATCCGCGCGATTTTAACCATGCCCAGAAATTGGCTCCACATCGCCGGTCTGGCCATATTTATGTTGTCTGTTTATTTTTTAATATTCCACCCCCTGCCCCAGGCTAATAATAAAATAGAAGTCAGCCATACCGAATCAGGTAGTCCGGCCAGTATTACTATAACTAACAAAGAATTTAAAATAGAATTGCAGGATATATATTCGGATATTGATGAGGCTGTATTCAGTGATCCGGCCAGGGCTAATCAATATATAGAGGCGATTAGCTATAAGGCTAAGAAAAAGAATATAAATACAGTTAATAATAAGAAAGTGGCTCTCAGTAATATAAATACCAATATAGTCTATATGGATGATTCTAACCTGGAATTTAATAAAGCTAATTTAGAGCTGAAAAAGCAGGATAATAATAAGTACATAAATACCATTTTATATTGTGCTGATAATGATTTTAATAAAAAAACCGGCGAATGTACTAATTGGCAGATATCGGATATAAAGCCGGAAAATAAAGATGATTATATCAGTTTTACCACTTATCATTTCTCCGCCTATGTCGGCGCTTATTTGGAAATTATAGATGTCCAGTCCAATCTGACCAAGGGCGATGTCTGGGAAGTCAGGTTTCAGACCGAGGGGCTAGACAATCTGGAAATAGAAGCCGTGGACGGTACATTGTTTGATATTGATATAGAATTTATTAGTGTAAGTTGTGGTGAAACCGAGATAGCAAGCGAGAATATAGAATGGCAGAACCAAAAATTAATAATAGCTAATTATTCCTGCGATAATGAAATATCCCGGATCAGGAATCAAACCATTACCGGCGGCCGGCATTGGCTTTCGTTCAGCTTTGGCTATACGCAAGGGGTACTGGCCCATAATTTTGCTTGTGATTCGGGTGATTTGGATACGGATTGTTATGTGACTACCCAGCAATACTTGGGCGACGGGGATGAGATATCGGGTAGTGGTAATTTAATTGTCCAGTCCGGTGGTGATTTAACTGCTAGCAGTTCGGCTACTTCCGGCACCACTTACGGCAATTCGTTTGGGATTGATATGGGTGGGGATATTACTATTCAGTCTGAGGGGATGATTACCGGGAATGTGATGGCTACGGCTACTGAGATTGATGTGCAGGTTGGAGGCAGTATTGATGTAGATGAAAAAGGTTATCAAAAGCAAGCCGGTTTGGGCGCGGGTATATATGGGGGCGTTAGTTATTGTGGTACCGGAGCCGGTCATGGAGGTACAGGGGGGAAACGGCCGGGTAGAGAAAATGGGCCAATTTATGGTTCTACTACCTATCCGACTTTACTAGGTTCTGGCGGCGGTAATGATGAAGACGGTTCTGGCGGTGGTTATGGCGGTGGCGCGATTATATTAAGTATAAGCGGTACTACTACCATCAACGGAATAATATCAGCTAATGCCGGAGATGGGTATGCTGCTCAATGCGGCGGCGGATCAGGCGGCAGTATTTTAATAGAAACTAATACTTTAGCCGGTATTGGCACAACTTCCGCTGTCGGAGGTAAAGCTTACGAGTCTTGCGCTGCCGGCGGCGGCGGCGGCCGGATAGCGGTTTATTATACAACCGATAATTCTTCTCTCAACTATCAAGTCTATGGCGGGTATAACGCTGGCTCTAACACAAATTATATGGGCGGTGGCGGTACAATCTACAAAAAATCATCCGCCCAGTCCCACGGCGATTTAATTATAGATAATAGTGATCGTTATTATACCGGGGTTTATGGAGAGATTTATCATGGCAAAACAGAAATTTATGATGAATTAATTGTTGACCAGTTAACAATAAGTAATAGAGGCTTCTTTAATGTTGTTGCTAGCACCAACCTTACATATTCTAGTTTAGATTGGTCTAATGAAGCTATTATCGTTGATAATGGCGGTAGTTTTACTTTATTCGCTACTGGTACGGATATATATATTGCTACTACCTCTATTCTAAAAGCTAATACCGAAAGAACCTGGGGAGATATTGAGATTGATGGTGTGTTGACTCATAGCATAAACAGCACTAATCCGGACTATTTAATGAATTTAACCGTTAGCTCGGTTTTAATAAATTCAATTGGGGAAATAAACGTAAACTCTAAAGGCTACCAAAACCAAAACGGATTGGGTCAGGGGGATTATGGGGGAAGTGGTCAGTGCGGTAGCGGTGCCGGCCATGGGGCTACAGGAGGCGCGGGCGCGAGCAGAACAAATGGCGCGGTTTACGGGTCTACGACTTATCCTGTTTTATTAGGTTCTGGTGGTGGAAATGATACTAGTGGTGCCGGGGGCGGGTATGGCGGCGGCGCGATTAAATTAAGTGTTTGCGGTACTACAACGGTGAACGGACTAATAACAGCTAATGGTGGAGATGGGTTTTTTAATCAATGTGGCGGTGGATCAGGTGGTAGTATCTTATTATATACTGATGTTTTAGCCGGAATTGGTACTACTTCAGCTATCGGAGGTAAAGGCGAGGAGTTATGTACCGCCGGCGGCGCCGGCGGCAGGATAGCTGTCTATTGTACAACCGATAATTCTTCTATCATTTATCAAGCTTATGGCGGGTATAACGGCGGCACAAACACAGACAGAATGGGGGGTGCTGGTACGATTTACAAAAAGTCATCATCCCAGGATTACGGCGATTTGGTTATTGATAATAATGGCCGGGATGATGAGGACGACGCCTATATAGGCAAAACCTATATAAATGAAGCTATTACCGTTAATACATTAACCATTCAAAACGAGGGTCATCTAGATATATCCAATACTACTAATATTACCCATACTATTTTTAATTGGACCGATGCCGGTAATATTACAGACAACGGCGGCACTCTGTCCCCATTCAGCGACAGCGGTAGTCTAACAATTGCCACTACTTCCCGTTTGCATGGAAAAGTGATTAGGACATTTACTGATTTAACCATAAACGGCACCATGATTTTATACAATTATAGTACCTCTAGCGCCGGTAAGCTGGATATTTCCGGGGATGTTATAATCGGTTCCAGTGGAAAATTAACCCATTATAAAAATTCAACCGCCCAAACTCATGTTATTAATTTGGAGGCAGATAATTTAACTATTGATAATGGCGGCATGATTGATTTAAGTGCTAAGGGCTATAAAGGGCAAAGCGGGCCAGGCGCGGGTGTGTATGGAGGCTCGGGTTATTGCGGTACTGGAGCCGGCCACGGCGGTACAGGCGGTAAGCGCGTAAGCAGAGCAAGCGGCCCCAGCTATGGTTCTACCACCGAGCCGAGCCAGTTAGGATCTGGCGGCGGAAACGATAATGATGGTTCCGGCGGCGGGTATGGCGGCGGCGCGGTTAAATTAAGCGTAAGCGGCACCACAACAATAAACGGAATAATATCGGCTGATGCCGGGGATGCATTTATCTCTCAATGTGGTGGCGGATCTGGTGGTAGTATTTTATTATATACTGATGTTTTAGTCGGTATTGGTACTATTTCAGTTATCGGAGGTAATGGCAAGGAGCTATGTACCGGCGCTGGCGCCGCCGGCCGGATAGCTGTCTATTATACAACCGATAATTCTTCTATCATTTATCAAGCTTATGGCGGGTATAACGGCGGCACGAACACAGACAAGATGGGCGGTGCCGGCACCATTTATAAAAAATCATTATCCCAGGATCACGGCGATTTAATTATAGATAACAGTGGCCGGGACAATGAAGACGGTGTTTATGTGGGAAAGACAGTAATAATCGATACTCTGCCCTTGAATACGTTAACCATCCAAAACTACGGCCATTTATATGCTTCTTCCATGTCCAATATTACCTATAACACGATAAGTTGGTTTGACGAGGCGATAATAGAAGATTACGGTGGTTTAACGACTATGTTTGATGGTAGCCAGAATATAATTATAGCTACTACTTCTCGATTATACGTTAACACTGCCAGAAATTGTAATAGTTTAATCGTAAACGGAAAATTATCCCATTGGTATAATACGACCGTGGAAGAAAACAAAATAAACATAACCGCCACTAACGATATTACGATTAATTCCGGCGCTACAGTCAGCGTAAATGGCAAAGGTTATTCCGGCGGTTACGGCGACGGCGCTGGTTCAGACCAGGGTGGCTACGGCTCCGGTGCCGGTCATGGCGGTAAAGGCGGAGCCACGGCTGATGGGGGTAGTTCCGGCGGTTCCACTTATGACTCAACTACCACGCCGGTAAATATCGGCTCCGGAGGAGGTGATGACGGCGGCGTGACTGGCGGGCCAGCCGGCGGCGGCGCCATTAAATTAACCGCTGGCGGCACCATGATCATAAATGCTAATATCAGCGCTAATGGCAATGACGCCACCAATGAAGATGGTGGAGGCGGTTCTGGCGGCTCCATATATTTGATTTGCGATACGTTAGCCGGTTTAGCCATCCTGTCATCCGACGGCGGCGAGCCACAGGAAGCAAATGCCGGCGGCGGCGGCGGTGGCCGTATTGCCCTGGATTACAGTACTTATAATGCTACCCTGACATTCAGCGTGGACGGTGGTGGCACCTCTTATCCGGGCGCGGAAGGAACGGTTTATCCGGACGCTAATCCCACGATTTCCACCCAGGACGCTACCAGCATCCAGATGACCTCAGCTACCGGCAACGGCTCGGTTGACTCGCTGGGCATAAATAGTATAACTGAACATGGACATTGGTGGGCTACCAGCACAATGGCTTCCAATACTCCCATATCCCATTGGAAAATGAACGATAATTTAGATAGCACAACAGTTATTGATTCAGTTGGTGAAAATAACGGCACTGCTTCTCAAGATACATTCGCAATGGCCACGTCAAGCGGTAAAATAAATAATGCATTAGTTTTTGACGGTAGCAACAGAATTGTAATAGATGATAACGATGAGCTTACTTTCGCAAACGCACTTTCTATATCAGTTTGGATTTATATTGATTCATTATCTTGGAGTGATAGAACGGCTATAGTAACTAAATATAATCATAGTACCAATCAAAGGGGTTATGTATTGGGACTAGGTAAAAATGGAGACTCTGATAAAAGCAGTTTGTGCTTTACTGTTTCTCAAACAGGATCAACTTTTACCGGCAAAGTGGTCTGCGGTACTACACAATTACAATCCAAGCAATGGTATCATGTGGCGGCTATTTTTGAAGCTAATCACGTTGAAATTTATCTTAATACAGATGAGGAAATTGATGATACTGATTCAGCAATAGCGGATTTTATATACAATAATTCCGAGCCTTTATATATAGCTTATCATGTTAGCGAAGGTACTTATTTTAATGGAATTATTGACGATGTCCGCGTTTATGATTATGTCCTAACAAGCAATGAAATATCCCAAATATATAATTCCGGCGTTGGCACGGAATATTCAGACGCCTTTTCAAACTATTCGGAACTAGGCGCCAAATCATCAACCGGCGCGTTTCAGTCCCCGCTGACTGATTTAATAATGGACACCACCTACTATATCCGCTCCTACGCTACTTTGTCCGATAGCTCTACTATCTATGGCAATGAGGTCCAGTTTGATACCCCACTTCCGCCGAAATACCATGTTGAAGGGAAGGTTAAGATGGAGGGAAGCGTGAAGTTTAAATAAAAACATGGAAGATTGTTTTTAAATATTTATTATTCCATCACCTCTTATTTAGAATTTAATGTTATTTTTGTTAATTACAGTTTTACCGCTGATATGACCCCGTAAAATTGTTGCGCAATCACGAAGTAGGCGCTGATTACTACGCTGATATGCCGCTGATAAAAGTATTAAGCAATGGAAAATAATTAAAGAATTAGAAATATAAATTAAAATGCAAAAATTAAAATGATAATTTAAAATGTAAAAATAATAAAAATAAGATAAATAAGAAGAAAAAAATCAAAATGCAAAAATCAAAAATCAAAATGACAATTTAAAATGCAAAATTGTTATATAAATAAAGATAGAAAGTTAGAAGTATTAAGTATCTAGTATTAAGTATTAAGCAGTTTATTTTTATAATTATTCGTGGTTAACGTATTCGTGATTCGTGAAAATTAGTTTCATATTCGTTTAATTCGTTACTAAACATGGCAAAAACACAAAAAACAAAAGAATTATTTAAACGATTTAAACCGGAATCCATCCGTGCCTGTTTAACCATGCCCAGAAAGTGGCTCCACATCGCCGGTCTGGCTATATTTTTATTGTCTGTTTATTTTCTCATATTCAACCCCTTGCCCCAGGCTAATAATAAAATAGAAATCAGCCATACCGAATCAGGCGCTCCGGCCAGTATTACTATAATTAACAAAGAATTTAAAATAGAATTGCAGGATATATATTCGGATATTGATGAGGCG
>Ga0164313_10006599_pt1 | contig 10232 bp, 6 predicted proteins | sample GuaBasSedimGuay4_FD_113735 | JGI IMG/M metagenome (GOLD analysis project Ga0164313, IMG submission 113735) | Subseafloor sediment microbial communities from Guaymas Basin, Gulf of California, Mexico - Guay4, Core 4569-4, 0-3 cm | ecosystem: Environmental > Aquatic > Marine > Hydrothermal vents >...
TCACAAGTCTTTATTGTTCAACTTTTGGACATAGTTTTAAAATTAGTAATAAGATTACTAATTATGTAAACGAATATAAATGTAAAACCTGTGGTCAAGAAGTAACTAATGTGGCTTCGGGAGATATAGAAATACTTACATTTAAAAACAGAGAATTAAATGCTTGTTTATCAGCATTCTTTCAGAAAAAAATTCAACGAACCTCAACACCTTAACCTATGAAATCCCTAATTTGTAAAGTTATCGGTCATAAATATACTAAAAATGGCCATTCAGAAATTCATACAAATGATTATGAATGTAAAAATTGTAATGAAAAATTTACAACAGATGGCTATGGAACAATAGTAAAGTTAACTTCTTTTTGGAAGGAAAACAATTTACTGTTTGAACAATATGCTCAAGAAAGTAGAATATAAAATTTATTCTTCTTTTTCTTCAAATGAAGCCCAACCTCTAGCAATTAGAGGAATTTTTTCATTGGCTCTAGTTACTAGATTCACCCCTTCTTTTTCGTTAGTAATATGACCAATAATGCTAAAATTTGGATTTCCTTTTATTTTAGGGAAATCATCCATTTTTACAGTAAAAAGCAACTCATAATCTTCACCACCACTTAAAGCAATGGTGGTACTGTCCATTTTAAATTCTTCGCACGTTGAAATTACTTGTGGATCTAAAGGAATTTTATCTTCATACAAATTACATCCTACTTTCGATTGCTTACAGATATGTAATATTTCTGAAGAAAGTCCGTCACTAACATCAATCATTGAGGTTGGAGTCACCTCTAATTCTTTTAATAACGCTGAAACATCTTTTCTAGCTTCCGGCTTTAATTGGCGCTCGATTAAATAAGTATACCCTTCTAAATCTGGTTGTGACTGTGGATTCACCTCAAATACTTTCTTCTCTCGCTCTAATATCTGAAGACCTAAATAAGCAGCTCCTAAATCGCCAGTAACCACTAATAAATCGGTTTCTTTTGCTGTATCTCTGCAAACAGATTTTCCTTTTGCAGCTTTCCCTATTGCAGTTATGCTAATAATTAACCCTGTTTTGGAAGAAGTGGTATCTCCTCCTACTACATCAATATTATAAAACTTGGCAGCTGTATGAATTCCTTCATATAATTCCTCTAAAGCTTCTACAGGAAAACGATTGGAAACTCCAATAGAAACAGTTATTTGTGTTGCTTCTGCATTCATTGCATACACATCAGATAAATTCACAATTACTGCTTTATAACCCAAATGCTTTAAAGGCATATAACTTAAATCGAAATGCACTCCTTCTACTAATAAATCTGTAGTTACCACAATTTCATCTAAAGAAGCAAAAGCTAAAACAGCAGCATCATCACCAATCCCTTTTACAGAAGTTTTTTGATTTATTTTGAAGTTCTTGGTAAGATGATCTATCAATCCAAATTCTCCTAATTCTGAAATATTAGTTTTTGAAGTGTTCTTATTTTCGAGCATTTTTCTAAAATATTAGAATGCAAAAATAGGTGTTAAATCTGAATAAATTGAAGAATATACTCCGTAGTCTTAGCGAGCCATTTTTGGCGAAGCTATCTTTTGAACTTAATTTTAAATTTCATGAGATTGCTTCATTCGTTCCTCATTCGCAAAGACATAACATCATGAGATTTTTATTTATAAAACATAAGGTTTCGGCAGTGCTCAAGAAGTATATTATTAAAACAATAAAATAAACATTAATTATTTTTATTCTGTCTTTCTTGTTTTCGGCGTTCTCTATCAGCCTTACGTTGTGCCTTTTGCTCCTCTTTTTTGGCTTGTTTTTCTTCTGGTGTTAAAGTGTAATCAACCGCTTGTCCTTGATAATAAAGAGAATCCTTATCTATAGTATTTACATCTACTTCTTGTTCATCGGCTACTTCTTGTGCATATTTATCAATTTCTTCTTCAGAAATCCATCCACCACCTAATGATTTGTATAAACCAACATAGGATGTTAATAGACGTTGATAGTTTTCTGAATATGCCAATCTTGCGTCAAATTCTACCCTTTGATTTTCAATAACTTCTAAATAACTGGTCACTCCTTGGTAATATCTTTCTCTTGATAAATAACTTGCATTTTCAGCTGCAACAAGCATATATTTATTTGCAGTTAATTCTTCATTGAAAGTAGATAATTCAATCAACGAATTGTCAACTTCCATCAAAGCATTTAACACAGTGTTTTCATAAATTAACAGTGACTCTTTTGCTCTTTCTCTTTCAATTTCAACCCTCTTTTTATTCTTTCCCCATTCAAATAATGGTGCGACTAAATTTCCGCCCACACTCCAACCCAATCCATTGGAAACTAAGCTTGACAAATCATTACTTCCTACTCCTATCAAGCCTGTTAAGCTTATTGATGGGAATCGCATTGCTTGTGCTACACCTATTTTTGCATTTTGAGCTCTATAATATTCTTGTGATTCTAATATATCTGGACGACGTTGTAAAATTTCTGAAGGAATTCCTGTTGGTATTGAATCTGGTAGAGAATATTCTCTTAATGATTTTAAAGTAGGAATAGAATCTGGGGATTTCCCTAAAAGAATACTTAAATTATGCTCTGTAAATGCAATGGCTCTTTTAAATTGCGGAATAGAAACCTGTGCTGTTGCTTTTTGAATTTGTGCTTGATTCACATCAATAATATGTGTATAACCCTCATCAAATCTAGCTTGAATAATTTGCAAAGTGCTATCTCTTAAAGCTACTGTACTTCTAGATATTTCTAATCTTGCTTTATAATCTATTAATAGGAAATAATTGTTAGCAACTTCACTTATCAAAGCAATTTCAATAGCTCTTTTTCCATATAAAGAAGCTAATAATTCAGCTTGGGCTGCTTCTGTTCCTCTTCTAAATTTTCCCCAAAAGTCAATTTCCCAATTTGCAACAGCTGAAGCAGAATAATTATTTGTAGTTGAATTTAAATGCCCTAAGCCATTAGCAAAATTTCCTCTAGAAGCACCCGCTTGAATTCCTATTTTTGGCCCCATATCTGCTTTATTAAAACTTACATAAGACCTTGCTTGTTCTACTCTACTAGCAGCAATTAATGCATTTTTATTATTTCGTAATGCAGTACTAATTAAAGTATCTAAAACTGGATCGTTAAATAATTCCCACCACTTTAAATTAATGATACTGTCTGTATCGAGTTCTGTATATCTAAAAGATTCTGTAGTTTCTTCTTCAGGTTGAAGATAATTGGGCCCCACTTTACAGGACTGAACCATAACCAATCCAATCAGCAACAAAACAACGGTATGTAATTTTAAATTTTTCATTATGTGTTTGTTGATTCTAACTGATTTAACTTCTCTTGATCTCGTTTCTTCTCATAGCCTGCAATTTTTCCAATAAAAACAAAAAGCATTGGATATAAAAACACCCCTAAGAATGTTGCTAACGCCATTCCTCCCAGAAGTGCCATTCCCATCACTTTTCTGGCTTCGGCTCCTGATCCTGATGCAACTACTAATGGAAATACTCCTAGAATAAAGGAGAAGGCTGTCATTAATATAGGTCTAAATCTAGATTTTGCAGCAGCCATTGCCGCATCAAAAAGGCTTAATCCCTTTTTAAATTCATCATTGGCAAATTCGACAATTAATATGGCGTTTTTAGCTGCCATACCAATTAACATTACAAAAGAAACTTGTGCAAAAATATTATTTTCGAATGTTGGACTGATTAATCTGGCTACCCAAAGAGCAAACAATGCTCCGAAAATAGCAAAGGGTGTTCCCATTAAAATAGCAAATGGCAAAGACCAACTTTCATATTGAGCTGCTAAAATTAAAAATACAAAAACCAACGAAAAAGTAAGAATTACTCCTAAAGATCCCGAAGCTTTCTCTTCTTGAAAAGACATCGCGTTCCAAGTATATCCCATATCTGCTGGAAGAATTTCTGCCGCTACTTCTTTAAGAGCATTTCTGGCATCATCGGAGGTAAATCCCTCAGCCGGAGTTCCAGTAACCTCAACAGATCTATAGAGATTGAACCTTGTTGTATAATCCGGCCCAGAAATAGGCACTACAGTTGCTACAGTTGACAGAGGAACCATCTCTCCTTTATTATTCTTTATAAAGAATTTATTAATTCCTGTTTCATCAACACGATATTCTGGTTCTGCTTGAATATAAGTTTTATACAAGCGACCAAATCGTGTAAAATCATTTACATAAGCACCTCCCATAAAAGCTCCAATAGTAGTATAAAGGTCATTTAATTTTATCCCTAACTTTAATGCTTTTTCTTTATCAATATCTAGAAATCGCTGTGGAACTGTTGCTTGAAAAGTGGTGCTTGCCCTACCAATTTCAGGGCGGGCATTAGCGGCTTTAATAAATTTCATTGTATTTTCTGAAAGATATTCGGGAGTGTTTCCTGCCCTATCTTGAATCATAATACTATACCCTGATCCGTTACCTAATCCAGGAATTGCGGGTGGACCAAATGCAAAGACTTGGGCTCCTTTAATTCCAAATGCAAGTTTTTTATTAATGTCGGCAATAACTTCTTCGGCAGTCCGATCTCTTTCAGACCATTCTGTCATCGACACAAATAAGAATCCTGTGTTAGAAATCATCGCTCCAGAAAGAATACTATATCCTGTTGCAGTAGTTACAAATTCCACTTCCGGAACTTCCATCAATACTTGTTCTATTTGTTTTGTGATTACATCTGATCGTTGAATGGAAGCTGCATTAGGTAATTGAACATTAACATAAAAATAACCCATATCTTCTTCTGGAATAAACCCACCTGGAACTAAACTTCCAAAGATTCCCGCACCAACTGTCATTAAAACAATGAATATGACACTTCGTTTTAATTTTCTACTAACGATATTGGTAAAGCTCATATAGGAATCTGTAGTCTTATCCATTCCTTTATTAAACTTTCCGAAAAACCATCCCAAAGGACCCTTATAAGGTTTAGGTTCTTTTAGCAATAAAGAACATAGCGCTGGACTTAATGATAATGCATTAACTGAAGAAACTAATACAGAAACTACAATCGTGATGGCAAATTGTTGGTAGAGCAATCCTGTAATTCCTGCCATACCTGCCACGGGAATAAATACCGCTACCAAAACCAAAGTAGTAGCAATAATAGGAGCTGTTACTTTGGACATAGCATCTAAAGTTGCTTCTTTAGCTTTCATCCCTTTAGCTATATTAACCTGTACAGCTTCAACAACAACAATAGCATCATCTACTACAATACCAATCGCGAGTACCAGACCTAAAAGAGATAATACATTTATGGTAAATCCTAATCCCGGAAAAAAGATAAATGCTCCAATTAAAGAAACTGGAATTGCCAATGTTGGAATTAGTGTTGCTCTCCAATCTTGGATAAAAATAAATACCACTAGAATTACTAATAGCAATGCAATAATTAATGTAACTACTATATCTTTTATACCAGCATCAATTGCCTTTGTGGTGTCTAAAGAAATACTATATTCAACACTTTCAGGAAATTCTTTTGATAAAATTTCCATTTCAGATTTTATCGTTTTTGCCAATTCTGTCGCGTTAGATCCCGGAGCTTGATACAAAGAAATAATTCCTGATGTTTTACCATTAAGCCTCGCTTTCATATTGTAACTTTCCACTCCTAAACTAACAGTTGCCACATCTTTTAATTTTATTTGAGAACCATCACTTTGAGTTCTTACTACAATATCTCCAAAAGCTTCTTCAGAATTAAATCTATCTGGTAATCGAACTGTATAAGTGAAATCTGTTCCTGGAGGTGCAGGTTCCGCTCCAAATTTCCCTCCTGGAACTATAATATTTTGTTCGTTAATAGCATTGATAATTTCAGGAACCGTAAGTCCTAATTGCGACAATCTATCTGGTTTTACCCAAATTCGCATAGAATAATCAGACGCCCCTAATACATCTACTCTACCAATTCCTTTAATCCTTGCTAATTTGTCTTTAATGTTAATCAGGGCATAGTTTCCTAAAAAGTCTTGATCATATCTGCCATCTGAAGTTAAGGTAACTAACATCAAAATATTGGGCAATGACTTTTGAGTAGTTACTCCAAATTTTGTTACAGAAGCGGGTAATTTAGCAGATGCCGCCGACACTTTATTCTGTGCCAAAACAGTATTCATGTCTGGATCTGTTCCAACATCAAATGAAATATCAATTGACATGGTTCCATCATTAGCGTTGGTAGATTTCATATAAATCATATTATCTACCCCGTTGATCTGTTGCTCTAAAGGCGTAGCAACAGATTCTTCAACACTTATGGCATTTGCGCCTGTATAAGAAGCCCTAACCTGTACAATAGGAGGTGTTAAATTTGGATATTGCTCAATGGGCAAACCAATCAATGAAACACTTCCAACAATTACAATTACAATGGCAATTACAATAGCTACAATAGGTCGGTGTACAAAAAAGTTTCCTTTATTTTCAGCCATAACTATTGCTTGTTTGTAGGTTCGTTTTTGTATTCAGTTACAATAGGGATCACTTCCATTCCTGGTCTTGCTTTCTGTAGACCTTCTAATATTAATTTATCACCGCTTTTTACCCCTTCCTTTATTATTGTAAAACCTGGAATTTTTTCTCCAATCGTAATTTGTACAGTTTCCACTTTATTTTCGGCATTTACAACCAAGACAGAATACTGCCCTTGAAGTTCTGTTATACACTTTTGCGGTATAATAATAGCATCTTTCACATTCATCACTTTTACTTTTACTCTTGCAAATTGCCCTGGGCGAATAAGACCAACTGGATTTGGAAAAGAAGCTTGCAATAAAATAGTCCCTGTTGATGAATCTATGTTTCTGTCAATAAAATCAATTTTTCCTATTTGATCATACATAGATCCATCAGACAATATCAATTCTACTTTTATATCTAGGTCATTTTTTTGTATTTTTTTATTATGCCTTTCAATATATGTTTTTGCCGCACGTAAATATTCGTTTTCTGAAAGAAAAAATTGTACTCTTATGGTGTTTATATTTGATATTGTATTTAAAATTACTGGATTCGGATCTTTACCCACAAACTCTCCTTCACGAGCTAAGGTTCTGCCTATAATGCCATCTATTGGAGATAAAATTCTAGTATAACTTAAATTAATTTCTGCAATGTTTAAATCTGCATTCGCTGCCTTTAATGATGAAATAGAGGCATCTCTTTGTGCCTGAGCCATATCTAATTCCCGCTTACTTACGGCATCCATTTCAGCTAAAGGTTTTACTCTTTTTAAATCGCTTTCTGTTTGTACAAGTATAGTTTCTGCCTGTGCTACCATACTTTGTTTAGCAACTACATCTTCTAGAAAAGGTGCAGGATCTATAACATATAATAAATCTCCTTTTTTAACCCTACTCCCTTCTTCAAAATGAATTTCCTCAAGAAAACCTTCCACTCTAGCTCTAATTGGAATATCTTTTTCTCCATAAATTTGCCCAACAAATTCTTCAAAAATGGGTACTGTTTTAGGTGCAACTTGATAAACTTCAATTTCCTGCGGAGGAATTATTTTTTCTTCTTCTTTACATGAAAAAACAAGTAAGAGAGAGAGGGCGAAAAATATAAATTTGATCTTCATTAGCTTTTATAATAAATTTTATGAATAAGCTAAAATAAACAATAACGCATTAATATCAATAAATTACTTCTCAATAGTTAACCACACAAATATCAATGTTTTGAAAACTTTAACATTATTATAGTAGGGTAAAAAAGAAAATAAATGTTTATTTATAGACTATTAAGATTTTCTGAAGAATCTGAACATTCGTTTATGTTTTTATTTAGATATTCTTTAGATATTTTTTACGTTTCAAAACCCTATAACCTAACAACATACAAAATGAAAAAACTATTACTCCCTTTGTTTTTAACCTTCTTTTCAATTTCACAAGCTCAAACCCCTTGTATTGATGGAATGGCAGGAGCTTATCCTTGTAACGGATACGATCTACAAGCACACCTTCCCCTTTCAGTTTTCAACGCTAGTTCTAGTAATGATTCTTGGGGTTGGACAGACCCTCAAGACGGAAAAGAATATGCGCTATTTGGACTAAATAATGGAACTGCTTTTATTGATATTTCAGACCCAGTAAACCCAATATATCTTGGTAAATTACCTACTCACACCTCATCAACAACTTGGAGAGATGTCAAGGTTTTTAATAACTATGCTTTTATTGTTAGTGAAGCTGGAGGTCACGGAATGCAAGTTTTCGATTTAACTCGTTTACGTTCTGTTGCCAACCCTCCTGAAACATTTACCGAAGATGCACATTATGGTGGCTTTGGTAGTGCACATAACATTGTAATTAACGAAGATACTGGTTATGCTTATGGAGTAGGCACAAATTCTTATAGCGGAGGAGCACATTTTATTAATATTCAAGACCCACTTAATCCAGTCGCTGCCGGAGGATATTCTGGAAGTGGTTATTCTCACGATGCTCAAGTAGTGATTTATGATGGCCCAGATTCAGATTATACAGGTCACGAAATATACATAGGTTCTAATGAAAATCATGTTGCTATTGTTGATGTTTCAAATAAAAACAGTCCTCAATTAATAGCTTCAGCTACCTATAACAATGATTCTTATACACACCAAGGCTGGTTTACTGAAGATCAAAAATATTTTATTGTAGGTGATGAATTAGACGAATTAGATTTTGGATTTAATACAAAAACAATCACCTTAGACTTTACTGATCTTGACAATCCACAATTTCATTTTGAACATTACGGAGAAACTCCAGCAATAGATCATAATGGCTATACTAAAGGAAACGAATATTATTTAGCAAATTACAAAGCTGGAATGAGAGTGTTAGATATAAATAATATTGATGGAGAAAGTTATTCAGAAATTGGATATTTTGACACTTATCCATCAAGTAATACTGCTGGTTTTGAAGGAGCCTGGAATGTATATCCCTATTTTGGAAGTGGAAACATTATTATAAGCAACTACTTATCAGGTGGTTTTTTCATAGTTAAATCATCCTCTCCAGATACTACAGACCCTATTGCAGTATGCCAAAATATAACTGTAGAGTTGGACGAAAACGGACAAATTATTGTTGCAGCATCAGAGGTTGATGGAGGCTCAAGTGATGATAGTGGTTCGTTTACACTAAGCTTAGATCAAAATACTTTTGTTTGTGGAAATATTGGCCCTAATACTGTTGTATTAACAGTTACCGATCCCTCAGGCAATACAGACACTTGTACAGCTACAATAACCGTTGAAGACAATTTAGCTCCTGTTATTTCATGCCCTTCAGACAGTACTGTTATTTTTGATTCTGGACAATCTTATTATACGCTTCCTGACTATGTTTCAGATGATACCGTTACAGCATTTGATCCTTGCAGTGCACCAATTTTTATTTTACAAACACCTCCTTCTGGAACACAACTAACTCTAGGTGATCATGTAATTTTATTTGAAACAGAGGATTTCTTTGGAAATGCATCTTCTTGCTCATTTACACTTACAGTTGAGGAAGAATTAGGTTCTGAAGATTTCTTTTTTAATAGTGGCTTATCTCTTTACCCTATTCCTACTTCAAACATAATTACTATTGATTCTACAAATGAATTATTAACAAGTATTCAAATTTTTGATATCAGCGGAAAACAATTGTATGCATCTAATAATTTAAATGCGTCTTCTAAAACAATTGATATTTCATCTTTTTCTAAAGGAATCTATTTTATATCATTAAACAATCAAGTAACTAAGAAAATAATTAAGAATTAGAATTTTACATACCTTGCCTTTGTTTAAACAAGGGCAAGGTTTTCTTTAATCACTTCTTTATGAAAAAAATTATACTCTCATTTTCTATACTGTTTAGCAGCCTTTTTTCTATTGCTCAAACCCCTTGTGAAAGCGGAATGGCTGGTTCTTATCCGTGCAATGGGTATGACCTCCAATCTTTTTTATCTTTAGGTGATTTAGACACTACAAGAGGAAATGACTCTTGGGGCTGGACAGATCCAGATGATGGAAAAGAATACGGTATCATGGGTGTGAAAAATGGGACGGTTTTCGTTGATATTTCAGATCCTATAAATCCTATATATTTAGGTAAGTTACCAACCTATACTAGTACCAGTATTTGGAGAGATATAAAAGTGTATAATAATCACGCTTTTATTGTTAGTGAGGCAA
>Ga0164313_10006600_pt1 | contig 10231 bp, 3 predicted proteins | sample GuaBasSedimGuay4_FD_113735 | JGI IMG/M metagenome (GOLD analysis project Ga0164313, IMG submission 113735) | Subseafloor sediment microbial communities from Guaymas Basin, Gulf of California, Mexico - Guay4, Core 4569-4, 0-3 cm | ecosystem: Environmental > Aquatic > Marine > Hydrothermal vents >...
AGATATATTTGCATCCTGTGAAATCATTGACAGTCATATTGGCCATGTATATCATGGGAATCTCTGTATTACCTTGCTCGGAGTTGATACAGGATTGCCTGTTTGATATCGGGCAGCAGGAATTGACTGAATTCGATAGTCAATTCCCCGACAATCATAATGGAGATGCGCATGATCACTGTTCTCCGTTTTGTGTTTGCGATTGCTGTGGTGCCCATGTTATAACGATGGATATTCCGATAACATTTACGGTCGCACAAAGTACTCCGTGCTCGATTCCTTCGATATCCAAAACACTCGTGTCAGACCCGGAACCGGGTGACATCTGGCAGCCGCCGAAACATAGTTAGACCAAATACGCAGGACACCTATGCCTGCTTATCGCTTAAAAATTGGTTTAACGAAATTTTAAATGTAAAATGTTTAATAAGATTATCGCTTATTCGATACAGAATAAGTTCGTGATAGGGCTTTTCGTAGCTGCTCTTATCGTATGGGGATTGTTCTCATTGCGGCAATTGCCAATCGATGCAGTACCGGATATCACGAACAATCAGGTACAGGTGATCACGATATCGCCGACTTTAGCCACTCAGGAAGTAGAGCAGTTTATTACGACACCCATTGAATTATCTCTACAGAATATTCAACAATTGGTTGAAATCCGTTCAATTTCAAGGTTTGGGTTGTCCGTGGTGACAGTAGTTTTTGAGGAAAAAATGGATATCTATCTGGCCCGTCAACTCGTCGGAGAATATCTGAAAGAAGCGGAGGATAATATCCCACCGGGTGTTGGTACCCCAGAGATGGCGCCGATATCTACTGGATTGGGCGAAATATATCAATATGTCGTGAGACCCGAAGATGGCTACGAGGATCAATACTCCCCAACAGACCTGAGGACAATTCAGGACTGGATTGTAAAACGCCAGTTGTCTGGAATTGAAGGCGTCGTTGAAATAAATACGATGGGCGGTTTCTTAAAGCAGTATGAAGTTGCCGTCAATCCGAATTTGCTCAAGTCTATGGGGATCAGCATTACGGACGTTTTTGATGCCCTCCAAAATAGCAATGAGAATACTGGTGGGGCTTATATTGAAAAGAATGCAAGTACTTATTATATCCGTACGAATGGCATCGCCAGGTCGCTCGACGACATCGGGAATATCGTCGTCACGGTGAGAAATGGTAGACCAATCCTCGTCAAGGACGTCGCTACAATGAAGTTTGGCAAGGCACCGCGTTATGGAGCACTGACTCGAGATGGTAAAGAAGCTGTGGGAGGGAGAGTCATGATGTTAAAGGGTGCAAACTCGGCTGCTGTAACTGAGCGAGTTAAAGAACGCGTGATTCAAATTCAGAAATCTCTTCCCGAAGGTGTCATCATCGAGCCATATCTCGTCAGGGATAAATTGGTATCAACGGCTATCGGAACAGTGCAAAAGAACTTGCTCGAAGGGGGACTGATCGTCATTTTTATCCTTGTGTTGATGTTGGGAAATTTCAGGGCAGGATTAATTGTGGCTTCGGTTATCCCACTTGCTATGTTGTTTGCTGTATCAATGATGAATGTACTAGGCATTTCTGCCAACCTCATGAGCCTGGGTGCCATAGATTTTGGTTTGATTGTAGATGGTGCTGTCATTATTGTTGAAACCATTGTCCATCGTTTGCAAGTCGGTTATGGCGGTCAGAAGCTGACCAGGGCTCAGATGGATAAGGAAGTGACCGCAGGGTCTATCAAGATCATGAATGCCTCTTCCTTTGGGATGATCATCATCTTAATGGTCTATATTCCGATTCTCGCGTTGGTGGGGATTGAAGGGAAAATGTTTAAACCGATGGCGCAAACAGTGATGCTGGCTATTGGGGGGGCACTAATTCTATCACTTACCTACGTTCCTATGATGACCGCCTTGTTTCTGAATCGTAAGATTAGTAACAAAAAAACGATCGCCGACCGGATTATCAATTTTACTCAAAGGCTATATACACCATTGATCATTGGGGCATTGAGATTCAAATCAGCTGTTGTGATTGCGACCATAATCTTGTTTGGAGCGAGCTATTATGTCTTCACACAAATGGGGGGGGAGTTTATCCCGACACTTGAAGAAGGAGATCTCGCAATGCAACAAATCTCACCGCCCGGAACATCACTTTCACAAAGTATTGAGATGTCAAAAATCATTCATAAAAAACTAATGGAAGATTTTCCCGAAATAGAGGACATCGTGACAAATATTGGTGCGGCGGAAATCCCAACAGACCCGATGCCGGTTGAGATAGGGGATGGTACGCTCATCATGAAGCCCAAATCAGAATGGACATCGGCGTCTACCAGGAAGGAAATGTTTGAAAAAATAGAGGAATCCATGGCGAGTATTCCGGGAGTTGGGTTTGAATTCTCTCAGCCTATTCAACTGCGCTTCAATGAACTTATGACGGGCTCTAAGGCAGATATCGCAGTGAAAATATACGGTGATGATCTGGATCTGCTCTACATTCATGCCAAAGAGGCTGAAAAAGTGATAGCCGCTATTGATGGTGTTGGAACGGTAAACGTTGAGCAGACAGTGGGGATGCCACAAATCGTAATTAACTACAAATACGATAAAATGGCTCAATACGGATTGCAAGTTAAGGAGGTCAATCGAGTAGTACGGACAGCATTTGCTGGAGAGACAGCTGGTATTATTTACGAGGGAGAGAAAAGATTTGACCTTGTGATTCGACTTGATGAAAGTTTTCGCAAAGGCATTCACAATGTTCAGGATTTGTACATCACGCTCGACAATGGGACGCAAGTGCCTATTGTTGAAGTCACAAATGTTGAATTGGTGAATGCCCCTATGCAAATATCCAGAGATAATACGAACAGACGGATTGTAGTTGGGGTCAATGTTGGAGACACTGATGTAGAGACGCTTGTGGGTAAAATCAAGGCCGAATTGGATGCAAAAGTTAATTTGCCTATTGGATATTACTTCACATATGGCGGTCAATTTGAAAATCTAAAGGACGCTAATGCACGATTGATGGTAGCTGTGCCAATTGCGCTGGCTCTCATCTTCGTCCTGTTATTCCTTACGTTTGGATCAATTTCGCAAGCGGCCCTGATATTTACGGCAATACCGCTTTCTGCAATCGGTGGGATCTGGGCACTAGAGCTACGGGGTATGCCATTTAGCATCTCGGCAGGTATTGGGTTTATTGCATTATTTGGTGTAGCAGTTTTGAACGGTATTGTACTGATTGGGTATTTCAATCAATTGGAAAAAGAGGGTTATACCAATATTAAGGAACGCATATTGAAAGGTACTCAGGTCAGGCTCCGTCCGGTGCTGATGACCGCATCGGTTGCTTCGCTTGGATTTCTTCCAATGGCACTGTCTCATTCCGGGGGTGCCGAAGTGCAGAGACCACTTGCGACGGTTGTGATTGGAGGATTAATTTCTGCGACCTTTCTCACTCTTGTGGTACTGCCAATCTTGTATAGCTGGCTCGCCCAATGGAAAGCAAGGAATACTGATAAATCCTCCAGTATAAGAGGGGCCGTTGTTTTAATCCCTCTGATGCTCTTTGGATGGAGTGCACATGCACAAACGATGCATGTCACGATAGATGAGGCCGTGCAAATTGCATTTGAGAATCACCCATCCATGAAAGCTGCAAACCTGCAAGTCATAAAAAATCAGTCGTTGCAAAACTTGAAATACAATCCGGGGATGTCCAATGTCACATATAATGGCGATGGATTGTTTAAGGATAATAGCGAAAGGGTGAATCAGATAGGTGTAACGCAAAATTTTGTTAGCCCCGGTGTGAACAAAGCGAATAACGCTTTGCAAGATGAGATCGTAAAGACCAGCACCTTGCAGCAATCTTTAACAGGTAATGAATTGCGATTGAGAATCAGGCAAATTTACTATGATCTTCAGCAAAAAAAAGAGCTGAAAGAGTTGTATCAATATCTGATTGACACGTATACTCAATATTACCAAATTGCGAATGCCAACGTGAGTGTGGGTGCTGCAAACAGCATCGAGACATTGACGATTCAGTCGGCAATGAATGAGTATAAACTTTTGGACCGGCAGATAGATCTCACAATTTTAAGTCTTGAGCAACAATTAAAAAATTTGCTGAATACTGAAGACAATGTGACGAGCACAGATAGTCTGAGATTGCTGCCTTATGTTCCAGGTGATAGTATCAGAACACTGCAAATGCTCCTTGCAAAACAGGATATTCAAGTCGAGGAGGCTTTAGTCTATGTCTTTAAGTCATCTATGAAGCCGAATTTTAATGTGGGGTATGCTGCCCAGAATTACTTTGATGAGGGGTGGCTACATGGCTTGCAAGCCGGTGTCCAGTTTCCAATATTCAACGGACAAACCAAAAAGCGTGTTGAAGCCCAGCAATTGCAAGTGGAGGTTGCAACTGCGCATTATGAAGCTGAACGATTAAACGCTGATCAGCAATTGACGACCATTGATAATTCAGTGCGCTTGTATGCAGAGGGAGCTTCGTATTTTCTGGAACAGATAAATAATGTCAATCCGGAAATTGAACGTGTCTCAGAGCTTAATTACCAAGCTGGCGAAATCACATATCTGGAATTGCTCAATACTTTAAATCTGCTTGCCAATAATAATCGAAATTATTGGGAGCAAGTGCTAGGGCACAATCATGCGGTTGTGCTATATCAATATCTATCAAATCAATAAATAGAATCAAGATGAAGAGTTTAATATATTCAATATTGTCCATGGTTGTTTTAATCATGGTATTGTCGCTCACAGCATGCGGAGGACAATCTGTAGAGGGAGATGGTCACGATCATGGAGCCGAAGAGGCGACTGCCCATGGTGAAGATAACGGTCATGGGGAAGAAGAAGAGCCAATGGAACGGGAAATACATCTTACCAAAAATCAGATTGAAACTGTTGGAATTGCGTTTGGAGATATTTCATCAATCAAGATAAATGATTATATCAGGGCAACTGGAACCCTTGGTCTCCCACCCCAATCAAACGCCTCTGTAAGCGCTAGGGCTGGTGGATTTATAAAAAACAGTGCCAAGCTTGTAGAGGGGATGTACGTGAAAAAGGGGGCAATCGTAGCCTTCCTGGAGAACCCGGAATTTATCCGGCAGCAACAGGAATATCTTGAGGTTTCTGCCGCATTAATTTATTTGGAACAAGAACTTGAACGTCAACAAAGTCTGATAGATTCTAACGCTGGCGTGATGAAGAATCTTCAGAAGTTGCAATCCGAAGTGAACATAAAAACCGCCACTCTTATGGGATTGGGTAAGCAACTGGCATATTTGGGCATTGACGTTGCTGATCTATCTCCTGAAAATATTGCAGAGCGTATTCCAATCATAGCTTCAATGTCCGGCTATCTGACGGCCATTAATATGCACAATGGGATGTATGTGACCCCTCAAATAGAACTCATGGAGATCGTGAGTGATGACCACTTACATCTTGAATTGGATGTATTTGAAAAGGACATTGCATTTTTAAAAGAAGAGCAGAAGATAAGTTATACAGTGCCAGCCTTGGGCAATACTGTGTATGATGCAGAGGTGCACATTATAGGTAAACAGTTTGATTTAAGTAACAAGACTGTCAGAATTCATGGGCATTTGGAAAATGAGCAACCGCAGTTTATCAAAGATTTATTTGTCGATGCGAAAATTTGGCTGAATGATCAAACGGTAAGCGCAGTACCGGAAAATGCAATCATTAGAGACGGCGCGTCATCCTATATCTATATGACACCAGGCCCGCAGGGGGGTGATGAAGTAAAGTTTGAAAAAGTCATGGTGATCCCGGGTACTACTGATAAAGGATACACATCTGTAAAATTGATGCATGTTATTCCAGAGGGCATGAAAATAGTGACGGAAGGTGCGTACTATGTTTATGCGCAGTCCATGGCAGGAGAGCTGGAACATGAGCATTGAGCTTACTGAAGCCTAAAAGGCAGTCCGGTTGATTTGCGAAAATTTTTATTGCCAAGGTGCATCCAAATATGGGCTGCACGAGGAGTATGATAGCCTACAGGCTGAATATCAGAGCTATATTCACAAAATTTTAACACGATGTGTTGCTTTGAATGGCTGTTTTATTGATGCCAACAACAATATTTGCATTAATACTGTTATCTTCGAATATTCGTTTTGTATTATGACAGGCAAAAGAATCTTACATAGAGTTACTTCTCTGGTCCTTGCTGTGGTGATGTTATCAGCCTCTACAGGTTTTACTGTGGATATACATTACTGTAGTGATAAGATACAGTCATTTAGCATATTCGGTGAAGCAGATTCTTGTGCGGGGATGTTAACAGAGCTGACATGTGAAGAATCAAATCACGATTCAGACAACCGTGAAAGGCACTGTACCCTTGAGAAGAAGAAGTGTTGTGAAGATAGGATGCTGTATGTGCAGCCTCTGGAAGATCTGAATGTCTCTGTATATTCGCTGTCAACTGATCTGTCAGATCAGTCTGCAACAATTATAGACACTCGTGATTGGAGTTTCAATATTCTGGTTGTCAAGGTTTCGACCAGTGATTTTGAGTATCGACCTCCGTTGCTTTTACGAACAACGCCTGTTGTTCTTCAGTCCTTTTTAATTTGATCTAAGCTTTTAGTGAGTAACTCTCCTAACTATTGAATGTCAATAGGTCGGGAGAGAAGTATTTTGTCAACTTCTCGTTGGCAATTCATTACAACTGAAAGCATAAATTGAATGATAAATAGTATAGTCAGGTTCTTTTTAGAGAACAAACTGGTCGCTTACCTTCTCTTACTGGGATTTGTAGGTTGGGGCTTGGTAACAGCTCCCTTTGATTTCGATATCGACTTTTTACCGCGGGACCCGGTTGCAGTAGATGCGATCCCCGATATCGGTGAGAATCAACAAATCGTATTTACGGAGTGGCCGGGTAGATCGCCTCAGGATATTGAGGATCAGATCAGCTACCCGTTGTCTACTGCAATGCTCGGTATCCCGGGAGTTAAGAGTATCCGAAGTAACTCTATGTTTGGCTTTTCGAGCATCAACATCATATTTACGGATGACGTTGAGTTTTACTGGAGCCGCACGAGAATACTGGAAAAACTGAATTCTTTACCCGGGGGGACATTGCCCGAGGGTGTGCAGCCTGCACTTGGACCTGATGCGACAGCCCTCGGCCAAATCTATTGGTATACACTGGAGGGTCAGGATTCTGAGGGGAATCCTACCGGTGGCTGGGATCTGCACGAATTGCGCACTATACAGGACTTCTACGTAAGATATGGTCTGTCAGCTGCTGAGGGAGTTGCTGAGGTGGCTTCAATCGGGGGCTATGTCAAAGAGTATCAGGTAGATGTAGATCCTGATGCGATGAAGGCCAATAATGTGAGTCTCGATCAAGTCATGAGTGCTATAAAAGGTAGCAATATCGATATAGGAGCTCAGACGATGGAGATCAATAAGGTAGAGTATTTTGTGCGTGGCCTCGGATATGTAAAAGACATAGAAGATATCGAGCAGAGTGTCGTAAAAGTTAATAACAATGTGCCTATTCGAATTCGCGATATTGCGCATGTAAATATTGGTCCGGCTACAAGAAGGGGAATACTGGATAAATCGGGTGCGGCGGCCGTTGGTGGAGTGGTCGTGGCAAGATACGGCACTAATCCTCTTGAGGCCATTAATAATGTCAAAGCGAAAATTGCGGAACTTGAGCCAGGATTGCCAACTAAGACGCTTGCGGATGGCACAGTTTCGCAAGTGAAAATAGTACCGTTTTACGATCGCACCCAGCTGATCAACGAGACCATAGGTACGCTTCAGGAAGCGTTGACCCTCGAGATACTGATTACGATTATTGTCGTGATTTTGATGCTGTTCAATCTAAAGTCTTCATTACTCGTTTCTGGCACATTGCCTATCGCGGTGTTGATGTGCTTTATCGCAATGAAATACTTCGGCGTAGATGCTAATATCGTGGCGTTGTCTGGTATTGCCATCGCCATCGGGACGATGGTGGACATGGGGATAGTGCTGATAGAAAGCATGGTCAAACGCATAGAAGAAGCGCCACCCGACGAGACCCTGTTTACTTCTATCTACGAGGCGACTACAGAGGTGGCATCAGCAGTAATTACTGCAGTGGCTACGACTATCATTAGTTTCCTTCCGGTATTCACAATGCAGGCTTCTGAAGGAAAAATGTTTAAACCCCTTGCGTTTACCAAGACCTTTGCCCTTATCTCTTCGATTGTCGTTGCGATCACGATCCTACCGGCCCTGGCGCACACTGTGTTTTCAGGTAAAAAATCCCAAAAGCACATCATGCGTAACGCGGGGAATGTGTTGGCGGTGCTTGCGGGTGCTTATGTGGCATATTTTCACAATCCGTTCCTTGGAGCGGTATTGACAGTAATAGGTGTCTCAGGTATTCTCGTTGCCATTGCGCAGAAATACGCCTCCGACCGTTCGTCCAAGATAGTCGGTGGCCTGGTCAACGTGATCTATGCATTACTTGTCGCCTGGGTGTTGTCAAGTATTTGGATGCCGCTGGGTGTGAATAAAAGTGCAACAACAAACTTTATGTTTGTGGTCATCATAATAGGGGGACTTGTTGGCTTTTTCTTTGTTGTGATCCACTTTTATGAGAAAATATTGCGATTCCTATTAAGGGTAAAAATATTATTCTTGTTTATCGTAGGGTTTATCGTCTATCAGGGATATGTCGTATTTACAAATACTGGTGAGGAATTTATGCCCTCACTCGATGAGGGGTCGTTTTTGTTGATGCCAACGTCCATGCCGCACTCAGGCATGGAAGTGAATATCAATAATCTCCGGATGCTCGACATGGCTGTGACATCAATTCCTGAAGTAGAAAGTGTCGTAGGAAAAGCAGGACGTGTCAATAGTGCACTTGATCCTGCTCCGATGTCCATGTACGAGAATACGATCATCTATAAGACCGAGTACAAGACAAATGAAAAGGGGCACAGGGTACGATTTAGAGTCAATGACGATGCGGACTATCTCAGAGATGAGAATGGCGAGTTGATTCCGGATAAAAAGGGCAAGTACTTCAGACAATGGCGCGACGAGATCAAGAGTCCCGACGATATCTGGAACCTGATTGTAAAGGCCACGAAGATTCCGGGAGTGACATCTGCACCAAAGCTTCAACCTATTGAAACCAGATTGGTGATGCTACAAACTGGTATGCGGGCTCCAATGGGGATCAAGGTTTCAGGACCGGACCTCTCGACAATAGAGGCTTTTGGCCTGGAACTTGAAAATCATCTTAAGAAAGTTGAAGGTGTTAAAGTGGCAGCTGTATTTGCAGACCGGATAGTTGGAAAGCCGTATTTATTGCTAGATATCAATCGTGAAATCATAGCGCGCTATGGACTATCTGTGGCACAGGTGCAAACATATATCCAGGCTGCCATCGGAGGGATGCCAATGACAATGACGGTAGAAGGCCGTGAGCGCTATGCCATTCGTTTGCGTTATCCGCGAGAGTTGCGTGGAGATCCGGAAGAGCTCAAAAGGATATACATTCCGACCGCCAGTGGTCAAATCCCGTTGGGTGATTTAGTTACGGTGCGTTATGAAGCAGGTGCTCAATCGATAAAAAGTGAGGATGGATTTTTGATCGGTTATGTATTGTTTGACCGCGTAAAGGGTTATTCTGAAACTACTGTAGTTGAAAATTGTGTTGAATATTTGGATGGCATCATTGAGTCAGGAGAATTGGTGGTGCCGGCGGGTATCAAATATCGCTTTGCCGGAAATTATGAACAGCAATTAAGAGCCAATAAGAGATTGTCGATTGTTGTACCAATTGCTCTTGCTATCATATTCCTGGTGCTTTATTTTCAATTTAATTCCGTCATGATATCATTGATGGTATTTACCGGTGTCTTTATTGCCTTTTCAGGTGGATTTATTATGATAGGTCTTTACGACACTGATTGGTTCTTGAACTTTACGTTTATGGGCGCCAGTATGAGAGATTTATTTCAAATACAGACGATAAATCTCAGTGTGGCGGTCTGGGTTGGGTTCCTGGCGCTATTTGGTATTGCCACAGACGATGGGGTACTCGTGGCTACTTTTTTGCGGGATAGTTTTAAAAAGAATAAACCTGACTCGATACAAAGTATCCGAGACTCTGTAACGGAAGGCGGATTGCGACG
>Ga0164313_10006601_pt1 | contig 10228 bp, 10 predicted proteins | sample GuaBasSedimGuay4_FD_113735 | JGI IMG/M metagenome (GOLD analysis project Ga0164313, IMG submission 113735) | Subseafloor sediment microbial communities from Guaymas Basin, Gulf of California, Mexico - Guay4, Core 4569-4, 0-3 cm | ecosystem: Environmental > Aquatic > Marine > Hydrothermal vents...
CATTTATTTTTTAATACTTGGTAAATTTAATTTTGAATTTAAAGTCTATTTACTAAATACCAGTACTGCTAACTGAAGACTTAAATTAAGTAAGCATTCCTCCGTCCACATTTAGGACTTGACCTGTTATATAAGAAGACAAATCTGACCCTAGAAATACACAAACATTTGCAATTTCTTCTGTGTTTCCTCCACGTTTTAATGGAATTGCTTCTTGATAAGCTTTTATATTTTCTTCACCTAGTTTTTCGGTCATTTCAGTAATAATAAAGCCTGGTGCGATTACATTACTACGAATATTACGAGAACCCAACTCAATTGCCATAGATTTTGAAAAACCAATAATACCTGCTTTAGAAGCTGCATAGTTACTTTGGCCAGCATTTCCCATAATTCCAATAACCGAACTCATATTAATAATAGAGCCTTTACGTTGTTTTAACATTGTACGCTGTACCGCTTTGGTCATGTTAAAAACTGACTTTAGATTTACATCAATCACTCTGTCAAAATCTTCTTCAGACATACGCATTAGAAGGTTATCCTTTGTAATTCCTGCATTATTAATAAGTATATCTATCGACCCAAATTCTTTAACTACTTCAGCGGCTAATTCTTGTGCTTGTTCAAAATTAGAAGCATCACTTTTATAAGCTTTCACTTTTACACCTTCTTTTGAAACTTCACCTTCTATTGCTTTTGCAGCTTCAGATGAAGAGCTAAATGTAAATGCAACATTGGCACCGTGTTTAGCAAAAACTTCGACGATTGCCTTTCCTATTCCACGACTTCCACCAGTTATAATCGCTGTTTTACCTTCTAATAATTTCATTTGTTATGTTTTTTCTCAGAGTGAATTCAAATATAGCAAATCGTTGTGGTTTCTTCATAAAAAAAGCCTTGCTTATTTAACAAGGCTTTAAATTTTATGAAAATTTTATATTATCCTAAAATTTCAGCTACTTTTTTACCAATTTCAGCAGGAGAATCAACTACATGAATCCCGTGTTCTCTCATTATTTTCTTTTTGGCTTGTGCTGTATCGTCGCTTCCGCCAACAATTGCACCAGCGTGCCCCATCGTTCTTCCTGCAGGTGCAGTCTCGCCAGCAATAAATCCAATAATTGGTTTTTTACTTCCGCTTTCTTTATACCATTTAGCAGCATCAGCTTCAGACTGACCTCCAATTTCACCAATCATTACAACACACTCTGATTCTGGATCATTTATAAGCATTTCTACTGCATCTTTTGTAGTAGTTCCTATGATTGGATCCCCTCCAATTCCAATTGCTGTAGTAATACCATATCCTTGTTTTACAACTTGATCGGCAGCTTCATAAGTTAAAGTACCTGATTTAGATACTACTCCAACTTTTCCTTTTTTGAAAACAAAACCTGGCATAATACCCACTTTCGCTTCATTTGGAGTTATAACACCTGGGCAGTTTGGCCCTACTAAACGACAATCAATATCTTTAATATAATCCATTACTTTAATCATATCTGCTGTTGGAATTCCTTCAGTAATAGTAATGATTACTTTAATTCCAGCGTTAGCAGCTTCCATTATAGCATCTGCAGCAAATGCAGGTGGTACAAAAATGATTGTTGTATCAGCTCCTGCTTGTTTTACAGCATCTTCAACAGTATTGAAAACAGGTTTTTCTAGATGAAATTGACCTCCTTTACCTGGAGTAACACCACCAACAATGTTGGTCCCATATTCTATCATTTGTTCTGAATGAAAAGTTCCCTCTCCACCCGTAAATCCTTGAACAATTATCTTTGAATCTTTATTTACTAAAACACTCATTATTTGTATGAATTTTAATTAAATTTTTCTCACTCTTTCGAGACTGCAAATATACCTTTTTTACTAAATATTTGAGTTGGTTTTTAGTATTTACTTTGTTTGAACTTTATAATTTTATTTATTCAAAAAAGGTGATATATTTAGAGGAAATAAAAGGTCAATAAAAATATAATAATTTATTTATTTCTGTTTTTTATTAGTTCAGGAAGCTTTTTAATATATGCCATTTCTCTAAATTTAGCTCTTGCTTCGATTGCCGGTGAACCAAAATAAATTTTATTTTCTGTTGTAGAATGCCCTAGTCCAGATTGAGCATATATTTCGGTACCCCTAGCAATAGTTATATCGCTTTTAACACCCACCTGCCCCCAAAGAGTAACTTGATCTTCAACAATAACACAGCCAGATATACCAACTTGTGAAGCAACTAAACAACGTTTTCCTAAAACAGTATCGTGACCAATATGCACTTGATTGTCTAGTTTCGTACCTTCTCCTATTCGGGTTGCATTACTCACTCCTTTATCAATAGTACAAAGAGCTCCAATATCGACATTGTCTTCAATTACAACATTACCTCCACTTAATAGCTTGTCAAATTTTTCGGGGCGATTTTTATAATAAAAAGCGTCAGCTCCTAAAACTGTTCCGGCATGAATAATTACATTATTTCCTATTACTGTATTGTCATAAATAGAAACATTAGAATGTATAATACAATCACTACCTATTTGTACATTGTTACCAACAAATACATTGGGTTGAATAATTGTATTCTCTCCAATTATTGCGGTATCAGCTATAGTAGATGAAGCAGGTACAAATGGTCTAAAGTGTTGAGTAAGTTTATTAAAATCGCTAAATGGATCGGTTGAAATTAACAATGCTTTTCCTTCAGGGCAATCTACTTCTTTATTAATAAGAACTATTGTAGCCAAAGATTGTAGCGCTTTATCATAGTACTTGGGATGATCTACAAAAACAATATCACCTGGCTGAACCACATGTATTTCATTCATTCCTAAAACTGGAAACTCAGCATTTCCAATATAATCACAGTCAATAATTCTCGCGATGTCTTCTAGAGTTTGAGGAGTGGAAAATTTCATTGTTATTCTTTCTAAATTATTCTTTTACTCTTTCTTGGTAATTACCTTTGTCTGTATCAATTCTAATTTTATCACCTTCGTTAATAAATAAAGGCACATTAATCGTAGCTCCTGTTTCAACTGTTGCCGGCTTGGTTGCATTTGTTGCAGTATTTCCTTTAACTCCTGGTTCTGTTTTAGCTACTTCCAAAACGACATGAGCTGGTAATTCTACTGAAAGAGGCATATCATCCTCAGTATTTATTTGAATGGTTACGACCTCTCCTTCTTTCATAAGATCTGGATTATCTAAAGAGCCTTTCTCTATTTGAATTTGAGCATAATCTTGAGTATTCATAAAATGATAAGTATCTCCATCATTATATAAAAACTGAAATTTATGAGTTTCTACTCTAATGTCCTCAATTTTATGTCCTGCTGAAAATGTATTGTCTATAACTTTTCCTGTTGTTACACTTTTAAGTTTGGTTCTTACAAATGCAGGTCCCTTGCCCGGTTTCACATGTTGAAAATCAATTATTTTAAAAATATCATGATTATATTTAATACATAATCCTTTTCTAATATCTGAAGTACTTGCCATAATTTTTTATTTTGTTTTTAATTTGAAAAATATCCTTTCATAATTCCTCGTTTAGAATTTTTAATAAACTGAAGAATCTCATCTCTTTCTGTGGTCGCTTCCATATCTGCTTCAATAATACGAGCAGCCTGAGTGTTATTATAACCTTTCTGATATAATATTCTGTAAATATTTTGAATCTCTCTAATTTTTTCAGGTTTGAAACCTCTTCGCCTTAATCCTATTGAATTAATTCCTACATAAGACATAGGCTCACGAGCTCCCTTTACATAAGGAGGGACATCTTTACGTACTAACGATCCTCCGGTAATAAAGGCATGCTGACCTAAAGTACAAAACTGATGAACTGCTGTCATTCCAGCTAAAATAGTAAAATCTCCAACTGTTACATGACCTGCCAATGTACTATTATTGGAAAATATACAATTATCACCTACAATGCAATCATGAGCTATATGACAGTATGCCATAATCAAGCAATTTTCACCGATCACAGTTTTTCCACGATCTACTGTTCCTCTGTTTACAGTTACATATTCACGTAGAGTAGTATTATCACCAATAATTACTGTTGTTTCTTCATCTTGAAATTTTAAATCTTGCGGAATTGCAGAAATAACTGAACCTGGATAAATACTGCAATTTTTACCTATGCGTGCACCTTCCATAATGGTTACATTAGAACCAATCCAGGTTCCATCTCCAATAATTACATTATTGTGAATTGTTGCGAAAGGTTCTATTACTACATTTTTAGCAATTTTTGCTCCTGGATGTACGTATGCGAGTGGTTGATTCATTTATAGGTTTTTTGTTTTAACAATTTTAGCCATTAATTCAGCTTCAGTAACAAGTACATTATTAACATATGCTTTTCCAGACATTAGTACAATTCCCCTACGAAGAGGCTCCACTAATTTAAGATCGAATATTAGAGTATCACCAGGAACAACCTGCCTTTTGAACTTTACATTATCTATCTTTAAAAAGAAAGTTAAATAGTTTTCTGGATCAGGAACAAGACTAAGCGGTAATATTCCTCCTGTTTGAGCCATAGCTTCAACAATTAAAACACCTGGCATTACCGGTGCTCCAGGAAAATGTCCAACGAAAAAAGGTTCGTTCAACGTAACGTTTTTTAGGCCTACAACATGTGTATCTGAAAGCTCTAGAATTTTATCAATTAATAAAAATGGTGGCCTATGTGGCAACATTTCCATAATTGCATTAATATCTTTGACTGGAGGCTTACTTAAGTCATAAGATGGAATCCTATTACGCTTTTCAATTTTAATTATTTTTGCAAGCTTTTTAGCAAATTGAGTGTTTACTTGATGGCCAGGTTTATTAGCAATTATTTTTCCTCTAATTCGAGTTCCTACTAGTGCCAAGTCACCAATAACATCCAACAATTTATGTCTTGCTGCTTCATTAGGTTGATGCAAGGTTAGGTTGTCTAAAATTCCGTTAGGTTTCACAGAAATAGAGTCTTTTCCAAAAGCAACTTTCAGTTTTTCCATTGTTTCTGGAGATAATTCTTTATCCACATAAACAATCGCATTATTTAAATCACCTCCTTTTATTAGTCCATTATCTAATAACATTTCAATTTCATGTAGAAAACTAAAAGTACGGGCATTAGATATCTCTTTTTTAAATTCTGAAATATGGTTGATAGATGCATTTTGGGTTCCTAATACATTGGTGCCGAAATCTACCATTGTTGTTAACTGGTATTCATCTGCAGGCATTATCATTAGTTCACTACCACTTTCTTCATCTTTGTAAGTAATTATTTCAGTTACTACAAATTCTTCACGCATGGCTTCTTGCTCAACTTTCCCCGCTTCTTCAAGTAATTCAACAAAATATTTTGAAGAACCATCCATAATTGGAGGTTCAGAAGAATCTAATTCAATAATACAGTTATCAATCTGTAGGCCTACTAATGCAGCTAAAACATGCTCTGAAGTATTAATATTAACTCCATGTTTTTCAAGATTAGTTCCTCGTTGAGTATTTACAACATAACAAGCGTCTGCTTCAATTACAGGCTGTCCCTCTAAATCTAAACGAACAAATGCATAACCATAATTTTCTGGTGCTGGTTTAAATGTCATAGTAACATCTTTCCCAGTGTGTAATCCAACGCCTTTAATGGTAACCTCTTTTGCAATTGTACATTGCTCATGAAAACTTTTAATCATTTTTTATAATTTTCTCAATTGTGTTTAATCTATTTATTATTTGTGGAAGATTTTTAAAATGAACATAGCTTTTATTAAAATCTCCATATTTAAATGCAGGAGAGCCTTGAATTGCTTCTCCGTCTTTAATATTTCTTCCTATACCACTCTGCGCTTGTATTCTTACATTGTTTCCAATAGTAATGTGACCTACTATCCCTACCTGACCACCAATCATACAATTCTCACCAATTTTAGTAGAACCTGCAATTCCTGTCTGTGCTGCAATTACAGTATTTTTTCCAATTTCGACGTTATGAGCAATTTGAATTTGGTTATCTAATTTCACCCCTTTTCTAATAATCGTAGAGCCTAAAGTAGCTCTATCTATAGAAGTCGCAGCTCCTACATCCACATTATCTTCAATAATAACATTACCTGTTTGTGGTACTTTTACAAACTCTCCTTTTTCATTCGGTGTGAATCCAAATCCATCAGCTCCTAATATCACACTACTATGAATTACACAACCATTCCCAATAACAGTATCAGAATAAATTTTTGCTCCTGCAAATAAAGTAACATTATCACCGATAGTAACATTGTCACCTATGTATACATTAGGGTATATTTTCACATGATTACCTATTTTTACATTATCTCCCAAATAAGCAAAAGCTCCAATATATATATGATCACCATAAACAGCACTTTCCGAAATAAACACAGGCTTTTCAATTCCTGTTTTATTCATTTTTACTTGATTATAATATTCTAATAACTTTGAAAATGATTTATACGCATCCTTTACTTTAATTAATGTAGTGCTTAATTCATTTTCAGGAACAAAACTATCATTAACAATAGTAACAGATGCTTTTGTTGTGTAAATATAGTTTGTATACTTAGGGTTTGCTAAAAAAGTAAGACTACCATTTACTCCTTCTTCTATTTTTGCAAGTTTAGAAACTTCTACTTCAGGATTTCCATCTACTTCACCTTCTAAGATTCCGGCTATTTGAGCTGCTGTAAATTTCACGGGTTTGTTTTAATTATTTTTTTAATTTCAGTACAAAAATAGAAAAAAAGGATTACTATTTAGTTTTTGGGAAACACATATAATTTTTTATGACAATTTTTGAAAGTGCTTTTAAATTTAATTGGTCACTTGCATGTGCTACATCTATAATTTCACCAGACTTTGTGAGCAAATTAATTGTGTCTTTATCCATACTATAAGCCTGATTTGTTATTGTTCCCGTAAACACAAAATACGAAGCTTCTTCTTCAGAAATACCATATTTATCCATCATTGCAAATTTTGCAGTGTTAATTTTTTCTTCGGAAAAGGAATCCATTTGTATTTCAATTTTCAGTAAATCTCTATGCAATAACATATCCGAAATATTTTTTAACACAAAATCCTCTTCTGTAATCCATGCTTTCATTGCTGAAATAATATCGTAATCATCTAGTTTTGCAAAAGTATCTAATACCTTATCATTGAAGTTTTCTAGAGTTATTGTTTCATTTAAAAAGAAAGTTAAGGCATCACTAGCAGGCAAAATGACTCCTTTATTTGTTAATTCTTTTGCTCTTTTTAATAATAGCAGCAATAATTGTTCTGCAACTAAACCTGTTTTATGTAAATATACTTGCCAATACATAAATCGTCTCGCTATAATAAACTTTTCGACTGAGTAAATTCCTTTCTCTTCCACTACTAAGTTTCCTTCAGAAACATTGAGCATACTAATTAACCGCTCTGAATTAACCGCTCCTTCAGATACACCGGTATAAAAACTATCCCTTTTTAAATAGTCCATACGATCCATATCCAACTGACCCGAAATTAGCTGATAAAAGAAACTTCTATCGTATTCATTTTTAAATATTTTAATGGCAAGCGTTAATCTGTTGTTAAATTCTTTGTTTAAAGCATCCATAAAAAGCAACGAAATATGCTCATGATCTACCTTTTCAACAATACTGTGTTCCATTGCATGAGAAAAAGGACCGTGACCAATATCGTGTAAAAGGATGGCAATATATAATGCTTCCGCTTCTTCATTAGAGATGTTTATCTCCTTAAAGCAAAGCACTTGCACAGCTTTTTGCATTAAATGCATCGCACCCAAAGCATGATGAAAACGATTGTGTTGTGCTCCCGGATAAACCAAATAAGACATCCCCATCTGTGATATTCTACGCAATCTTTGAAAGTACCTATGTTCAATTAATTCAAAAATGAGAATACTAGGTATAGTAATAAAACCGTAGATTGGGTCGTTAATGATTTTGAGTTTGTTCTGCGAATTCAATCTTTATAGAATTTTTAATAAAAGAATGATTTTTGAAGTACTTCGGAATTAAATTTGCAGTACAAAGTAAAAATCAGTTCAAGTAAATAAATAAAAGACAAATATACATATATGAGTGATATAAAAGTACTTTGGGTAGATGATGAAATAGAATTATTAAAACCGCATATCATTTTTCTTGAAAAAAGGAATTACAAGGTTACCGAAGCAAAAAGTGGAACTGAAGCACTTGAAGAAATCAAAAATCAAAATTTCGATATTGTTTTTCTTGATGAAAATATGCCTGGATTAACTGGACTTGAAACTTTAGCAGAAATTAAAGAACACCAAGCCTCCCTACCTGTAGTAATGATCACCAAAAGTGAAGAGGAGTATATTATGGAAGAAGCAATAGGATCTAAAATTGCTGATTATCTTATAAAACCCGTAAACCCGCATCAGATACTATTAAGTTTAAAAAAGAATTTAGACCATTCTAGATTAATTTCAGAAAAAACCACTTCAAGTTATCAGCAAGAGTTTAGAAAAATTGCGATGGATTTATCTTTGATAAATACCTATGAAGAATGGGTAGAGATGTACCAAAAACTAGTGTATTGGGAGTTAGAACTTGAAAATATAGATGATTCTGGAATGTTTGAAATATTAGAATCTCAAAAAACAGAAGCAAATACTCAGTTTTGCAAATTCATTGATAAAAGTTATCCAAGTTGGTTTGAACATAATCAAGATGCTCCTATAATGTCACATACCTTATTTAAGGAGAAAATACTGCCTGAAATAAAAGACAAGAAAACATTATTAATTGTAGTGGATAATTTACGTTATGATCAATGGAAGGCTTTTGAACCATTTTTAGCTAGTAGTTATAAAAAAGACACTGAAGAACTTTACTATAGCATCTTGCCAACCGCTACACAATATGCGCGAAATGCAATTTTTTCAGGGCTAATGCCTAGTGAAATGGAAAAATTATATCCTAACTATTGGTTAAATGACACTGATGAAGGAGGAAAGAATATGTATGAGAAAGAATTTTTAGGTGAACAACTAAAGCGGTTAGGATTAAATATTAACTGGAGTTATCATAAAATATCTAGTTTAAAGCAAGGTAAACGTCTTTCAGATAGCTTTAAAAGCCATAAAAACGAAGACCTTATTGCTGTAGTTTATAATTTTGTGGATATGTTGTCACATTCTAAAACTGAAATGGAGGTAATTAAGGAATTAGCATCTACTGACAAGTCCTATAGGTCATTAACACAAAGTTGGTTTAAAAACTCTCCCTTATTAGATATTATACAGCAAGCATCTCATTTAGGGTTTAAGTTAATTATTACTACAGATCACGGCACAATTAACGTAAAAAACCCCTCTAAGGTAATAGGAGATAGAAATATTAGTGCTAATTTAAGGTATAAAACAGGCAGGAGTTTATCTTTTGAAGAAAAAGATGTCTTAGTTTCCAAAAACCCTAAGAGCATTCACCTACCTAGCATTAATATGAGTAGTTCCTTTATTTTTGCCAAAGGAGACATGTTCTTTGCATATCCTAATAGATATAATCATTTCGTGAGTTATTACAGAAATACATACCAGCACGGGGGGATTTCTTTGGAAGAAATCATCATTCCCTTTATTGTTTTAGATCCTAAGTAACATTCCTGTAGGTATTGCCTCACTAATATGCATATAAACGTTATTTTTTGTAAATAATCGATATATATATCTATATTTGCTTTCAAGTGAACTATGAAATACACCTATACATTACAAGATTTGCCAGAAATTGCAGAAAAAGTACTGTTAGAAGCTTCAAATAAAATACTATTATTTTACGGAGTTATGGGTGTTGGTAAAACAACCTTAATAAAAGAGATTGCTAAAAGATTAGGTGTTAAAGATATTATAAGCAGCCCTACCTTTTCTATAGTAAATGAATATGAAATTGAGAATGATAAAATCTATCATTTTGACTTTTACAGAATTGAAAATGAAGAGGAATTACTAGATATAGGAATAGAAGAATATTTTTTTAATGACCATTGGAGTTTAGTTGAATGGCCTGAAAAAACAAAAAATCTATTACCCTCAGAAAGCACTATTATTAAGCTAATTAAAAACAAAAACGGAAGTAGAACTATAAATATTATGCCAGTGAAATAGATTGTTTACGATAACATATAACAATAAATACTTTTAAATTGATGTCCC
>Ga0164313_10006603_pt1 | contig 10225 bp, 9 predicted proteins | sample GuaBasSedimGuay4_FD_113735 | JGI IMG/M metagenome (GOLD analysis project Ga0164313, IMG submission 113735) | Subseafloor sediment microbial communities from Guaymas Basin, Gulf of California, Mexico - Guay4, Core 4569-4, 0-3 cm | ecosystem: Environmental > Aquatic > Marine > Hydrothermal vents >...
ATCGGACTTTATGATCCGGATGAAGGAGAAGTATTATACGATAAAATAATTTTTAACCAATTAAGTTTTTCTGAGAAAAAAACAATCCGTCAGAAAATTGGGATGATGTTCCAGGGAAGTGCGCTTTTTGACTCTGAAACCGTGGAAGATAATGTAATGTACCCTCTCAATATGTTTACGGATAAATCTTCAGAAGAAAAACTGGAACGTGTAAATTTCTGTTTGGACAGGGTAAATATCATTAATTCAAATCACCTGTTCCCTTCCGAAATAAGTGGAGGGATGCAAAAAAGGGTAGCCCTTGCAAGGGCCATTGTATTGAATCCTGACTATTTATTCTGTGATGAGCCAAATTCAGGCCTTGACCCAAAAACCTCTACTGTGATCGATCACCTGATTCAGGAAATTACGGAAGAGTTTAAAACCACTACTATTATCAATACACATGATATGAACTCTGTAATGGAAATAGGACAAAAAGTGGTATTTATTTACCAGGGAACAAAGACTTGGGAAGGAGGCGGTAAAGAGATTCTTTATTCTGACAACCCAGAATTAAATGAGTTTGTTTTCGCCAATGCAATGGCAAAACAGCTTAGAAAATTCAAATTAGGTTAGCAGCCCCCTGAGATTGCTTTTTTTCTCTTCTTCCGTACAGGTACGACAGGGGCAGCAGGTTGAGTGCCGGCATCATCACCAGTAGATACTGAAGATGCTGTTTCAGAGGCAATCTTAGCAAAATCATACTTTGGTTTCTCAACATAATATTCCGGAACATCCGGCACTTTATCTGTATCACCCGGCTTTATAGAATAGTAATCATATCCTCCCAACAGGACCTTAACATTGGAATAACCTAACTGCTTTAAAACCATCCAGGGGCCATTGGCTTCCATTTGGTTATTCCCATATAAAACCATGCATACTGATTCCTTTGCATATTTATCAAAAGTATTCAGTGTATTTTTTGTAATTAATTGAGTTAATGGAATATTCAGTGCATTTTCAACATGTCCCTTAATAAAATCATAACGCGTCCTGATATCAATGAAAACGTAATGTGGATCATTCCCCTGTGTAAGTCCTTTTGCCTCTTTTGGGGTCATCTCATCATTCATTGACAAAATAGTTTCAACCATCTCCACAGAATTTGTTTTATAAACATACTCTGGTTTTTTCATTGTAATAAATCCAATAAAAATAATAAACAGGAATATTAATAATGAGATAGTAAGCCTTTTTGGATTCCTTTTGTGAAACATAATTCAATAAATTTTTATTAGTACTAACAACCTCCGGAGATCACTCGTTTTTTCTTTTTACGAATTGGTGTAATTGGCTCAGCTATTTGTGTTTCCACCTCGATAGCACCACCTCCGCCAAAATACATACTTGCACCTTTTCTGAAATCATATAACGCAAACTCTTCACTTGGAGCAGTTTGTGCCGGAGGCTTAGGTCTCAGGATGGTTTCCACCCAATAATTAAGGCCCCCTTTCATCACAAACAAATTTTTAATCCCTAACCTGGTACATAATACCCAGACCTGGTCTGCACAAACATCCCCGTTTGAATAAAAAGCAGTGTACATGCCTTCTATCCCCAGGTAATTTTCCCACTTTTCGTTTATTTTTCCTGTAGAATCAACTAGCTCTTCCAATGGAATATTAACAGATCCCGGCAAATAAAAGGCTTTATACTGATCAGAAGACCGGGTATCTACAATTAAAATAGTAGGGTCCCCTTCAATAATTGCCCGTGCTACCTGTTCAGTGGTAACAAACCTGGAGGGATCATTAATTTCTAAAAATAACTGATCAGGTGAAACTTCTTCCGTATATGTACTCTCCGGAAGAAATAAAGCACCTATTCCCAGAATAACAATTAAAACAATCGGAAAAAAATATGTTTTATTCATATCTATAAAATTTTATTACCTTTTTTTATAAACAACAGGCATTCTTCCTTAATAAGCTTCAGCTGATTACAGCTCAATATTTTTAACTTTTTTCTTTACAATTGAAGCGACAAAAAATGCCATAAGGGTCGCTATTACAAAAAGAAATGCAAATAAACCCCTAGAGATCCCAAATGTTTCCATCACTGTAACCGGACCTTGCTCACCCCCATAATATATTTTTTCAACCCAGGGGAATATCATAGAGAAAATGAAAATTCCCAAATAAAGCCCTCCTGTAAAAAACACAGCATCCAACTTACCAATTGCGACCCCTGTAAAGCTGGTTCCCGGACAATAACCACCCAATACAAAACCCAGCCCCATAATAATGCCCCCAACAATTATTGATGTCATGAAAGTTGGTAAAATAAAAATTTCACCCAGGTCTATCCAACCCATATAACTAAAATAAATAAGGCCAATCATAGCAACCATCACAGCTGTCATAAAAACTCTTAGAACAACAAAGTCATAACCATAAAAAACCCCGGCAAGCTTTCTTGATGATGAAAAGCCACTGGCCTCAAGAATATAACCAAATGCTATACCTACTAATAAAGCAATTACATTGTTCCAGGCAGGATCAATATAACCATTTGCAATTAAAGGACCCATAATATATATATTTTCAATTTATAAAACTCCTATTATTTATTGATCAAATCCACAATTTACGAAAAAAATACGCAAACAAATATCCTCCACCAAAGATCATTGCCATTGACAGGAGGCCTGCAGTAGCAAAAGTTGCTGTTCCGCTTAAGGCGGCTCCACTGGTGCAACCCCGGCCAAACTGAGAACCAAAACCAAAGAGCATTCCTCCTAAAGTAGCAAATATGATTCTTGTTTTTACAGAAATTTTCGGAGAATGCTCTACCCTGAACTTCTTTACCCTGCCGGCAAAAAGCCCTGACAAAAATGCCCCGATAAAAATACCCACTGTTTCAAAAACAAGCCAGTTATTCATTGGATGCTGATCATCACTTATAAACTTTTTAAGATAACCATGATCCTGGGCATAAGCCGGAGCAACCCTCTCAACAGTAGCAACAACAGTACTTTTTACTGCACCGCTGGCCCCAAGCCCCCTACCTGTAATAAATATGGTAATGAGTAATAATAATCCCAACAAAACACCTCCAAAATAGGGGTTGATGTATTGATTACTTCTATCTTCCTTTATTGTTTGCATAATATAATTTTTCTAAAAATTTATCTGTTTAGTACAAGTATCTCGTAATCTGACCCGCCTCAACCATTATGAACCGGAACATCAATCCACCAAATAGAATGAGTATTGCAGGAATTGCCACCGGTACCTTGTAACCCCTAAGCTCAAGTATTTCTAAGATTGCAGGAAGTACCAGGCCTAAAAGAATCACAAATACCCAGAAGGACACGGTAAATTCACCACCCAAAAATAGTTCGGCGGCATTGATTTGTACCTGGGTTGATGCCAGAAATCCCATAAAAAGATGAATAATGAAGAATAGTTCTGTAGCAATCAGAATCAGGTCTATTTTACTAAAAAGTGCACGTTCTGCATGATCTTTTGACATCCACATAATTATAGCCGCACCCGTGGATAAGCCTGAAGTTAAAAACAGCGGGCCTAAAAGAGAGGTATTCCAGAGTGGCCTCGCGTTAAATGCAGACAGCAATATCCCCGTGTAAATACCCAGAATAATAGATAAAAGGAGCAACATCCAGGCGATTACTTTGCGGTATCTGATTATCAATTTCTCAAAATCATATAGAATTTTTAACTTCCAGTCCCAGGAAGGAACCAATTCCCTCAGGTAACTGGCACTCCATACAAATGCTAAAGGAGTTATTAACATAAGTGTCCAGGCACCCCATGACATAGGTGAGGATAGCCTGATAGTTGTATATAACTGCCAGAAAAACAATTTATGTTTTAAATCCAGAAATAAGGCAAACAAACCCACAACCAATGCTACCGGAGCGAGGAAATTTGCCCATTTAACTGCAGTTGGCAGCTCCTTTTCTTTTCCCAGAATATAATAAAGAGATGTAAAAAAAAGTAAACCTGCTGCAACTCCCCCAAGAAAAAGATACAAGGGTATTTGCCAATGCCATATATGCAAATAGGGATCAATTCCCGGATTCATTCGACCACTTACAATTAATTCTTCTTTCATACATTTAAATTTTTATATTTATCCGAGTATTTAATGACTTTTTGAACTTGATTAAATCAAATAATAAATTTTCGGATTGGTTCCTGCCTCAGGTGCAAGTACTTTAAACTTACGTGTTGCCAGGACTTTTGAAACATCACTATTAGGGTTATCCAAATCCCCGAAATACATACAATTTGTCGGACAAACCGAAACACAGGCAGGATCCTGTCCTTTTTGAACCCGGTGAAAACAGAAAGTGCATTTATCAACATAACCATCAGGGTGTGAATATCGCGCATCATAGGGACAAGATTCAATGCAGGCACCACAACCAATGCATTTATTAGGCTCTACAAGGACCACTCCACCCTCAACTATATAGCTGGCACCGGTAGGGCAACATCTTACACAAGGAGCATTTTCACAATGATTACAACGCTCTGAGCGAATTTCAAGTTCAATTTGAGGATAAGTTCCGGCAACATTCTCAACTACCCAGTCGCGACAATAACCAATTGGAACATTATTTTCTGTTTGACAGGCAACCACACAGTCGCCACAACCAACACATTTTTTTGTATCTATAGCCATTGCATATCTCATGATGCAACCTCCTTTTTTGGATCATTTATGATAAAAGTGACAAAATTCCCTCGCATTCCTGTACCTCCCATAATAGGATCAGTCATAACATGGGTAACCAGTTCTGAATCGCTGGCCCCTTTTCCATAAGCTCTGGAAAGGCGTTTTTCCAGATGTCCGAAACCATGGACCATATACACAGAGTCCCATCGTATCCTCTCGGTTACCCTTACCTTTATTGGGAAAGAAGAAACAACTCCATCCTGATTTTTTAACCACACATACTGCCCATTTTCCAGGTCCCATATTTTTGCAACACGGGGATTTACCCAAACTGAGTTTTCTTTTTTCAAGGCTGTTAAGTTCGGGTTATTAGCAGTCCGGCTAAAGGTATGCATCGGTGCCCTTCCATAATTTAGCCGATAATATCCCTGAGGCGGTTCTGGATGATGGGTATATTTTGGAATTGGATCAAATCCTTCATTCGCCAGTTCTGTTGAATACAGCTCAATCTTCCCTGTATTTGTATTAAACTCATAATCTTCTCCATTCAAAGAATAAAGATCATCATATTCCCTGGACATTTTTTTAACACCAAGGACTTTCATTTCTTCCAGGGACGAACCCACTTTTTTTAATTGCCAGTCGAGCTTTTCCTCAAAAGTATTCCATTTGAAATATTCTTCCAATCCAAGTCTTTTACCCAGTTCTTTAGCAATCCAGTAATTAGGTTTGGAATCATATTTTGGTTCTGCTGCCGGCATTCGTAAAGCAATATTGGGCTCTCTGTGCGGTGAAGTTCGAATACCATCGTAACGCTCAAGGTATGTACACTCTGGCAGCACAACATCTGCATAGCCTGTAATATCCATAGGCATGGTATCAATCACTACCATGAATTCAAGACTATTAATACTTTCAATCGTTTTTTTCTGATTGGGCAAGGTAGCCAATAAATTGGTTCCATAAATGATCCAGGCCTTAAGATTACAACCCAGATCAGGATTAGGTATGGTTGCATCACAAATTCCGGTTGTTAATACTTCGTTAACCAGATTATACTGACCGGGAAAAGCATCTTTCCATGACTTTTGAGGTTTTGGATATTCAGGAGACGGATATTTAGGCAAATGAACTGCTTCAGGATTGAAGAAGCCCCCTCTGCGTCCCCAGGACCCCAATAATGCATTTAAGATTGCAATAGCCCTTGAACGCTGGGTGTCATCTCCATACCAGGTTACATGTCTTCCAGGATGTACAATAACTGCTGGAGAAGCTGCACCCATCTCCCTGGCAGTTTTTCTTATTACTTCTGGCTCTATTGTTGTTATTCCATAAGCCCATTCCGGGGTCATATCTTTCACATGGGCTTTAAGCTGATCAAAACCATAAGCATACTTTTGAATATATTCTTTATCGTACAGTTCTTCTTTAATAATTACATGAATCCATGCCATTAGCAAGGCCATATCTGTAGCTGGCTTTATGGGCAACCAAAATTTAGAATGGGAAGCTGCTGTAGAAAACCGGGGATCAACTGTAATAATAGTGGCACCTTTATCAATGGCTTCTGACATTTCCTGAATTTGTCCGTTATGCATATTTTCACCAATATGCGAGCCTATCAGTACCAGGCACTTTGTATCTCTGATATCAGTCCTCTCAGGAGACATAACCTCTTCTCCAAATGTTGCAGTAAATGCAACTTCACGAGGTCCGCGACATTGTGCAAAGGAAGGAGCTGTAATATTTGGTGATCCATAAGCCTTAAGCAAATGCGCAAGCATTTTTCCCCCTGTACCATGAGAAAATAAAGCAACACATTCCGGACCATGCTCTTTCTTTATCCTGGTTAAATTTTCAGCAATAAGATCCAAAGCCTCCTCCCATGAGGCCTCTCTAAAACTCTGGTTTCCAGGCTCCCCTGTTCTAATCAATGGTTTCTTCAGGCGATCTTCATCAGTATACATCCCAATACCACCAGTACCCCTTGGACATAAACGACCATTGCAATGTGGGTCATCCTCATTACCCACAATTTTAAAGATCTTGTCGTTTTCATCTTTATATGTCCAACCCGCACATTTCCAGAAACAAACTTCACAATAAGTTGGGAAACGCTCGTGGACAACCTGTTTTTTACTCTTTTTACTAAATATACCTCCAGGAGTACTGGCATTGGCAAGCTTTACCGTACTTAGCCCCAATGCTACGCCACCTGTTCCAACCGCGGAGATTTTAAGAAAATCCCTTCTTGTTCTCATATCTTATAAGCTTTGATTAAACCCTGAAAATCATCTTTCTCATTCCAAGAAAAGATATCTTCAACTTAAAATATCTATATATTTAATTACGTGCCCTAAAATATAAATAATCAAAGTTAATTCTGAAATTTATCAGACAAAATTAGTGTAAATCAGCTTATTTAGACAAATTATTAATTATTATCAGGTATTTAATCATCAATAGCAAATTGTAGTGAAAACTACACAATTATATTATGTTAAGGGAGATTTACTATTCTTTTCTTCAAAAAAAAGTATCCCAAAAATCCGGGATACTCCTGTTTTCCGCAATGAGACACCCGAAGCGTATAATTGATTAGGAAAAGTTATCCCGTTTGGGTAAGTTCAGTTGGCTTGTTTACTAAAAGGATTATTTTTTTTATAGAGTATTCTTCTGTTTTGCACATTAAGCCATTTTTAAAAATTACATTGCTCAAAAATTATGCAATCTTTTGTCCCGTTAGGGACCTAATATTTTTAGAAATAATAATCATAATAGAATTAAAGTCCCGGAAGGGACGATATATTATTGAACCGGTTTAAAATTATAAATACAAACCGGATGTGCGTTTGTGTATATTCTATAGCTAACATGCTTTTATATTACGTCCCTAACGGGACTTTACTACCGGGGGATATTATTTTCTATAAATATATTGTCCCTGACGGGACAATTATCTCCAAAAATAAATGATAATATTTGGATAAAACCCGGATTAATCCAAACAAAAGATTGCAATACATAATTTGGGTTAAAAAATTAAGGGGGTTTGTAATAGGACACCCAAAGTAAAAAAATGAAATCGTAAAACATTAAATATAATAGAATTAGGAAATAATTATACTTGAGTGCGGAATACAAGAAAACTACATAATTATGTTAAGGGAGATTTACTAATTTTTTTTTCAAAAAAAAAGTATCCCGGAATCCGGGATACTTTTAAGAAACTAATATGTTTTAGATTATTCCTTTACTTTTCAACACTATTATTTAAAGATATCCACTCATTGTAAGCTCCATCATAAACTTTTACATTGGGATAAGCCAAAACTGAAGTAAGTGCAAAATATACAATACCTGCCCTGACACTGGTTTCGCAATAAACTATTATTGCTTTACTCTTGTCAATACCAGCAAATACACCCGCTAAATCAGCAGCACTTTTCATCGTTCCATCTGCATTTAACATCTGTTCAAACACAATGTTTTTAGCTCCCGGTATGTGACCTTTACTTTTCCCATCAGTTCCACTATATTCAGCTGCTGACCGGGCATCAATTAAAACAACACCTCCCTTTTTTACATCCTCAGCGGTAGCAAATACAGGACTATTAATTTTAGCGGTAAAAGTTGTTTTCTTTACCATAGTTGGGTTTTTAGTGATAGGCTTACGGGCAGCTTTCCATGCTTTTAAGTTACCGTCTAGAATCTTCACATCACTTACCCCCAGGTATTTAAGTATCCAATATACACGTCCTGAAAATTTACCGGAACCTTCATCATAAACAACAACAGGTTTCTTCCCATCAACTCCGGCAGCACCTAGTATTTTAGCCATTTCATCCGTACTTTTCAAAACGCCCTTAACAGGGGCGGTTTGGTGCAGGTCGCTATAAGCAACATTAACTGCATTTTTAATATGTGCATCGGCTTTAAATTTTGCTGCACTACGTGCATCAATAACCACTACACTCTTCTTCATTATAGCCTTGTTCAAATCGGAAACCGAAATTAAACCCTGGGCCATTACTGACGAACCTAAAATAAATAGGAACGCAACTGTTAGTAAAGCAAATCTTTTAAGTTTCATTTTTCAATATTTATTTAATTATTAAAATTTAGCCTGAAGTTGAAAAACTAATGCATCATTAGGTATTTCAGCTGTACTCAAATCATTTTTCTCAGCACGGTACCTGTAGTTTACTTGCAAACGAACATTATCATTTATAAAGTAATTAAATCCAAAAGTTGTAATTAAATCACTATTACCATAATCATCCCCAGTATCAAATGATTCAACTTTAATAACCGGTTCCAGGTTGAAATAAGTACGGTACATGGCCATAGCCCACCATCCGGCACGTTTTTCGCCTAAAACTAAAGGATCAGAACCACAACCACCACCGGCAGAACGGTTATAATCACCCTCATCAAAAATATATTCAGCCTGGAATAAGAAATTTGAGAAAACTATTTCAATTTCAGCTGCAAACGATGTACGCGTTAGTGTGTCTTTCGTAGGCCAGCCCTGACGGAAACTACCACCAACATACAAAAAGTCAAGCGGATGAATAACTGCTCTTCCTATAATATCCTTTTTATTGTTATTATCTTTTACACCTAAGCCTGTTCCATTCATAAGTGCAGCTGAATAACGAACAAATGTCTGTTTATTCCCACCAAACAACATAAGGCCCATATCACGTTGCGGGGATACAAGTTGATCCGAAACAACTGACCTATAAATGGTATGCAGTCCTGAACATGGCGTATTCACCTCTAATCCAAATGGTTGCTTAAACGATCCTGCTGAAATACTTGCCCATTTAAACCTACGATATGATATAAATACATCGAGCAGATATGGATAGCCGGTTTTACTTACAAACGGACTAAATTCCATCATCGCATAATATGTGAAATCGTAAGGGATTTTCCCTGTCACACCAAGCCTGGCACGCATAAACTTAAAGGTGTTGCTGTTTTTTATATTACGATCAGCATCTTCTGTAAAATGATATTCATATTGTGGCTGAATAAAACCAATTATTCTTGGTTTAAAAGATGTATCCCCTCCATCATCTGCCGGTTCCTCGCAGCCCTGTGCAAAGGCACTCATACTACATGCAAGTACAGCAAAAATAAGTATGAAAAACTTCATTAAATATTTCATTTTATTTATTTTTAAAGTTTATAATCCTCCATTAGAAAATAATATTCATAATAAAGGGTTTTTGAGCCCTAGTCTTCGTACTTAAGTGATTTTGGATTAGAATCAGCACCCCATTGATTTGTCTCCCAGGCACTGTTAGAATTATAAAGGCCATTCATTCCAAAAAGTAAACTGTAAGCTTCATAACCTATAACATTCAAATAAGCAGCAACTACAGCTGAGGTTTGTCCGGTATAACAATATGTTACATTTTTTCCGGTAGGGTCTAATCCCTGATAGCTTTTGTCTCCCAGTAATAAGGGTAAAATACGATATGCACCATTAATGTGACCAAAAGCGGTGTAATCTGGACCAGGGAAA
>Ga0164313_10006604_pt1 | contig 10223 bp, 5 predicted proteins | sample GuaBasSedimGuay4_FD_113735 | JGI IMG/M metagenome (GOLD analysis project Ga0164313, IMG submission 113735) | Subseafloor sediment microbial communities from Guaymas Basin, Gulf of California, Mexico - Guay4, Core 4569-4, 0-3 cm | ecosystem: Environmental > Aquatic > Marine > Hydrothermal vents >...
GCATGTTTTGGTACCACCCTGACCGAATAACCAAACTGGCCGGATTCATCGCAGGCGATATAACCTTCATATTTGGCCATTCCATCAGGCAGTGTTTCGACACATTTCATTTCCTCGATCACGCCATCAACAATATTCCTGTCTATATCCAGCAGCCCGCTGTAAACCTGGACTGAAACATCATCAGATTTGATTGCACCCAGCGAAACCTCTGCAAAAATCTTCAGGGCATAACCAACCTCCGCTTCTCTTTTCTCAAGAAGCGTATTAACAATTCGTACCTTTTGCCAATTGGCCTGGATATACTGTTTCCATTCAGCCACCTGCCGCGCTCTGGCAAAATGATCGGCTGAGAGGTGCCTCCAGCATTCAAAAGCATGACTATAGTATTTCTCGGTATATTCCCTGACCATGCGGTTTGTGTTGAAAACCGGACCAAGTTTCATCATCGAACTCTTCATCATCGCAATCCAGTTACGCGGCGGTTTCTCACCATTACGATCATAAAACAGCGGGACTATTTCATTTTCCAGAACATCATAGAGATTCTTGCTTTCGACATCGTCCTGATAATCAGGATTTTCATAATCCTCGCCGGCGCCAATCGCCCAACCGGTATCGGTATCATATCCTTCAACCCACCAGCCATCGATCACGCTCAGATTCAGGCCTCCATTCGGAATCACTTTCATACCGCTGGTTCCGCTGGCTTCCATTGGCCGACGAGGCGTATTCATCCAGACATCCACCCCCTCAACCAGATAACGGGCAACGTTGATATCATAGTTTTCAAGAAAGACAATATGCCCGCGCATATCTTCCTGCCTGGCAATATGAATCAGCTTTTTGATAAGCCGCTTGCCTTCATCATCCTGCGGATGTGCCTTCCCGGCAAAAATTATCTGAACCGGTTTATTTTTATTAGTCAGTAATTTTTTCAGTCTATCCAGATCTTTCAAGAGCAGAGTGGCCCTCTTGTAGGTGGCAAATCTCCTGGCAAAACCGATTGTAAGAGCTTCCGGATTAAGTACCTCATGCGCCTTTTCCAATTCGCTTGAACTGGCCCCGCGTCTTTTCAGTTGTTCAATTAGACGTTTTCGTGCAAAGGCGACCAGTCTTTCACGGCGACGTTCATGAATCCGCCATAATTCAACCTCGGGAATTCTTTCAATCCGCTTCCATATCGACTGGTCGGCCGGTTTTTTCAACCAGTTGGGCCCCAAATAACGAAGGAAAAGTTCGGACATCTCGCTGGAGGTCCAGGAACGGGTATGAATGCCATTGGTTATATGGCCGATCGGAACCTCGTCAACCGGAACATTGCGCCAGATCGACTGCCACATATTACGGGAAACTTCGCCATGCAGCTTGCTGACTCCATTGGCATAGGCGGTTGTTCGAAGGGCCAGCAGAGCCATATTGAACGGTTCTTTCCTGTTTTTTGGATTTCTTCTCCCCAAACCCAGAAAATCTTCCCGGCTGATTCCGAAATAATCAAGGAAATAACCGATGTACTTTTCGGCCAGTTCCGGCTCGAATTCATCAATTCCGGCCGGAACAGGTGTGTGAGTCGTAAAGATAGTCCCGCCCCTGACAACTTCCAGCCCCTCATGAAAATTTAAACCATCCTTGTCTTTCCGATGCCTTATTCTCTCCAGCGCCATAAAGGCGGCGTGACCCTCGTTCATATGACATACCGAGACATGATGTCCCAGTTTACGAAGCGTCAGCATCCCGCCGACCCCGAGAATCAGCTCCTGCTGGATTCGGGTTTCTTTATCGCCACCGTAGAGCTGATATGTTATCCGTCGTCTATCAGGATTATTCTGCCGTATATTTGTATCCAGCAGATAGAGAGGAATACGTCCCACCTGCGCCCGCCACACTTTCACATAAACGGCCCCATCAGGAAACGGAACTTCAACGATAACCGCTGTTTTATCCTCGTTGGTTTCAGGATGAATCGGCAAATTGTAAAAATCATTATCCGGATAAATCTCCTGTTGCCAGCCGTCGGCATTCAAATACTGCTGAAAATACCCCTGTTGGTATAACAGTCCGACTCCCACCAAAGGTAAGCCCAATTCGCTGGCCGACTTCAAATGATCACCGGCCAGAATTCCGAGTCCGCCCGAATAAATCGGCAGACATTCAGTTAATCCGAATTCCATTGAGAAGTATGCAATTTGCGGCGAATCCAATTTCCCATACTTATCTTCGAACCAACCCGGCTTCGCCAGATGACTCTGAAGATTGTCATAAACACGCTCCATTTGTGCCATGAAACCTTCATCGGTAACCGCTTGGGCCAGTTTGTCCTGTTTTATTTTGCCCAGCATTTTGACCGGATTATGATGGGTCGAATCCCAAAGATCACGATCGAGGCGTCGAAAAAGGTCAATTGTTTCAAAATTCCAGCTCCAATGTAGATTATATGCCAACTCACTCAGTATAGCTAATTCGTCAGGCAAGGTTGCTTTGATTCGAAAAGTATCATGGCACTTCGGCATGAAAGGCTCCTTTTATTTCGATATTTTTCAAAGGCTTTTCGGGTTATGCTACGCGATTATTCAAAATTGCCGCATCCCATTATAACGGTTATCCGCCCCATCGCATTTCAAAACCTATTATATTTTAATTCGGCTTTTATAATAGACAATTTAACCGCAGCGAAAATATTCTTCGTTGAGATGCACAGAAAGTGGCCGCTGTCAATTCTGCGGTTGCAGACATAATTTGGAACAGGTTAAAAGATATCTTTCCCCTGCCGATAATAACAGAAAAGTCCCAAACTCCCGTAATACGTTCATGGCAGGAAATTCAGTGGATAACATAAAAGAAGCAAAAAACAGAAATTTTCTTGACATTGTCAGTCCTGATTTTGAGATATCGAGGGGCGGTCCCCTGCCGCTGGGAGCCACTCCGAAGCGGGGCGGTATTAATTTTGCCGTTTATTCGAAGAATGCTACCTCCGTATCGCTGGTGCTATTTATTCCGGGCGGCAAAGAGCCGATAGCCGAGTTCCCCTTCGACCCGCGCTTCAACCGCACCGGTGATATCTGGCATGCTTTTATACGGGGACTTGAGGACAATATAGAATATGGTTATCGTGTTGATCGACAACCGAATTTCCACAGGGAAATTCATCGCTTCGATTCATCCCGAATACTGGTTGACCCATACGCCAGAGCCTTATCGGGCGGCGAAATATGGGGAGACATCGACGTTGAATCCGGTAATGGCCAGCATCGGCAGTACCATTCGGTTATTACCGACAATTCCTTTGACTGGGGTTCTGATCAGCCTTTAAATACCCCGCTTTCGGAAACTATCATATATGAGCTTCATGTCCGTGGCTTTTCCCGGCATAAATCGTCACAGGTAAAGTATCCGGGGACATACGCCGGCCTTGTTGAAAAGATTCCTTATCTTAAAAGCCTCGGAATAACAGCCGTGGAACTTTTACCGATCAATGAGTTTTCTGAAATCGATTCCGGCCGCATCGACCCCCGCACCGGTAAACCATTGCTTAATTACTGGGGGTACAATTCGATTACCTTTTTTGCACCGAAGGCGTCGTATGCTCACAAGAATAATTACGGCCGCTCAATAAATGAATTCAAGGCAATGGTCAAAGCTTTTCATGAAGCCGGCATCGAGGTTATCCTCGACATGGTTTTCAATCATACCGCCGAGGGTGACCATCGCGGGCCGACCTTTTCATTCAGAGGACTGGATAACAAGACATACTATCTTATATCTCCCGATACCGGCGAATATCATAATTATTCCGGGTGCGGCAACACGCTCAACTGCAATCATCCTGTTGTGCGGGATATGATTCTTGACTGCCTGCGGTATTGGGTAACCGAGATGCATGTCGATGGTTTCCGGTTCGACCTCGCTTCCATACTGGGGCGGGGTCAGGACGGTTCCGTATTGTCCAACCCGCCGCTGCTGGAAAGGATTGCCGGCGATCCGATTCTCGGCAACACGAAGCTAATTGCCGAGGCGTGGGATGCCGCCGGTTTGTATCAGGTCGGAACCTTCCCCTCGTACGGCCGCTGGGCCGAGTGGAACGGCAAATTCCGCGATGATGTTAGAAAATATGTCAAGGGCGATTTCGGGGTGGCCGAGGCGCTGGCCAACCGCTTGATCGGGAGTCCCGATATATATAGAGATTACGGACGGTTAACCGGGCAGTGCATCAATTTTATTACCTGTCATGACGGTTTCACGCTGGCCGATCTGGTGTCGTACAATGAAAAGCATAACGAGGACAACGGTGAGGACAACCGTGACGGCGCCAATGATAACTATAGTTGGAACTGCGGTGCCGAAGGCACTCCGGACAACATAAAAGACGCCGAAGAAATCTCGGCCCTGAGATTGCGTCAGATGAAAAATCTGGCCACCATATTGATGATTTCACGCGGCGTCCCGATGATACTTGCCGGCGATGAATTCGGCCGAACCCAGATGGGCAATAATAATGCCTACTGTCAGGATAATGAAATCAGCTGGATAGACTGGCGTCTGGCTGAAGAGAATTCCGACTTGCTTAGATTCTTCCGGCTCCTGATAAAATTCCGCAGGGAATATCTAATTTTAGACGATAACCTGTCAAAATCATCAAGAATGGAGTTCGATCCTGTCATCTGGCACGGTGTGGAACCGTTCAGACCGGATTGGTCATACGAATCAAGAATCGTAGCCTTACAGATAACCAGCTCGTCATATCTGAAAAACAACTGCTCCGATATCTATGTCGCCTTCAACGCCTACTGGAAACCGGTCGAATTCAAACTGCCCGAATTACTACGAAATAGAAATTGGCATTTAAAAATCGATACTGCCTTAAATTCACCTCTTGATATTCTTGACAATGGCCATGAACTGAAAATTGAAAACCAGAATATTTATAATATCCCCTCCCGTTCAACCTTAATCCTCTTGGCGAAATAGATGCAGTTTTACCTGTTTCCATTGTCCGGCCGGCCATATTTGTCGACCGGATATTACAGAGCTGACTCTTATTCCTTTGTCTGATTAATTGTTAAAACCCCCCTGAACTTCGACTCGTCTTTTCTGCATTTGAAAAGTAAGAATAATCCGCACAGGTTGAAACCCAAAACACAGTTTCGACAATTATGGTCGAATATTTTTCTATTATGGAAACAATACCGGGGGAGTTGGGAAGCCCCCGGTATCACTAGCCGATGAATACAGGTGAGATTATTTGATATTTACTGATATTTATTGATATTTATTGAAGAATTTCATTCCCAAATCTTTATTCTGCCTTTTCCTTTTTCTTCTTAGTAATACCTTTAATTATCGTTTTGTCATCATCAAGGACTTTGTCAATATTCAGAAGTATTTTGACCATTTCTCCGATTTTTCCTATGCCGAGAATATAATCGGTATCAATGTCTGACCCAAACGATGGTGAATCCTCAATCTGATCACCGGCAATATCCAGCACTTCCGAAACCGAATCAACCACCAGGCCGGTCGCAATCGATTTGTCGCCGCTGTTAATCTCGACAACAATGACACACGTCTGATCGGTGTCAGCGGTGGTTTCCATTCCGAATTTCAACCGCAGATCCATCACCGGAATGACCGAGCCCCGCAGATTGATAATACCGCGAATATAGTAAGGCGTTTGGGGAACTTCGGTAATATCCATCAGGCCGATAATTTCCCGAACTCTCAATATTTCAAGGCCGTACTCTTCTGCGGCAAGTTTGAATGTAAGATATTTACCTGCGCGATCCTCTGCCATCATGGTGGTCGAGCCCCTGTCAGCAATAGTATCTTGAATCTTACTCACTCAAGTTTCCCTTTCTACATTTATCTTTTTGTTCTTCCTGTTATAATCATCGGATAGCACCCGGCCAAACATATCGAATATTGTCCCAAGATACTCTTCCTCAATCATCTCAAACGCATAAGGAACTGGCGAGGAAAAACTGATCAACCCCCGAATCATATCCTCCGAAATCATGGGACATACAACCAGGGCGCTATCCGATTTATTTACAAGTATTTTATTTTCGATTAAATTTCCGGGAACCCTTGAGAAAATAGGCAGGCTTTTGATTCTCCCGGTTTTAAATATTTCATATAAAAATGAATTTTCCTTTGGCAGAATCAATGTTAACCCATTCTGAAATTGAAAATTATCCCAGATTGCCATAACCCCCAATGTCATTTTATTATGATTCCTTATTACAAGAACAGCTTTCGATATGGAAAAAAACTTGCTGAGTTTATTGGTCATCTCGCAAAAAAGATCCGGGATCGATTTGTTTTGCCGCAGAATTCTCAGAAGCGGACTGCACAAAATCCGGGAAATATCCCCGTTGCTCAGATATTGTTTTTCTTTAAAATCTGAAAAATTTCGCTTGGTCAATAATGAATCAACTTTCACGATCTGCTTTACCCCTTTTATCCCCGCTCACTTTTTATCCTAGCCTTATTGATAGCAGGTCGGCATTCACGATTATTTCTTAAGGGAGTATAAATGGACATCTAATGGATATGATTTATATCCCTTAAAATCCGAGAAAATAATGTATTATATAAAGCATAACCTGGGGAAAAGATAAAACTAATTTGAGTGGAGAAAAGAACTCAGGTTTATATTATCGTTGGCGATACCGAGTTTTTTACGAATCGTCTTCCGCTGGTTAAATACGGTCCCGACCGCAGTATTCAAAACAGAGGCAATCTCTTTTGATGATAATCCGTTTTTTATCATATTGCAGATTTCGATTTCTCGCGGCGTCAATTCTAGGAAACGTGCCTTCAGGTTATTAATAAACGGATGAGTTATCTCGGTCAGGCTATTTCGTAATAATGAGACATAGGTTTTATCGTCAGACTGCATTTTCTCATCAAGTTTGTTGAGGACCGGCAACACCACTCTATCAACATTGGACTGCGTTTGAAAGGCGATCTGCCTTTTTTCCTCTTCAATCTGGCCAAGAACCTCTTTTAATGTAATATTCTTCTCTTTTAGCGCTTGCCGCTCGATAGCCAGTTTTTCATTGGCTTGCAGTAATGCATCTTCCGCTTTTTTGTGTTCAATATAACGTCCAAATATTCCTGTAATGGTTTCAATTAAAGCCCTTTCTTCTTTCATGAAAGGCCCTTCGTCACTGGTTGGCCGTTCTTCAAGATAACCTATTTCAAGCAGGCCGCTCTCCTTTTTGGAAACAATAATTTTTGATGTAATCTGCCAGGCGGTTTTGCGAAAATTGGCAGTTTTGATTTCATAATCTTCAATTGTCAATCTGGCGCAGGTAATCTCCGGGTACTGCAGGGAAGACGGAATAATATCAACTACCGCCTGAAGGGTCTCTTTATGGGATTTGTTCCGGCTCTGAATAAGTTCTGAGATACCAAATAGGCATCTCAATTCTTTTACCCGCTCTCTAAGATCATGAGTTCGTTTTTTCAGTTTCTGCTCTATCCGTTTTTGCTCAGTGATATCAGTCGCAAAGTGAAGGAACATTCCATCATTGATCGGAATCCAATATGTATCCCAAATTCCCCCAAACGCATGCAGTTCGGGAATATTCTGAAATTTATTAAAATTTATCGCTTCGTCGGCAAGACAGAAATCGCAATGAATTCCACGCTCGGCAACATCTTTATGATTATCACTTAAATTTTTATCTTCTTCTGAAATATAATTACTTTGGCCAAAATCTCTCCAGCAAAAGCCGCCGGCTTTTGCGCCAACATTTCTTGCAACTTCATTGGCTACCATAACAACTCTGTCTTTTCTTACCAACATTGCCGGAAAAGGCAGACTATCCAAAATAATATGGGTTAGACGAATTCTTTCTTTTAATTCTTCTTCCACCCTTATGCGATCGGTGATATCTTCAACTATACCCTTATAGTATGTAATCTGTTTCTGATCGTTTCTTACAATAAATGTCCAGTCACTTATTATTCGTGTGGTACCATCTTTGGCAATAATTCGATACGGTTCATGAACAAACTCTGTTCTTCCATCTTCCTTGCTGAATTTTTCTACTTCATTGGCAACTCGCTGAAGATCATCAGGATGAATGCACTCACTGTAAGATATTGCACCGGATAAAAATTCTTCCGCTGTATACCCAAACAGCTTTTTTACATTTTTGGTAACAAACTTAACCGGCCAGCCTTCCATATTTTTCCAGGTAAAAGCTACCGTCGAACTTCGATTGATGATGGAATTAACTTCCTTAAGCTCCTCCTCAACCTTCCTGCATTCCGAGATGCAGACTCTATTGCCGGCCGCTTGAAATTCCGAAAATTCTTTAATCAATATTAATGATTCACGGATTGTCTGCTGACATGTCGGATTATCTGTCAACATCCTCAGAAGTCTTATGGCCGGAAAAAGATACTTTTCAGCTATGCTCCGCTCTTTTTTAGAATGATCCATCCCTAATATTATGAAGCCGTTGATTTAATTTAATTATTGCTTTTTACATCGGTTTTTTTCGTCAAAAACTGAGCAAAATTTGAACAGATAAAAATTAGGCGGCTTACAATAGAAGCCGGGTAATTAAAAATACTCTCCGAAATATGAATAGAGATAACTCAGGTAGGTGTATCTTACAAACCGCCCGGCGGCTGTAGCAATAAAATAAAGCGGAGCCGGAAAACGTTTAAAACCGCAGGCGGCATACAGGACATCACAGGGAATCAGTGAGGCGTTTCCAAGAAACAAAATTAATGTAATATATTTCTTTGATTTTTTGGTGGTCCAGGGATGATTATGGAAATTCGGGAATCTTTTTTTTACCCATTTTGAATCGCCGAAGTAGCGGCCCAGCCCGAATGTTACCAGTGTTCCGGCGGCTGAGCCGATTCCCATCACTGCCGCCAGTCGTATTAAGTTCAGACCGAGTGTGGCCCCGGCCAGAGCGTAAATCCAGATAGGCAGCATCAGCGGGGTTGACGAGACAGCACTCAAAACAAAAAGAATACAATCGACCCAGTTTTGACCATACCGATTAATCAATTCAACACCGAACCGACTGATTTCATCTTTGTAAATGCCGGCAATAATCATACTTGTCAGCATCACCGCCAGGGTAACAATCAGAATGAATATGTTGCTTTTCTTCTTCCCTGTTTCCGATTGATTACATTGCGGCCCGCCGGTTGATTGCGAAATATCGGCGGATAACTCAGATCTCTCTTTCTTTTCTATTTCTCCCGGCATTAAAAAATCTTATTTATCATAGTACAGATGAAACTCCCAGGGATGCGGGCGAATCCGAATCTCCTCGACATCTTTTCGTTTAAGATTTATCCATGACTCAATTAAATCTTCGGTAAAAACCCCGCCCTGCAAAAGGAATTTATAATCTCTTTCGAGAGCATCCAGCGCCTTGGTCAGCGATGTCGGCAAAAGCGGAATTTTGGCCAGTTCTTTTTCCGGCAGATAGGTTAGATTCTTATCAACCGGTTGGCCCGGATCAATTTTATTTCTTATGCCCTCCAGGCCGGCCATCAGCATCGCCGTATAAGCCAGATACGGGTTACAGGTACCGTCCGGGGGACGGAACTCAAGTCTTTGCACCTCTTTTTGGCGGATATATCCGGGAATCCGGATGCAGGCGGTGCGGTTGGCGACCGAATATGTGCCCCACACGGGCGCCTCAAAACCGGGAACAAGCCGCTTATACGAATTGGTCGAGGGATTCGTGAAGGCAAAAATTGCGGCGGCATGTTTCAGCAGTCCGCCGATATAATAAAGTCCGATTTTTGAAAACCGGGCCGGACCGTTTTTATCATAAAATATTGATCCGTTTTTATCGGCCAGATACTGATGAACATGCAGTCCCGAACCAGGTTCGTTAAAAAGCGGTTTGGGCATAAAAGTCGCCGATTTATTAGAACGAAAGGCATGATTCTTGACAAAATATTTTACAATCATCGACTGGTCGGCCATCGTTACCATCTCGTTGAAAGCGGTTTCAATCTCGTGCTGGCCGCCGCCGCCGACTTCGTGGTGGTGGTATTTAAGATGAATACCGACATCTTTAAGAAGCGATGTCATCTCCGAGCGGATATTGAATGTCCGATCAAGAGGCGGAGCGGCATGGTAGCCGCCCTTGTACTGCACCTTGTAACCAAGGTTTCTGGTTCCTTCGCGACCGGTGTTCCACTCGGCTTCTTCCGAATCGATAAAATAGTACCCTTCTTCC
>Ga0164313_10006605_pt1 | contig 10221 bp, 13 predicted proteins | sample GuaBasSedimGuay4_FD_113735 | JGI IMG/M metagenome (GOLD analysis project Ga0164313, IMG submission 113735) | Subseafloor sediment microbial communities from Guaymas Basin, Gulf of California, Mexico - Guay4, Core 4569-4, 0-3 cm | ecosystem: Environmental > Aquatic > Marine > Hydrothermal vents...
ATGAATGATCATTTTGAAGGAGAATTACCCTCTATTAAAGGCCCATTAGATATAAGTCAAAGACCATTAGATTAAGGTGATTAAAATAAAATTAATTAAAACAGCAAATTAAGGTAATTAAAATGAAATTAATTAAAACTGCAAATAAAACTTCTATTAAAATAACAAGAACCGAATGGGAAAAAATAGGAAATAAACAAGGATGGCTAAAAAAAGCAAAAGACAATAAAAAATATGAAGTAATAGATAGCGATTTTAATAGAGAAAATTATTCTGGTTTAATAGGTAAAATTTTAGACTTTCCCCCTGCTTATGCACAAGTAAAAGTTATCGAAACAACATCTAATTAATATTGGGAATTCAATATGTCGGTACAAACTAGAACAACTGCACTTCAAAACGAGGTAGTTCGTCTATATTTTACTTTTGAAAAAGACGGAACCTTAACAAACCCAACCGCTCAACCTCTTATAGAAATTTTAGATGTAGATGGAGTAACAGTTTTAGATAATGTCCATGCATCTATTGATACTACAGGTATTTGGTTTGCTGATTGGTGTGTTCCTGCTAATTTGCCTTTAGGAATTTATTACGACAGATGGACTTATCAATGGACTTCTACCTCAAGTGTTGAAGAATCTACAATGGTTTTTACAGTTCATTCTTTAGATACTTATATTAATTCTATTAGTCCAGGTATTACTCATAATATATCTAGCAGAGTTGTTCAATTAATGATGGATCTGACTAATGAATTTATTCACGAAGCAATGCATATTCCTATTTATTGGGAGCAAGCTTTAAGAGTACAGCAAGAAAATCAACAAAAAAGAGTAGAAAGCTATTATTTCCTTACATTAGAAGAAGACCCTGTCGTTAAGGCAGAAGCGGTTTATTTTAATAATGGTCAGAAATTTACAGTATTTCAGGATCTTGAGCCAGACCCTGTCCATTCAAGTAGCTCGTCAAGTAGCGAAAGTTTAGTTTCTCATTCCTATTCGTCAAGCTCCAGTAGTTCTGTTGACTCATCTTCATCATCATCTTCGTCTAGTTCTTCAAATTCATCTACTTCAAGCGAATCTGTAGGTAATGTATCTAGTTCTTCAAGCTCAGGCCCTGCTCAAACAACTACCACAACTACAACAGAGTGGAGTTATAAACCAATATTAACAGTAGTAGGGACAGGAGACCCGTCGATTACAGGGGTATTGACAAAAATAAGCGGAACAGGTCCAGATACACTTGTTTTTACTGGATGGGAGAAAAAAGTAAGTAGATTTTCAACAGTTTATAATTTAGCTTATCAAAATTGGAATATGGATCCAAGACCCGTAGTTAGACTTAACAATAGAATAATTGATGACGGATGGTTTGTAGACTATAATGGTATGATCTATTTTGACGGTATAATGTCTCCAGAAGACAGTGTAAATATTCGTTATAATTTTGCGTATTTTAGTGAAGAAGAAATATTGTCGTTTTTAAGGCTTTCTTTAAAAATGATGAATACTGTTCCACCTGCAAGTGTTACATATAATTCTCTTATTAATATGCCAATGGAGTGGGATGCACCTGTATTGCTTTTTGCAGCTATGACAGCCTTGAGAAGATTGATTTTTGGATTGAATTGGAGAGAAAAATTTGTTATTTTTACTAGGCCAGATGACCCAGGTGCGACTAATCAGGTAATAGAACATTTTAAAAGTTTACTTCAAGAATATTCTACATTATGGCTAGAAGTTAAGAAAGATGTTAAGACTAGGAAGCTTCCAGGCATGGCGCAGTACGTAACGCCTAATTATACTTTACCAGGGGGCAGGTCGCGTTTCTTTCGTTACATGTACAAAACTAATTCTTAATTTTAGTTTTTAGTTTTTGGGCTACATATGTTTTTTCATCGACTTTGTATAATAAATCCGAAGTACAAAATGGTTTAATAATAGGTAATAATTTAGCAGTATTTTTTGTGTTAAACAATATTCTATTTCTACCCCCAATGTAACTTTGAATATTGAATTTTAAATCTATAGTTTTTATAAGTTTTTTATTTTCTGTTATTGAAAAAGAATCGGTGCATATTGAAACGCTTGGTTTTGCATTAGGGTATTTTTTAATTCCATTTCGGTAGGTCCAATGTGTTATTCCGTCATCCATAAACCATACCGCCAAAACTTCTTCGTTCATCCAATCTATAATTTCGTCAGGTATAATTTTCGTTCTTTTACCTTTAATTGTTTTATAAAATAATTTTTCTATTTCTTGAAACCAAGAGTGGGTTCTGGTTCTAAAAGAATAGGTTTTAATTAAGGTTCCAGATCTTTTATCGATGGTTTCATAATTACACCAAGAAGTACTTGTTGTTAAATGTGGAAAAAAATTAGCTTTCCATTGTAAATATTTTAATTGTTCTGGGGAATGTTTTTCTGTATAATATCCTAAATCAGTCATATGTCCATCGCCTAACATTGAGCCTATAATTATATTTTTAGCTTCTTGAGAGATAGGTTTTTCATTTTTTAATCGTCTTTGGTACGTTGCCCCCTTGCGTTTAATACCATAAAATTCTCTAAGGAAAGCTATATGTCCTTTAGGGATATTTTCAGACTTAGCTATTTCGTTTAGAGACATTCCTTTGTCGTACATTTCTTCAAATTTTTTCTTAGTTAGTTGATTGAGGTTGATTTTTCCTTTTAATATAGCGTTATAAAAATAAATTAAATGTTTTGATGTTATTTTATTAATATCTTTTGCTGTTTTTCCTTGAATAATAAGGTCTTGATATTTTTGGAAAGAGATATGTTTAAATTTTCTATTTGAACTGATGGCTAATTTCTTATTAATTTCCTTGTGGGCGTTTTTCTTAATATTTTTGCTTATTTGTTTTCTATATTGTTCTTGTTTAGTTTTGGATATTTGATTAACGGTACTTTTTTTCTTCGGTAATGTACGTTTGTCTATTCTCTTCTTTTTCACAGCTATATTATACAAGAAATTAACAATATATTTTTTAGTTTAGCTATTTCCACTAATGAAACCTTATTAGCGAAAATAGCGATATTAGAATTGCTGAAAAATACAATATTAAAATTCAGATTAAAACCGACATAGCTGCCACGAATGAATTTGGGGCTTTTTCTCACGAAGATCGGTAATTATTGATCTTAGATAAAGATTTTATATAAATATATTGTATATTATTTATTTAAGCAAGGATTTTATTTATTTCTTTTGAATAATTATAATATAGTGAAGATATACAGAATAGCTAAAGAAAATAAGAAAAATAAGGAAAAAACCCCTCTTACTCCTGAAGAAAGAAAGCAGGCGCAGGACAGGTTTGGAAAAAATCCTCAATGTAGTTTTTTTAAAGATGATGATGGGTATTATTGTTATACTCATAGAGCTAGAAGTAAATCATATCTAAGTATTGCTCAAATTCCTAAATCTAAGTTTGAATTTATAGAAAGTACATCGTCATCTAATAATAGAATGATAAAAAAAGCTGCTGTTGAACAAGACATAAGGATACTTAAAAAGGATATTAAAGATTTAGAACGTAAACTTAAAAAGGTAGAACAGGATAATAAGAAGTTAATTTCTGATTTAAATTTAGGTTCGAGATTATATTTTCAACAGAAGACCATTTTTACTTCATTACAGAGGAAGATTGAAAAATTTGAAAGAGTTGAACAGGAGTGGAAGAAGTATAAAGGGGAGATGGATAGTCAAATAAAGAGATTAATTGAAAAAAAGCATAGGGCGCAAAAATCTCAATAAAAAATAAAAAAATGAATTGGTATAAAATATCTCAAGAGACTCCAACAAGTATTGATTATTTAGGAAGTATTAATTTTTATGGCGCTGATTTTGTTCAATTTAAAATAGGTGATCAGTATTGGGCTTATAAAGTAGGTTTTTCTGATTGGGCTGAGAAAGTTAAAAAAATGGCATTATATAGTCCTGGTAAAGCATTGGCGTGGGTTAAGGAGAATAAGACAGAGGCATTTTTAACAACAAAAGATTTTCCAGCGCCAGGATCGATTATTAGAGAAGAATTTGAAAAAGAGCAGGAACGTTATTATAGTAAAGAAGAACAAGAAGAACAAGAAGAACAAGAAGAACAAGGGTTATTAGGAGTATAAAATGAAAACAAATAATAAACATCAAGATATTTTCATGAAATTATCAGAGAAGGCAAGAAAGAAAGGCGGAAGTTTAGCTGCTGTATTTAAATTAATACAAGAGTTAGCCGAATTTGAGGAAAAGATTGAAGAGTGTTCTAATGCCCAGGAAATTTCTGATAATAGAGAAAAAATTAATGTATTTATTTCTGATTTAGATGGGATGTATGAGGTTTTATTTGCTATGGCTAAGGGTGGTATTTCTTCTATAAGGGCTGATAGAGGGAGAGGTGTGATTGAAGACGTAGAAGGTGGTGACGTAGAAGGTGCTGTAGATACCGTAGATGTTGAAGAAAAAGCAGCAGATATAGTAAAAGATATTCCCTCTAAAGAATCTATTACTATGAGTGTTCCTAAAATTCCTAGAATGTAATTAAATTATGCCATTAGAAAATACAGTTGATGTTACTTTACAAGATTTAAGAGCTATTATACATGGTTTAAAGATGGCTTCTTTATCTTTTGTAGAACCAGAAGCTCTTGATGAAATAGAGGCTATGATTAAGTCTTTACCTGGAGCAGAGGAACTTAATCAATACGCTATGGATCCTCCCTCTCTTAAACAATTACAGGCGCAAATTGGTGGGATTATGCGTATTATAGAATTATACAGTAAAAGAGATAGTGAATATAAAACAAGATATAAATCTAGAACTGGATTGCCGCCAAGGTATCCGGTTTTAGAATGGAGGGATCAAATGCCTATTGCAGCAAGTAAAATAAATAAAATGGAAATAAAAAATAGTTTAGTTAAGAATCTTATAAAGCTTTCTCAAGATGTAGATAATGAAGGAGCTTCTTTTGCTTCTTTTGCTTGTGATTTACTTGCTTGTGCGAAAGATATAAGGAACAGTAATAATATTCCTGTAAAAAATCTTCATATTGTTACTAAGGCATTTGTAAAGAAAGCAGGATTATATCAGGCTGGTTTAAGAAAAGAAGCGCAAGCCTTAACAGATATAGATATGGACATGGGTGATATTCGTAATGGATTTGCTCAAGTTCAGGCCTGGTTTGATAATATTCAAGAAGCACTTCAGCAAAAAAGTCAATATTTAGGTAATCACCCTAAGACTCAGGTATTTTTAAAACAACTTAGTGAAATATGGCAACAAGTAGCAATACTTAAAGAGTCAACAAACGCCCAAGTAGACCAAATAGATCAAAGTGCATCTGCGATTGAAAAAGGTATGGAAGAATTAGTACCTCAATTTGTAGAACATCTTGGACAGCAATATAATATCGAATTTATTCCAGATCCTAATGATACAGGATGGGAAATAGCAGTTGCAACAGTTGATGGAAAAACATATGAAGTTCAAAGAGGGTCAGATAATGTAAATGTAATTGGACCAGAAGTAAAAAAACAGGTAGAAGTTCCAGAATCTGTTTCGCAAGGAGAGGCTGTACAAGAAGGGTCTCCCGAAGTTATTCCAGAAACATCAACATTAACTTCAGAACAACAAATAGAAGTAGAAAGATTTAAAGCAGAATTACCATCTCAAGGTTTAAAAAGTAAAAAATACAATCTTCAACAATCTATTAATAGGCTTCAAAAATCTACAGCACCGACAGCCAAGAAAGATATAGACCATTATCAAAATCAAATAGTAGCTATTGATTATCTTTTGAAACAACCAGCGCAACCAATGGGACAAGCCGCATTTAATCTTAAGAGATATTTATCTTAATTTCCCACCACATTCTGTATAATAATTAAAAGGACAATACTATGAGAATATCTTGTACTTGTGAGAAATGTAATATTGTTTCTATAGGCACTGAAGAAGATGCTTTTATGGAATTTGATTTTGTAGAAAAACAGGTTAGGTTTTATTGTCGAAATACCAAATGTAAACATATCAATGTATTTGATTTTGGAGGATGGAAAGAAAAACAAGAAGCTTCCCCATTACCTTTAATAAGGATGATGTAAAATGCAATATGTTAATGGGAAAAGAAGACCAGAACCTGGCAGACATATTGAAACTGTCAAAACTATTGAAACTGTTGAAAAAACTAAGATTATAGAAAAAGAAATAGTTAAAGAATTAGATGTTAAAGCGGTAGCAGATGCAGTTATAGAAGCTATTAGTGGTAAAATTTCTAACAATTCAATTCAAATCAATGATACTTCTATTAATAAGGATAAGTTTAAAGAGTTTGATGCTAGTGGGTCATTAGAAAAGATGGCTAAGGAAATGGTAGTACAAAGAGGTAATAGCGAATCTAATTTTGATGATCTTGGCCAGGTAAAAAAGACAAAGAAAGATAATGATGCTACAGATAAAACAATAGATATATTAAGTGGTTTAGAAGATTAAAGGAGAGAAATGACAGATAATACACAAAATGCAGATGATATGAATTTTATATTGGGTGAAGAAGCTCCAAAAGAACAAAAGAAAGAAAAGAAAGAAAAGAAAGTTGAAAAAGAGAAAAAATTACAATTTAAGCCAGGATGCGGGGTAGATGTTGGAACTAGTAATATTGTAGTTGCACGTCAAACAGAAGATGGCACTTTTGTAAATAGATTTCATAGAGACATGCTTTATCCATTAGATGTTTCGGATGAGTCAGCAGATCTTTTAGAAAGAAGTGATTATTTATATGTTAAAGTTAATAATAAATATTATATTGTAGGAGAAGATGCTTTAAAACTTGTAAATGCAATTGGTAAAGGGGAGATTATAAGGCCAATGAAGGATGGGTTACTTAATCCTTCGCTTCAAGAATCATCAGAATTATTATTTTACATTATAAAGGCGGTTGTTGGAGAGCCTATTGTTGAAGGAGAGCCATTGAGATTTTCTGTGCCAGCTAACCCATTAGATAAAGATATTGATAATACATTTCATCAAATGATTCTTCAAAATTTCTTTACTAAATTAGGTTATAGCGCCAAGCCTGTAAATGAGGCAATGTGTGTAGCTTATGATTGTAACCCTTTAATGAAATCAGATGAAGGAGATGTTCCATTAAGTGGGATATGCTTGAGTTTTGGAGGAGGGATGGTTAATATAGCTTTAATGTATAAAGGGTTAGAGCTTAATAGTTTTGCAATTACAAAAAGCGGCGACGATATTGATGAGAAAGTTTCTAGGGTTACAGGGATGGCACAAAGTAAAATTGTCAAAGCAAAAGAGAAAATGTTTGATTTAACTAATGTAGATATGTCAGACAGGGTTCAAGCAGCATTGTCAATTTATTATGACGAAATGATTAATAGGGTTATCTATATGGTAAGTAGAGAATTTGTTGAAAAAAGTAGTGAAATGGATGGAGAAATAGAAATAGTAATTGCGGGAGGGTCGTCAATGCCCAAGGGATTTTGTGATAAATTTAATGTTAATTTGAAAGAATCAGATATTCCGTTTAAAATTTATCAAACAAGGCATTCTTCAAACCCATTTCACTCTGTTTCTCAGGGAGCATCTATACGAGCGCAAGCAGATTATGCAAAATTAAATAAAAAATAATATAATTATATTGAATTATAAAGGCGTTGGAAAATATTTTCCAACGCCTTTTTTGTTTTTATCAAGGGTTCTCGATAAAAAATAAGAATAACACAATAAGAAAAGGAGATAATCATGTCTTATTGTAGTGTAGAAGATCTTAGAAGGATTTTGCCAGAAAAAGTAACTATTGGAGATCAAAATATAGGAACCCCAACGCCTGGGAGAACTAGTTCAAAAAGATCTAATATAACACCAAATGAAGCTAAATATTATATTGAATATGGGCAACAGTATGTAGATGCAAGATTAAGGCCTTTTTATGCATGCCCTCTTAGAAGAACTAAAAATTACGAAACAGAATTAGATGCAATAGTGACAGCGGGAACAAATGTTACAGTAACAGTTAGAGATAGTGGTTCGTTTGGGATAGGCCAATTAATTAGATTACAAGATAAAACAGGTTATGAAAATTCTACAATAACTGAAGTAATAAGTATGACTTCATTTGTAGTTGATAGTGTTAATAGTACTTATACGCCTGATGTAACTAAAGTAAGTATTATAGAATATCCCGACCCAGTTCCTCTTATAACGGCGCGTCTTGCATGTTCGTTTTTACTAGATAGACTTTATACTTCAGAGCAGAGTCCAGATGTTAGTAATTATGGTAAGACTCAAAGAAATATAGCTAGAGATGCAATGGATGACATTCTTAGTGGAGAAGTTCTTTTATTTGGTCAAGAACATACAGGTAGAAGATTTATAAGAGGAAGTTTGCTTGATGCTTATAGCTCGCCTGCAGAAGTTCAGAAAGGTCAAGAAAAAGAATAAGGAATAGAGTAAGATGGAAGCATTTGAAAAATTACTGAATGGTTTTAAAGAATTACAAGGCGATATTAGTAGAATAATAATAAAAAAAGAAAAAGAAAATAAAGATATAAAAAATGGCGAAAATAGTAAGAATAGTGAACATAAATTATCTACTAAATCTTTTGTTTCTTTAACAAGGATGAGAAGTAGTGAAGAAGAATTAATTGAAGATCAAAAGCAACCAGATATAGCATTTATTAAAGATGCAATTAAAAAAATAACAGAAGGGGTTTAGTGTGGCGGTTGTAGAAGTAGTTAGAGGTCTTATGGATCTTATTAATAAGAATATTATTGCAAAAACTAATGTATCTGCAAATATTCTTACCAGTAATATTGTAAAGGTTGAGAATTCTTTTCATTTTCAACCAGACCAGGAAATTGTTTTAATTGATTATGGATATAATAATGAAAATTATTCTTCAACTTCTCATTATGATATTTATGAATATGCTCGAATAAAAGAAATTGTAGATACAAGAACAATATTACTATATGCTAATACTGTAAGTGATTGGTATGTTTCAGACAATACATTTATACAAAAAACTATTGGGCACGCCCCTTTGTACGAAAATAGAGTCTATTATGGAGATCGAGAGGTTATTCCTACAGAAGATATGGCTATAGCAATTGAGCCAGTTTCTTTATCTAATGAGTGGATTTATATACAAGGGGGGCTTTCTGAAGAATATAGAGTAAGTATTATTATTTATGGAAAAGATATAGAGACTGAAGAAGGTATGGAAATTTTAAATAAATATGCAGATGCTGTTTATCAATTATTTATGGATGATTTACATATCGATATTAATAACGTTGATACTGCCGTTTTAGATAATGTTGTAGCTGGAACAAGTATAGTTAAGATAGCTGATACAGTTGAGAATAGAGAAAATTTTAAAAATTCTACAGAACTTATTGATGAAAAATCTTATCAAATACAGGACAATATATTAATTGAAAGAGATTTGGCTATTTTAAATGTTACACCTGTTGTTCCTGATGGTAGTGGTGTTATGAGTGTTACATTGAGTCAACATCCAAGTATTATTACGCCATTACGATATAATTATTTGACAACTGAGTATGCGACATTAATTCGTTATAAAAGATATTTTTATGATACAAGAGTAGATAATATCGAATATGGTGTTGTTCAAAAAGGTAGCGCGATGATTAGAGCTGCACGTCTTAATTGGTTCGGTAAAGAGGTCGAAGAACATACTTTTCCTCAGAAGTCAAAGGGTGTTGATTATTTTCCAGAAGTTAATATTTCTAGCTCTAGTTCTAGTGGTTTATAATTTTAAAAATAATAAAAGGGAATAAAGGTTAAATAAAAGAAATAAATTATAGTTTAATATATTGATGTATTAGAAAATATAATTTAGGAGATAAAAAATGGCTCTTATTAGGATTTATCACGAAGAAGATAATACTATCTATACCGTTACAGTAGACATATATAATTCTGTTTTAGACGATGGTGATGGAGAGATGGATTATTATTTAAAAATAACAACAAGTATTAAAAAAACAGATGGGACTAGTTTTCCTGAATTTAGGGTTAAGACACTTAGTGATTTACCTCCTGGATATGGCGGAACAGCGGATTCTTTTACAGCTTTAATAGATGATTATGTTGCTTATTTTATGGAGGATGCTGGGTTAGGACAGTCAAGTAGTTCTTCTTCATCAAGTAGTTCAAGTAG
>Ga0164313_10006606_pt1 | contig 10221 bp, 7 predicted proteins | sample GuaBasSedimGuay4_FD_113735 | JGI IMG/M metagenome (GOLD analysis project Ga0164313, IMG submission 113735) | Subseafloor sediment microbial communities from Guaymas Basin, Gulf of California, Mexico - Guay4, Core 4569-4, 0-3 cm | ecosystem: Environmental > Aquatic > Marine > Hydrothermal vents >...
ACCCGGTGCCATTCCGTGCGCTCCTGGTTTTCACCGGTTTGTTTATCCCGCCAGGATTCACTGGTCGCAATTCTGATATTGGTTATGGCCGCACCACTGGCTGTATAGCGGGTCTCAGGATCCGCCCCCAGGTTGCCGACCAGAATGACTTTATTTACACCGCGCGCCATCAGGCATCTCCTTAAAAAATAACGACAGAAAGTGTAGCACAGTCACCGGGGCTCTCCTGTCGGAAAAACACCCGCTGAAGACAGTTTCAGAATGATTCCCCAAAGCAAGCAGGCGGCGCTGGCGGCAAACAAAGCGGTCTCACTGCCAAAGCTGCCCAGCAGTGTTCCACCAGCGACTCCGCCAAAGAAAGCGCCAAGGAACTGGAAGGTGCTATAAACACCCATTCTGCGGCCCCTGCCCCGGCTGCCCGTGATGCGTGAAAGCAGGGCGGGCATGGCCGCCTCGAGCAGGTTGAACCCGAGAAAATACACTGCCAGAAGAGCCCCCAGCGCGGCCAGGCTGGCGCTCACCGGCAAGATACCCATCGCTACCGCCAGGATAAAAAATGCCCAGGGTAGCATGCGTTGTTCAGACCGGTTCTTACCAACGCGCCGCAGAACCGGCAACATGAAAATCACCGAGCCCAGCATCGCCGGCACATAGATTTTCCAGTGTTCCGTCAGGCTGAACCCGAACCCATCCACCAGCATGGGTGGCAGCGTCACGAACAATAGCGTCATCACGCTGTGCAGAAGAAATACGCTGAAAGACAGCAGCCAGACGGGCCGCGCGATGGAACTCCGCTGTTCTGCGCCCCCGGCTGCGCTGTGCAAGTCGCCATGGCTTGACTGGATCTGTTCGATTTCACGTTGGCGCGGCAAGGTCATCACCAGCGCCATGCCACCAATCGCAAACACCACGGTCAGCCAGAACAGCCCCTGCAAACCCAGCAGTGTCGCCAACGGCACGGACAAACCCATCGAGAGCAAAAATGCGCCGCCTATTCCGATTCCGATAATGGCCATGATCACCGGCCGGCGCTCCGGCCGGGTCAGATCGGCCGCCAGCGCCATCGCTACACCGGCAATCGCGCCACAGCCCTGCAAGGCGCGGCCGGCTATCAGCATCGGCATTGATTCCGCCAGCGCGGCGACGACGCCACCCAGGGCAAACAGGAACAGCCCCAACAGCAATACCGGCCGCCTCCCCCAGCGATCGGAAAGCCAGCCAAAGGGCTGTTGCAAAATTGCCTGGGTCAATCCGTAGATCCCAACCGCCAGGCCGGCCGACTGTGGCGTAAAGCCCGGTATCCCTTCTGCCAGAATCATAAACACGGGAAGAATGAGGAACAGCCCCAGCATGCGGAGCGTAATCACACCCGACAAAGTCGCGGCAAATCTCAGTTCCCGGGAATTTTCTTTGGCTACGGGCAAGGACGCACTCCTGAAAGGCATGGCATTATATGTGCAACGGCCTTGTGTTCATACCGGCCGGATTTATAATTGGGCAAATCCCGAAACAAGGATCAAGGAATGGACCAACCCGGCGTCCAGATTAAAACTGCCTCATCACCAGCGACAGACATCCAGCATGTTTTCGACTTGTGTGCCGATGAAATGTCGTCGGTCGACACTTTGATCCGGGAGAGCCTGGATTCCAATGTTGTCCTGATCCGCCAGATCGCAGAGTACATAATCGGCTCCGGCGGCAAACGTCTACGGCCCATGTTGGTGGTGCTTGCCGCCAGGGCTTGTGGCTACCAGGGTACCAACCATATTACCGCCGCGACCATTATTGAGTTTATCCATACGGCCACCCTGCTGCATGACGATGTGGTCGATGAATCCGATCTGCGGCGTGGACAGGAGTCCGCCCACTCGGTATGGGGTAATGCAGCCAGCGTGCTGGTCGGTGATTTCCTCTACTCCCGCAGTTTCCAGATGATGGTTACGGTGGACTCCATGCGGGTGATGGAGGTTTTGTCGGATGCCACCAACATGATTGCGGAAGGTGAAGTTGAACAGCTTCTGAACATGCATGACCCGGAAGTCAGCGAAGAAAGCTATTTCAGCGTCATCGAGAAAAAAACCGCAAAACTGTTCGAAGCGGCCTGTCAGTTGGGCGCAATCCTGGCCGGCAAGCCCGAGTTGGAAGAAGTGATGGCCATGTTCGGACGGGAACTGGGTGCGGCATTCCAGGTTGCTGACGATGTCCTCGACTATGTTGCGGACGCCGACACGCTGGGAAAGAATATCGGCGATGACCTGGCAGAGGGCAAGCCCACACTACCCCTCATTCTCAGCAGGAAGTACCTGGAGCCTGAACAACAGTCCATCATCGATGAAACCATCCGCCAGGGCGGCATTGACCGCATCGGGCAAATCGTGGAGTTGATCCACAGCACCGGCGCCCTGCGCGAATCCATGGATGTGGCCCACAGCCGTTCACACGCAGCCACGCAGGCAATTTCCCCGTTGTCGGATTCAGTGTGGAAAGACGCCATGATGAGCCTGGCGTCTTATAGCGTCTCCAGGCAGTACTGAGACCGAGGCTTAGCCCAGTATTTCGTTCCAGGCGCTGACGCGCTCGGCCTGATCAACCAGTACCGCCTCTTCACCTTCGAGTTCGATCGACTCCAGGATATCCTCCATCGCAATGGCATCGACCACCGCCTGGTCGTCTGCGTCCAGCACTTCGCCAAACACGGTGTGCTTGCCATCCAGCCAGGGCGTTTGCGTATGGGTGATGAAAAACTGGCTGCCGTTGGTGCCGGGACCAGCATTGGCCATTGACAACTTGCCCGGAGCATCGTGTGACAAACCGGCCATGCATTCATTCTCAAAACGGTAACCCGGTCCACCGGTGCCGGTGCCTTGCGGACAACCTCCCTGGATCATGAAATCCGGGATAACGCGGTGGAAGGTTAAACCATCGTAGAATCCCCTCTTGGCGAGATTAACGAAGTTTGCGACTGTTATCGGTGCTTTATCAGCAAATAGCCGCAACTTGATATCACCTTTGCTGGTGTGCATCACGGCGCTCACTTCCTGAACTACTTCATTCACGATGTCATTCTCCTGTTAAAAATTATTTTGCAACTTTTTTGCCGCAAGGGCGGTCTATTTACATAAGGCCGCGGGATGGTCTCTCCCTCAACCTACAGGGAAAATTCTGCACTCCTCACCCCTGACCCGCGGCCTTATTTATTTGCAACCCGCATAAACTGTAAACTGCCGTCCCCGGTCACGATAATCATCAAACCGCGGAAAGCTCGGCGCACCCGGTGATAACAGCACGATACCACCAGGTGGTGTCAGTTTCTGCGCCAGTGTTACAGCCTCTGCCAAATCTCGCGACTCGTGCAATCCGCCTTCCGGACTGATATTCGCCCGCTGCATTTCACGGATGATCCGGGAGCCATTGTCGGGAATACCAATAATGGCATGCGGCAAATGTGCACTGATCTTGCCCATATATGGTGTCCAGTCCAGCCCTCTGTCAAGTCCCCCGACCAGTAATGTGACCATTTGTCCGGAAAAAGCTTCCAGCGCAGCCATCGTCGCGACGGGGGCCGATGAAATACTGTCATTGATAAAACGCACCCCGTCCCGCTCTCCAATGGTCTGCAGGCGATATGGCAAACAGGGAAACGAGGCAATACTCTGGATGCCGCTTGACAGCTTTGCGCCGATCGCAAGAAGTACCGTCAGCGCTGCTGCAATATTTGACAAATTATGTGCGCCTGGCAACCCTTCCGGAAGAAGTACGGGCAATTGGTTTTCACCATCGAACAGCTTGCCTTGTTCGACCCGGAAACCGGACTTTGAATTGAACCACACGGTATTGCCGTAGCCGGATAAAGCCTCGCTCAGCACCGGATCCGAAGCGTTAGCGATCAGGGGCCTGCAGCCAGCCAGTTTTGCCAGGCGCAATTTGTCCTCACGGTAGGTTTGTTCATTGCCGTGCCAGTCCAGGTGATCCGATGACAGGTTCAGAATGACGGAAATTGTGGGATCGGCTTCAAGGTCAGCCAACTGGTAACTGGACAGCTCGATCACCCACCAGTCAACACCCCGGTCGTCGCAGGCCAGCAGCGGCAGACCGATATTGCCGGCCAGGTGGACCCGGTAGCCACAGGATTCGAGCATGTGCGCCAGCAGCGCAGAGGTGGTGCTTTTCCCCTTGGTCCCGGTGATGCAAATGGTGTTCTGATCCGGGTGCGCCGCAAACCACAGGTTGCTCGGTGTAGTCAGGCTCGCGCCGGCCGCCCGCGCCCGTTGAATGCTACTCCGGTAGGGGCTGATGCCCGGCGAGCGGACCAGGATGTCAAAGCTCTCCAACCCGGCCTCTGCCAGCGGTCCGGTCAGCAAATGATCATTTTCCGACAGTTGTTCAAAGAAATCCCGGTCCGGCGCAGTCTCCGCCACCAGGCTAAGTTGGATCGACGGGTAAACCGCGCGCAGATAGCGCCGCGCAGCCTGCCCTTCCTTACCGATACCCAGGATTGCGACCCGACCGTCGACCCAGGTTGACTGCACCATGCGCTCGCGCAGCGCCGCCGGGATGAAATGGCGGCCCGAGGGTTGCAGTAATGTCTCGAGGGCTGGAATATCCACCGCATTCAACTCCGGCAACAACGCACGGACCACGGCGTGCTCACACCATTCACGCCGGTCTCCCAGCGCGGCGAGAGCCGCCCTGCTTTCACCCGCCTCACCGACACATTCAAACGGCTTGTCCCGCCCCAGCCCGCACAATTCCCGGAACCCGTCCTGCTGGGCCGGATCGTTCAGTAAATCACCCCCCTGGATTGCAATCACCTGGTCCGGGCTCAGGTACAACGCGAGGCTGAGTGCTGCAAAACAGCACTTGGGGCAATCCAGGCACCAGCGCTTGTCTACCCGCGGACCATCCAGGTGAAAGTTCCGGTTGCAACTTGAGTACACCAGGTGAAATTTCCTCATCCCGCTGAAAAGCCGGACGATTCCGAGTTCAGAGTGCTGCCTGAGGACAGAAAAATACTCGATATCCGGGCTTATTTGCGAGGCAATCACACCGCGAAAGGCTGATTCGAACTCCGAACCCTTGCTGTACTGATGGTTTACCTCGACTCCGTCATCGGTGACCAGGGTCGCTTCGTCGGCGGAACGCTCGTTGGAAAAAACGATGTAGCGGAATCCATACAGGATGGAAGCACACAGCAGGATGGCCGAATTGATGGCGGTTACGGGCACGTGCCCGTTCCAGGCGCCTGCCCGGTTCATCCTGGCGAGTTCAGGCGCGAGTTGGCGCCCGATCCGGATCAGGGGAAGTCCGGTTGCCCTGACGGTTTCCTTGATCAAAACAGAACTGCCGACGCAGACCGGCATGACTTCCAGGCCGGCTTTTTGCAGCAGGTCCAGCCCAACCAGGCTGTCCTTGCCGCCGCCCATGGCAACCAGGGCCCGCTCCGGCAGGATCAATGGACGGGCTGAATCACCCCCATCTTCTCCAGCCACGGGGAAATTGATCCGCCCGGCTATATCGAGTTGATTGAGATACCCCAGTTCACCGAGTCCCTGGACGTAAAGCTCGGTCAGAAAAGTGGAAATGCCTTCAATGGAGCGTGGGTTCTGCAGCTGGATGCGGGGACTGAGACCGGCCTTGTAGTAGCTGACGCCCGCGACCAGGTGCAGGACTTCAAGGGCGCGGCGAAAGCACGCCAGACGCGAAGCTTCCGGCGGCCACGGCGCCTGCGGAAAGGTAATCAGCTCGACCAGCTCGGGACCGTCGTCGAAACAATATGAAAGGCGCGCCACTCCCGTTTCGGGGTCATAGTCACACCCCAGAAAATGAAAGCAATCCGCTTGCCGCGGGTCAGAGATGGCCATGGCTTCAATCCGCCATAAGCTGAATCTGCTTCCAGCTTGCGCCAAACACGCGGTCCGGTTTTGCATCATCTGCCGGGATCAGCGCGCGGTGGGCGCTTTTCAACAGTAACTCGTGCTCACCGGCATCAACCAGCAAGCTGAGACACAGGTCGTTGGCTGACTGTGACACCATCAGCAGCGGGCGGTCCTGGAAATACTGCATCACATCCTGCAGCCGGGAAAGCGCCGTGCGGGCTCCGCGGCCAACCAGGTTGACACAAACACATTGCCTGAACAGCGTCACCTTGCAGCGGCGGTCCAGGTCTTCGACCAGGTCATCCAGTTCATCGTCTCCAAGGTGATTGGTTTGACAGTTGATCGCGACCGTAGTGGTTGTTTCTGATGTCGCAACCAGGTCAATGGAGATACCGCGGCGACGGAAAATGTCAAAAACCCCGGCCAGGAATCCAACCTCGAAACGGACATCCAGGTTCTGCAGCAGAATGACCGCCATCTGCTCCTGGCAGGTGACAGTCTTGATGCCCACCTGATCCGAAACCCTCCGCCCGATGCGCGTACCCCCTAGCCGGCGGCGGCCCAGATCGCGGATCACAACCGGCGTTTTCGTCGCCGCGGCCGCACGAATGGAGCGCGGGTGTATGACCGATGCGCCACTGGCTGCCATTTCCAGTGCCTCCGCGTAATCCACCTCGGTAAGCAGGCGTGCATCGCTGATCAGGCGGGGATCGGCGCTGAACAGGCCGGGAACATCCGTCCAGATTTCAAGCCGCTGCGCTGACAGGCGTCCGGCCAGTAGCGCAGCCGAGGTATCGGAGCCACCGCGGCCGAGTAATGCCGTGTCACCTGCCCTGGTCCTGGCAACGAAACCCTGCGTGATTAGAACCGGGCTGAGCGCCGACCAGCGACCAGCCAGATCGGGCGCCTCGGCTGCCCTGCAGGATGCGCTAAGCCATTGACGGGCCGGAGAAAGATCCTTTTCATGGAAAATCTCCAGCGCATCGCGAACATCAACCCAGGCCACATCCAGGTGTTGCTGAAGGAAGCAGCAGCCAATCCTGGTGCTCAACCACTCCCCCATGGCAAGCAGCGCTGCGCGAAACTGCGGTCCGGGTTCATGTAACAGATTTTGCAGACAACTCTGGAACTGGCGCCGGGACTCAGGAAGCCAATCTTGTTCGTCCACTCCCAGTTCACGGCCAAGCTTGCGGTGGGTCTCCAGCAATTCTTCCAGCAGTTGCGCTGAATCCGGCTTGTAGGCCAGTGTATTCAACCGGTCGGTCACACCGGCTACCGCGGAACAAACCAGCAGCACCCGAAAGCCCTGTGACCGCCTTTCTTTGGCCAGTGAAGCGATTGTTTCCCACTGCGACCGGCCGGCCACGCTGGTGCCACCGAATTTGAGCACTATCCATTTGTCAGCCACGCGGGAACGTTACCTAAATCAGCCAGGACTGTACAGCCCTTACAAAAAAAAACGGCGCCGAGGTCGGCGCCGTGAAGGAGGGTGTCGTGCAGAAAATATTGACTACCCTTGAGGAGTGTGTAAAACAAGTACTCTGCAACTGGTATCTATGACATTGCACCTCGGGCAAGAGTTCAATGATTGCGAAAAAAAACTCAGCCGTATTCGATTGATCAATATCAAGACCATCCGTGGAATTACTGCCTACCATGACATCCGGTTCTGACGTTACAGGATCAGACTAACCCTTGTTGCCTGAATCGCCGCTGAACGACGACACGGCCAGGACACAGCCACGGGATTTGGCGCATCCGTCAAACTGTACTAGGATGACCGTCCCACACTTTGGAATCAGGAATACCGAATGCCGAAATATCGCACTGAAGACATCCGCAATATCACCCTGGTCGGCCACTCCGGTTCAGGCAAAACAACACTGGTAGAATCCCTCCTGGTAAAGTCCGGGAAAATAGGTGAAGCGGGCACCATCGAGCGCGGCACTACCACCACCGATCACGACCCCCTTGAAAAAGAATTTCAGAGCTCCCTCGATTCAGCCCTGGCGAGCATGGATTTTGACGGCATTCACGTCAACCTGATCGACACTCCGGGATTCCCGGATTTTCGTGGCCCAACACTTACTGGGATGAGTGCGACGGAGACCACCGCGCTGGTCATCAATGCACACAACGGCATCGAGCTTTCCACGCGCCGCCTGTTGCGCCGGGCCAAACGCAGGCGCCTGTGCAGAATCATCGTCATCAACAAGATCGACCAGGAAGGCACCAACCTGACCAAACTGGTGCAGAACATCCGCGAAGAATTCGGCCCAGAGTGCCTGCCGATCAACCTGCCCGCAGATAATCTCAGTACGGTAAAGGACTGCTTCTTCGGCACCGAAGGCGAAACCGACATCTTCTCACTGGCCGAAGCGCACGAGGCCATCATCGACCAGGTGGTCGAAGTGAACGAGGAACTGATGGAGAGATACCTGGAAGGCGAAGAGCTAAGCAGGGACGACCTCCACAATGCTTTCGAGCAGGCGCTGCGCGAAGGCCATCTGGTACCAATCTGCTTCACTTCCGCCATTACCGGCGCAGGCCTCGGCGAATTTCTGAAACTGTGCAAACGCCTGCTGCCCAACCCGGCGGAAGGCAATCCGCCGCTGATCCTGAAAGGCGAAGGCGATGCCGCCGAAGAGGTGGATGTGCAACCGGACCCGAACGGCCACGTTATTGCTCACGTATTCAAGATCACCAACGATCCCTTCGTAGGAAAACTGAGCATATTCCGTATTTACCAGGGCACCGTCCGGCCCGATAGCCAACTTTTCATCGGCGATGGGCGCAAACCATTCAAGGTCGGCCACCTGTTCAAATTGCAGGGGGCCAAACACGAGGAAATCGATTCCGGCATCCCTGGTGATATTTGCGCCGTGGCCAAGGTGGACGAGATTCACTATGACGCGATCCTGCACGACTCTCACGCAGAGGATAACTTCCACCTCAAGCCGCTGGATTTCCCACAGCCGATGTACGGCCTGGCCATACAGCCCGCCAGCAGGGGCCAGGAGCAGAAGCTGGCGCAATCCATTCATCGCCTGACCGAAGAAGACGCCTGCTTCGTCGTCGAACACAACCAGGAACTGAACGAAACCGTGATTCGCGGGCTGGGTGAATTACATATGCGCGTGATGTTGCAGCGCATGAGCAGCCGCTACAACGTTGAGGTTGACACCCGCCCACCGCGTATCGCCTACCGCGAAACCGTGACCCGGCCGTCAGAAGGCCATTACCGGCACAAGAAACAGACCGGTGGCGCCGGCCAGTTCGGCGAAGTATTCCTGCGAATCAAGCCGGTGGTCAGAGGTGAAGGATTCCAATTCGTCAACAAGGTTGTGGGCGGTTCCATTCCCACCAACCTGATCCCCGCCGTTGAAAAAGGCATTCGCCAGATCATGACCGAAGGCGCCATCGCCGGATACCAGTTACAGGATATCGAAGTGACCGTATACGATGGCAAATTCCACCCGGTTGATTCCAAGGAAATCGCCTTCGTGATCGCCGGCAGGAACGCCTTCCTCGACGCCATCCACAACGCCGGCCCGCAGATCCTGGAGCCGATCGTCAGCGTGGACGTGACCGTGCCCGATGACGTGATGGGTGACGTGACCGGCAACCTTGCCGGGCGGCGTGCCCGCATCAGCGGCACCGAGAGCCTCGCGGGTGGACAGGTGACCGTGACGGCCGACATGCCGCTCAGCTCACTCAGCGACTACCACACGGAGCTCAAAAGCATGAGCCAGGGTCAGGGCAGCTTCACGATGGAATTCAGCCACTACGACCCTGTCCCGCACGCGGTGCAGCAGCAACTGGAGAGGGATCACAACAAGCCGAAAGACGACGATTGAGTCGTCCAGGCATGAAAACGAGAACGGGCGCCTGGGCGCCCGTTTTGTTTCTCAGGGAGATGACTCTCCTTCCACAAATCATCTGTGGATGTTACTGATGTCCTGTCGTGACTTTCTCCGGCCGATTTTACGCGGCTTCGGTGTTAACCAGGGAGTACCGACTACATAAACCATGGCACCCATGACAATTGCCAAAATTGCGTATACAAGAACATAAGCACTCATTTCAAACCTCCGTCCTGTTGTGGTTTGAAATATGATTACAGCACCCCTAATTAGAGTGATCACCCTAATTTTTGGTTAAAAAATGATCAAAGTTGCTGTGGGTTTATGCGCTGGCAATCTGGTTACGGGCCTGCTCAGGTGTCTTACCCAGGGCATTGGCGAGTTCCTCGACCAGGAATTTCAGCGACCGGTTCAGATGTTCGCGGTCGGTTGAACGCAGAGTCCCCTCTGCCTCCAGGTTGCTCAATCCCTTGTAGACATCG
>Ga0164313_10006607_pt1 | contig 10217 bp, 5 predicted proteins | sample GuaBasSedimGuay4_FD_113735 | JGI IMG/M metagenome (GOLD analysis project Ga0164313, IMG submission 113735) | Subseafloor sediment microbial communities from Guaymas Basin, Gulf of California, Mexico - Guay4, Core 4569-4, 0-3 cm | ecosystem: Environmental > Aquatic > Marine > Hydrothermal vents >...
CTTGGTCATGGATATTTACACCAAGTACAATCACTTATATAGGAAGTACAAATTCTTCTTCACAAAATCCCCAAATAAGGTTTGATGCACTAGGTACTTATACTGTTGCATTAACAGCTACGAATGGTAGTGGATCAGATACTGAAACAAAAACAGCTTACATTGTTGCTGCTGATCTTCCTTCTTTTAGTCTTCCATGGACTGAAGATTTTGAAGATGTTGGAACTACAACTTATACAGCGAGCACATCCTCAATTGATGGGTTATCTGAATGGAGTTATGAAAAAACAGCTAATGGACGTTTACGTTATACTGCCGGTAGTGGTTTCTATTATTCAGGAACTCACGCTGCAACAATTGATGCTTATCCATCAGGAACAATCTCGGAGAATTACATGATTGCAACTTTAAACTTGTCTGATTATACAACTTCTAACACATTAGAGCTTTCATTCTCATACATGCATCATGGAGAGGAGTCACATACAAACGACCGGGTTTGGATACGTGGTAATAACAGTGATAGTTGGATACAAGCATTTGATCTTTATTCTAATAAGGGATCGGCAGGAACTTGGAATACAATAACAGGTCTAGATATAGATAATTTATTAAGTTCAAATGAACAATCTCCTTCGGCTAGCTTCCAGATCCGATTTGGCCAGGAAGATAATTATCCAGCCACTAGAACAACGGCTAGTGATGGCTTCACTTTCGATAATATTAATGTTGAAGAAATAGATCCAAATGCTTATATTATCAGCACATTCCCATATTCACAAAGCTGGGAAACAGGTATTGGTTTATGGAAACAAGGAACATCTGATGATTTTAATTGGACGAGAGATAGCGGAGAAACACCTTCAAATTCAACCGGGCCAACTGGAGCACATGATGGAACATATTACATGTATACTGAAGCTTCAAGCCCAAGGGTGAATGGTGATGAAGCACACCTTGAAGCTACATTTGACTTTTCAACTCTGTCATCTCCCATATTCTCATTTTATTATCATATGTATGGTATATCCATTGCATCACTGCATGTTGATGTATTTGATGGAACATGGAACAACAGTGTATGGGTTGTAAATGGATCACAACAAAATGCACAATCTGATCCTTATATGCAGGCTGTTATTGATCTGTCATCATGGGGAGGGCAAAACAATATTATTGTTCGATTTAGAGGAATTGTCGGTAGCGGTGCAGGTGCAACCTATTATAGTGACATTGCCATTGATATGATTGATGTAGTTGGTGGGACAGTTACAGAACCTCCCGCTGTAGAATTTGCTGCTGATAATACAACTATTGGGATAGGAGGTAGCGTGCAATTAACTGATTTATCAACAAACGGTCCGACAGAATGGTTATGGTCATTTGAAGGAGGAACACCTGCGAACAACACTTCCCAAAACCCAAGCGTTATATATAATACAGCAGGAATATATACTGTCGAGTTAACTGCAACCAATAGTGTAGGTTCCAATATTGAGATAAAGACTGCTTACATAACTGTTGTTGACCCACCAGTTGCTGAATTTATCGCCGATTATACTGTTATTAATGAAGGGGAAAGTATACAGTTTACAGATCTGAGTTTGGAAAACCCAACTTTATGGACATGGACATTAAATGGAGGAAGTCCTGCAAGTAGCACAGATCAGAATCCTTCGGTTACATTCGATAGTCAGGGAACATATACAGTAGAATTAACAGCGAGTAACACCTATGGTTCTGATACAGAAACTAAGCTTGGATATATAATAGTTAATGATGTTATTACGCCTCCTGATGCTGAATTCATTGCCGATACTACTACAATCAATCAAGGAGAAAGTATTCAGTTCACTGACCTGTCAACTGATGCAACTAGCTGGTCTTGGTCGTTTGCAGGAGGAAGTTCATCTGATAGCACAGCCCAAAACCCTTCAGTAACTTATAATGCTGGAGGCACTTATTCAGTTTCCCTTATAGCAACGAATGGAAATGGGTCTGATACAGAAATTAAAACAGATTATATCACCGTTTCATCTTCATCATTATCAGAAGTTGAGCTTAATTTCACTGACTTTGAAAGCGGATGGGGAATCTGGACAGATGGGGGAGATGACTGCAAAAGATTTATTTATGGCAATTTTGGTTTTGGCCTTAATTATGCTTGGAGTGGAAACTCTGCAGCCAATATTCAGGATAATTCAGGAGTAGCATCTTCATTCTATATGACGAATGGTGCAGATGTCCACTCCCCTGGGTATATTCAGATTAATGTCGAGTTTTATTTTATTGCTGTCAGTATGGATAATCCAACTGAAGATTTCTGGGTGCAATATTATGATGGCACCTCTTGGAATACGGTTGCTACTTTTGCACAGGGAATTGATTTTGATAATAATATTTTTTATGTGGCAACTGTTAGCATATTGGAGTCTGGTTACAATTTTCCAAGCGATATGAAGATCAGGTTTATGTGTGATGCCAATAGTAACTATGATGATATTTATATTGATGATATTAAGATAAGTGCATCAACACAATTAATGCAAAGCTCATCACTCGATTTAGTAGAAGAGTTTCAATCACTACGAATGTTTTCTGAAAATATTGAGATTGATAAAGAAATTGAGATTTATCCAAACCCTGCAAAGGATAAACTCAATATTGTTTCTAATGTTTCAGAACGCATGCAGGTATCCATATTTAGTATTACTGGGCAACTTATATATTACAAAGATGAAATGAGTAAGCATGAATTGATTGATATTGTAAAATTTGATAAAGGGATGTATATTGTAAAGGTAAGAACTGATGGTAATATGATCTCCAAAAAAATTATTAAAGAATAGATTGTTCTTTAAGATACTTAAACCCGGTTACTTAGCCGGGTTTTATTATGCCCATGTATTTTGTCAGTATTCATGTCTGTTGTGAGCAAATGAATTTTTCTTTCCGAAATTAATTTTATAAGAATAAATACTATTTTTGCAGCGCAAAAGCCCAGATGGCGGAAATGGTAGACGCGCATGGTTGAGGGCCATGTTCCTGTTAGGGAGTGCAAGTTCGATTCTTGTTCTGGGCACATTTTTATTTTTTATTGCCCAAGTGGCGGAATTGGTAGACGCGCTACATTCAGGGTGTAGTGACCGAATGGTCGTGAAGGTTCGAGTCCTTTCTTGGGCACCAAATATTTATTTAATAAGCCTCTTCTGTTTTTACAAGTATTTCCAGTACTATATTAATTAATAGATATAATCTAATTATAAATCACCAGCGCATTTAAAATTGTACTAGTCTTTTAGAGTACTAAATATTTTTTAGTAGCACAAAGATTTAAAAAAGAGGTTTTTACTGTACCCTTTTTAGAAAAATAAAGTATAAGGAGTACAATCATTTTTCTAATTATGAAAACAATCATTATAACAGGCTCTGCTGGTTTAATAGGAAGTGAATCGGTTAAGTTTTTTCACGAAAAAGGTTTCAATATTGTCGGGATTGATAACGACATGCGTGCCTATTTCTTTGGGCAAAATGCAAGCACCGCTTGGGTGACGGATTCTTTAAAAAGAAGTTTAAAAAACTTTCAACATTTCAATGCTGATATAAGAGATTACGAGGAGCTTGATAAAATATTTAAAGAATATTCTGGTGAGATAGAAGGGATTATCCATACTGCTGCTCAACCATCTCACGACTGGGCGGCAAAAGAACCCTTAACTGATTTCAGTATTAATGCAAATGGAACCTTGAACTTACTGGAGCTTACCCGAAAATATTGTGAGGATGCAGTTTTCATATTCACAAGTACCAACAAGGTATATGGAGACCTGCCAAATTATTTACTTCTTGTAGAACAGGAAAATAGATGGGAAATTGATAAAAATCATAAATTTTATCAATTTGGAATAGATGAAAGTATGTCAATTGATAATTCGAAGCACAGTTTATTTGGTGTTAGTAAAGTGGCGGCCGATGTGCTTGTACAAGAATACGGAAAATATTTTGGAATGAAAACGGTTATTTTCAGAGGTGGTTGCTTAACTGGCCCAGCTCATAATGGCGCTGAATTACATGGCTTTTTAGCTTATTTAGTTTTGTGTGCAGTTACTAATAAAGATTATACGGTATTTGGCTATAAAGGAAAACAGGTTAGAGATAATATTCATAGTAAAGATTTGATTCAGGCATTTTGGAGCTTTTTCCAGGAACCCCGGTCTGGAGAAGTTTATAATATGGGAGGTTCCAGGTATTCAAATGTTTCCATGTTAGAAGCAATTAATCTGATTAAAGAAATATCAGGTCATCAATTAAATTATACAGTGTCAAATCAGGCCAGAATAGGTGATCATATCTGGTATATTTCAGATGTAAGAAAGTTCCAGTCGCACTACCCGCAATGGAAATATACGTATGATATTAATAAAATATTGACAGAAATGATAACTGTAGTTGAAGCTAAATCTAAATCATAGTTTTAATGATTCCAGAAAAATATCCGGTCTTTGGTATTAATTATTGTTCGACCGATTACGAAAAAGCTACTGACTTAATTATTTCTAAGGCGAAAAACAATATAAGCTTTTCCGTTTCAGCTCTTGCAGTTCACGGACTTATAGAAGCATATAGCAACCCGGATTTAAAAAAAGTAGTCAATAATATTGACATGGTTGTTCCTGATGGCCAGGCGATAAAATGGACTTTAAACAGCTATTACAGATTACATCTCAAGGATCGTGTTAGTGGCCCGGATCTAACTCTGTATGTGTTAGCTAAAGCACATAAATACAAATTAAAATTATTTCTTTACGGGAGTACTAAAAACACATTAGATCAATTTTCTTCTTTTATTACAACGAATTATCCTGAAGTTGAGATATGCGGAGTTCATCCTGATAGGTTCAGAGATGCAACGCAGGAAGAGGATAAAACAGATATTGAGATGATAAATAAATCAGGCGCACATATAGTTTTTGTCGGTCGGGGTTGCCCTCGCCAGGAATATTGGGTGGAATCGCATAAAGGAAAGGTAAATGCTGCAATGTTGGCAATTGGAGCTGCTTTTGATTTCCATGCAGGTGTATTAAAAAGAGCTCCTAAGTGGATGCAGGATGTCGGCTTAGAATGGCTTTATCGAATGATACAGGAGCCTGGGAGAATGTGGAAAAGAAATTTAAATACTTTTCCTTTGTTTATTTGTTTATACCTAAAGTACAAATTTTTCAAAAAGGATTAAATTTATTGTTATTGGTCAAGAACAGCGAGCAACGAGGTAATAATCATGTAGATATCTTTTGGACAGGTGGGTGGGATTCTACATTCAGGGTATTGCAACTGATTGTACAGAAAAAGAAGTTTGTGCAACCCTATTATATTTTAGATCCAAAAAGGAAGTCGGCAGAGGCAGAGCTTAATGCTATAAAAGCTGTTGAATTAACGGTGATTGAAAAGTTTCCCTACACAAAGGAATTACTTCGCCCTTTGATTATTGAAAATTTAGATAAGATATGTACCGATAAGGTGTTACTAAACAGTTTTGTTGATATAACAAAAGCATATAATGTTGGGAGGCAGTACAGCTGGCTGGCATGTTACTGTGATGAAACTGGGAAGAAAAGGGTGGAGTTATCTACTCAAAAGCCGGGGATAGTTTATGAGCAAATAGTTAAGGATACTAAACATATTGTTGAAGGAAATGATTCATTCTATATTCTAGAAAAAGATAATAATCAATCGAAGCTGATTACTCTGTTTCAATATTTCAGATTCCCGCTTTTAGAATATACTAAAATTGAAATGCAAGAGGAAGCAAAGGATTTTGGGTTCGATGATATTTTGGAATTATCATGGTTTTGCCACGCACCTAAATGGAAAAAATATAAATGTGGTACGTGTACTCCTTGTATAACGGCAATTGAGCAAGGCTTAGGTATACGAGTACAGTTTTTAGGCCATCTCAGGTATTATTTAATAGTGAAAACTGGTTTGAAAAATCTTAGAGAAAAATTAGTGAAATAATACAAATGCTTACGTATTTTTATTTCGTATAGCTATGCCGTAACACTGAATTAACTCTTTGTAAATTACAGTTGTAGAATATTCTAATTCAGCTTTCTCCCTGCCATTTTTACCCATCTCCATACATTTTTGCTCATCATGATACAGCATTTCAATATTGGTTTTTAACTCAGGAATATTTCCAGGTTCTGTTAATAAGCCATTCTTTTCATGGTCAATAATTGATGACATAACACCGATATTAGATGTAATGACAGGTTTTCCATGAATCATAGCCCGGGTTATCACATTTGGAAATCCTTCATACCATTTGCTGGGAATGACAATTATGCGCGATTTAATATACAATTCGTCTAAATCCACTCCGGAAATAAAACCTTTCCATTCAATATTTTCCAGAGTGCTGTTTATTAAGTGCCTACATTTTTTATCAACTCTTCCGGCTATTACGAACGGGATTTCCGGTAATTGTTTTGCAGCCTCAAGGAATTCATAAATACCTTTTTCAGCACTAACTCTGCCAACAAAAGTTACTTTATCACCTAATGTATTATTTGAATTTGCCAGTAGAGGAGGAGTGAGGCCCGGAATGATATGTAACTTCTCAGTTGGAATACCCAGTTGATTAAATTTTTTCTTTTGAAAATCGGATTGAACGATAAAAATATTCACATTGTTAAAAAATGCCGATGAAAGTCGGGCTGACATATTCCGAAGACTATAGCCTATACTTTTAGGTAAGCTTTTTTCACAATTCTTAATGATACACCAAGCTTCTTTCAGACTACTTGTACATTTCTCACAAACTTTTCCTTTATTATCTAAAAAGAGTCCATTAGGGCAAAATATACGATAGTTAGGGCAGCGCATTACTATAGGTATTCCTTCTTTCTTAATTATCTTTAGTATCGCAGGTGAGATTAAAGGATAAAGATTTTGCACCTGAACAATATTTGGATTGAACTTTTTTATTTTTTCTTTTACCTGTTGTATGGCAGTAGCGCTGTAGAAACCTGAAAAGAAAGCTTGCAATTTTTTCCTGGATGAATCGCCAATTTCAGCAGAACTCCTGCGATACCATTCAACGATATGTCCATTTTGAACCAGAAGACTTGCCAACCCCTTAGCAGCATGTTCTTCACCGCTTGGCTTAGCGTAATCATTATGGATAAATAAGATCTTCACTCAGTGCGTTTTGACTTAATCGTTATTAGGGATAGATTGGAATCTTGATACTGCATAATAAGTTCTTTTGCTATAAGCTCTTGTATCCAGAATTTACCCGGTTTGAATTCAAATTCCATTTCATCATTAATAACTCTCAACTGGTAATAACCTGCAACATTATTTACAATAAGTTCATCATAAGAATCAACATCATAAAAAACTGATGACTCGATTACTAAAAAATGGCCAGAATGCTCCGACTTAATCATATCAACAGCTAAAACGGTTGATTTTAGGGCTTCCTTTAAAGTAACTGCAATTTTCATTGCTTCAACAGGTAACTCAGATACTCTTAATTGCCATATACCAGATCCAGAGGCCCTAAAATCATGATCAGAGCTTAGCCTGTAATATCCCATTACTTTATTATTAACAACAATTATTCTAAGGTCAAATGTTGCATCTTTAATAAACTCCTGAAAGTAGATATAGTTCTTTTGCTTGTATTCTGCCCAATACGTTTTGCTGCCTTCAGCAAAAATCCTTTTAATAAGTTTATTTGCTTGTGGTTTCGTTTTAATTAGTTGCACACCACGTGATACGGATCCACATGTAATTTTAGATACTAATGGGAAAGTAGAGTTGTTAATGTAATTCAAAGCCTCATCTTTATTATTAGTTATAAATGTTTTTATATGGGGTATATTAAAATATTTATACAGGTAATTTGCCCTTACCTTATCTTCGTATGCCCAAATTTCATTACTGCTTGGGAAGCATTTAATGGCTAAATATTGCTCTATGAAGCTTATCTTAGACCTGGCTTCATGAAGTTTCGATGGTGAGTTGTCCGGCCTGAAAATAATAAGGTTAAATTTCTTTGCATTTTCAATCCAGTCAGACCTGTGAATATCAAAGAATTCATGTTGGATATTGTTGTATATTAAAAACCTTTCATATTTGGGCCAATGCGAACGTTTTTGAATGTGGTTGCCATAGTTGTCAATATCTTTTACTAAGCCAACTTTTGGTATTCTTAGTTGGTTTCTATCTGACAATTTAACTTCATCTGCAGAATTTAGATAATTGATAAATTCCTGGTCCTGAAAATCACCTCTTCTTTTTTTGATAGAAATAACAATTTTCTCAAAGAAATTAAACCGTGACAGGTAATATCTAAATCTATAAATAAAAGAGAAGGAAGGACTTTTGTAGAAGTGAGTGCTTGGTAGTTTAATATCCTTTAAGTCAATTAATTTGCCAAATTCACGTTCATATTTTTTTGGGTAAAAGGATGAAAAACCATTTTGAGGATAAAATGTAAGTTCGCCAAAATAAACTTTTCCATTCACCTCATACAAATCTACCCTGACAAAAGGCAGATTTGTTGATAGTTTCCTTGAAATTTCAATCATTTCATCCAGTTTCTCAGGTTTCTGATTAAATTGCTTTGAATTTGGAAATCCTTTCCTGATCGGTAGTTTATTCCAGTCAAGATCGTAGAAGTTTATGTAATGCCTTTTAGTATATCTGGCAATGTCAACATGTAAAAAATTGGGTTCTCCGTTAAAACAATAAAACTTGTAATCGACAAGGCCTTCATCTTTACTATTTTCTAAATATTTTTCACAAATAATTCTGGGTTTAAGATGCTTATATATTTTTTCACCCCACAGGTCGTAATAATTTTGGTTTAACCAGGTATTTATTTCTTGTTTAACTTCATTAAAATCAAGTTTAGCTTTGTCTTTACAAATTATGATCCATCCAGAACCGTGAGTTGCTTTTAAAACAAATTGATTAGGTAGATTTTTAAAGTTTATTTCATCTACCGTGTCATATACTCCGTATATTTCATTCAAATATTCAGCACCAATTTGTTTTTTTATATAATCCCTTACGTTGTATTTATCAGCAAATTTCGGAAGTTCAGCATTTTTGTAGTTTAGTTTTAACCAGTTAATATTTTCATTAAAAGTTTTTGGTTTTTTCAAGTTTAAAGGCCTTTTAAAAACTTTTATATAACGAATTCTTAAATAATTCTTATCTGAAAAATATTGCTTTAGGAATAACAGGATTTCTCTTTTTAAGTTCATATTATATTACCCCCTTAGTTTTTTTACATACATTCCATATTACTTCTGCTGCGCTGAATGGCGTATGATCTTGTACAATTAATTGAGAATTAATCCCCATTGCATTAAAGGAGTCTCGTTCTTCATAAACCTTGTTTAAGGATTGTGAAAATTCAATATGATTTAGAGGGTCAATCACCCATCCATTCTCTGGTTTAATAAGCTCAGGCCATAATCCGTTATAACAAGAACAAACAACAGGCAAACCCGTTGCCATAGCTTCAGGAACAACCAGAGACCAATTGTCTTCAAGGGTTGGTATGATGAAAACATCAGCCATTGCATAGTATGCTGCAATTTCATCATAAGGAACTTTTCCCTCCAGAAATATATTGCTAATATTTCTCAGTTTTGCTAAATTCCTGATCTCTTCAATTTGCTCTCCATCTCCTATTAAAACTAAAGCTACATTGGGATTATTTAATAACATACTTTTATGCCATGCGTCTACCAACTCTCTAATTCCTTTTCTTGGAATAATCTGTCCAGTATAAAGAAAAACTGTATCCGCATTAAATTGATGTTTAAATTCTTTGATTTTATCAGGTGTAACTAATCTAGTCTTTTGTGTCAATTGATTAACGTCAGCAACCATATGTCCATAATGTATTTTATCCCTGGGGTATCCCAGGGAGTGAACATAGTCTCCACATAAACTACCGGAACATATGATTTCATTAATCCATTTCTTAGCTATCTTCCTATATAAAACTCTGTACCATTGAACATTTCTTTCTGTATAGGATGTTCGCTCGTAGCACATTATATGAGGTGTCTTTTTTAACATATTCACCATTAGAGGGCCATAAGTCCATTGGAAAAAACCATCCGATATTAAAACATCAGGTACTGTATTTTTAATGCTTCTTATCAAACCTTTTTGAAGGGGAATGCGAATGC
>Ga0164313_10006608_pt1 | contig 10217 bp, 7 predicted proteins | sample GuaBasSedimGuay4_FD_113735 | JGI IMG/M metagenome (GOLD analysis project Ga0164313, IMG submission 113735) | Subseafloor sediment microbial communities from Guaymas Basin, Gulf of California, Mexico - Guay4, Core 4569-4, 0-3 cm | ecosystem: Environmental > Aquatic > Marine > Hydrothermal vents >...
AGCGGCCTTTGCCGCAGCGATTCTCGTCAAGTACTACGCGATCCTGCTGTTGCCCCTCTGGTGGCGCAGGCAGGGCTTCCGGCGCATGGCGGCAACGAGTATCGCGCTCACCCTGCTGGCCTTGCTGCCCTTCATGCTTGGCGGCGTGGACATCTTCGCCGGCCTGAAGGCCTATCTCTCACACTGGAGTTTCAACAGCCCTCTCTATGCCCTGCTCGGCGCGCTGCCGGTGGCCGACGTCATCCTGCGCGCTGCGCCCTATTTCATCGCCGCTGCAGTTGCCCTGATCGCTGGATGGCGACGCGATGATCCGGTGGCCGTGATCCCGATGCTGCTCTTCGGATTCCTCGTGATCGGCCCGACCCTGCACCCGTGGTACGCGCTGTGGATCCTGCCCTGGCTGGGCGCACGCCCACACCCGGGCCTGTGGGCCTTCGTCGCAGCGATGGGTCTGAGCTATGCGGTCTGGTGGTCGGTGGCCCTGCACGGTGTGTGGGAGTTGCCCGCCGGGGTACCCGAGATCATGTGGTCGATCGTGGCGATCGGCTGGCTCTTCTCTTTCTGGCGCCATCACGCCGGGACACCTGAAGCGGCCTGATCGATCAGGCCGTGGCCTCGAGTGCGCTCAGAACGGCGCCGACTACACGGTCGGTCGCGGAAGCATCCAGTCCCGGGTAGATGGGCAGGCTGATCTGGCCCGAGAAGATCTCCTCTGCATTCGGAAAGTCCGTCGCCTGAAGATCGTAGCGATCTCTCCAGTAGGGCATGTGGTGCAGCGGAATGAAATGGACGCTGGTCGAGATTCCCCCGGCTGCCAGGCGGTCGATGACCTCGTCACGGCGCTGACGGCCGCCACGGATTCGCAAGGCGTAGAGATGCCAGGAGTGCTGCTGACCCTCGCGCGGCCCCGGTGGCAGGGTGAGGGCTGGATTGCCTGCGAAGCCGGCATTGTAGCGGTCGGCGACCGCCGTACGAGCTGTGGTCATGGATTGCAGTCGTGCAAGTTGTGACAGGCCAAGCGCTGCAGCAATATCTGTAAGGTTGTACTTGAATCCAGGCGCGACGATCTCGTAGGCCCAGCCTGCGCCGTCGCCGCGGTAGCGGTCGAAGGCATCGCGACTGATCCCGTGCAGACGCATGACCTTCATGCGGGCGGCGAGCTGTTCATCGGCGGTGACGACCATGCCGCCCTCGCCGGTGCAGAGGGTCTTGGTGGCGTAGAAGCTGAAGGCGGTCGCGTCGCCCAGGCTGCCGATCATCTGGCTACCGCTGGTCGCCGGCAGGGCGTGGGCGGCGTCGTCGATGACCCGCCAGCCGCGCTCGGCTGCAAGCTCACACAGGGCCTGCATGTCGCAGGCGCGGCCACCGTAATGGACGGGCATCAGCGCCCTGATCGAGTCGCGTTCGGCCGGCGGCAGGGAGTCGACCCGGGCAGCCACCTGCCCGGCCACCAGGTTGCTGTCCTCGTTGGACACATCGACGAATACGGGGTCGGCGCCCAGATAACGGACCACCTCGGCCGTGGCCGTGAAGGTCATGACCGGGACTATGACCCGGTGGGAGGGGCCGATGCCGCAGGCCTCCAGGGCCAGGTGCATGGCCGAGGTACCGCTGTTCACTGCGATGGCATGCAAGCCGCCGCCCGGGCTGAGTGTATCGGCGAATGCCACCTCGAACTCGCGACAGCGGTCGCCGGTCGTGAGCCATCTGGAGCGCAGAACCTCGGTAACCCCGGCGATGTCGCTTTCATCGATGTCGGGGACATGGAAGGGGATCTGCTGCATGGATTCCTCGCTCATACGGGGCTGTGGCTGGCGCGGACGGTCGCACCGGCGCGCGGAGCTGTCAAGGCGGTGGGGCACCGTCAGGGTTGACGCGAAAAAAAATGCGTTGGCCGGGAACTCTCCGCGCTCCCGGGAGTAACAGGCTACGAGATCGCGACGCACCCAGAGGGTACCGGATCCAGAGTCCGCACCGCGTCGTCCTCCCGCGAGCGAGTCAGGGTGTGAAAATGCGAAAGCCCCCGCCAGTCCAGGCGGGGGCTTTCGCATTTGTGGCTCCGTTCGATGGAGCGGGGCGTGGTCTATTCGCCGTCGCCGCAGCCGGCAACCGTATAGCCGCCGCCATCACCATCGGGGATGTCCGCACACCTGTCGCCATTGTCGTGCGGCACGTAGACGTAGGCCGTGATTTCCCCGGTCGAGCCATCGTCATGACTGACCCCGTAAACGACGGTGTAGATGCGGCCTTCCCCGCCACCCGTCCGTTCCGCCCGGAGTTTCACGGTGTTCGGGCAGTCGATCCTGATGTCGTCGCTGGTCCTGCCATCGCCCTTGGAATCCTCGGGCTCGTTGCTGGAGACACTCAACACCACCACGTCGCCAAAATCAAAGTCCGCATCACAGCCGCCACCCTCGACGAACAGGAGGTCCGCGGGTTCGAAGGACCTGTACTTGTGATTGGGCGGCCAGAGTCTGACAGGATCTTTCGCACCGACGGTCGGCTGCCGCAGCTCGTTGAACTCGATCACCGTGGAGCAGATGGAGCTGTCACCAGCGGCGATAACGAGCAGCATGACCTCGAGCTGGTCCGCGCACAGGGCGTCACCCCAGATGGTCAGCTCCGGTTGGGCTGAAGCGGGATCGTCGAAGACAGCGTTCGCAGAGTCGATACTCCACTCAAAGGTCAGGCTGTCGGAGTCGGCATCACTGCTGCCCGTGCCATCGAGCATCACGTAGACGGTGTCGGCGTCGACATCGACCAGGTAGGGTCCGCCAGCATCGCACACCGGAGGCTGCGGAACAGCAGTCCAGGTTGCAGTGACGGTGTCGGCCAGTGCCGCGCCTGTGCGTGGCTGGCTGGCCGTGGCCACGAGGGTGTCGATTCCTGCTCCGCCATCACCGGTGTAGGCAAAGCTGGCGAGGCCGTGCTCGTCGGTCTCGCGATCACCAGTCTCGCCCGCATTGGGACCACCGGTGATCCTGAAGGCGACGGGCACGCCGGAAATGCCGTTCTTCGGGTCGCCGCCTTCGAACAGTTTGACCTCGACCTTGTGGTCCATTCCAACTTCGAGTGATGCGGTCTCGGGCAGCATTGCCAGCTCGACGACGAGCATCCTTGCAAGCGCGCGCTGGCAGGCCTCGCCCATCGATCCGACGACGGTTTCGTAGTAACCGCCAGTCATCGCGGCACAGTCGCCGAGCAGCTTCTCACCCTCGATGTCGGGGTCGATGCCCAGGGTGGAGACGCGGACATTTGCCTTGCCTAGCTGTCCGCAGGAAAACCGCGCAGCCTCGGCATCGTCTGCCTCTCCGCTGCTGAATACCAGAACCTGGAGATCGGTGGTCTTGCCGGTCGCCAGGATCGCACCCGCGGCGTCGAGGAAGCCGGAGAGAGCAGCGCTGTTTCCGGTGACCAGACGGTCATTGGCCAGTGCAGTCAGGGCCGGTCCGAACACACCCTTGATGCTCGCCTCCGTCACCGGAGTCAGGCCCTGGACGACAGTCGCGATCGTGTCACCATAGGCCAGCACGGACATCGAGACGCTGCCGTCGGCGGGGAAGAGGGATGTATCGGCCATGCACTCGGCCAGGCCATCGATGATGGCCTTCAGGCTCAGGTTGGTGATGCTGTCAGAAACATCGACTCCAACAACCAGTTCGCTGGGACCGATGATCACGGCCTCGTCGAATGCCTGGGAGATTCTGTTGGCCGCGCCGGTTGTGTCCGGGGCGAGAGCATCTTCACCCGAACATCCGGCAAGAGCGGCCAGAGTGGCCGCTGTGAGAATAAGGACGAGCTGAAGGAATCTCATGACTGTAGGTCCTGGGTTGGTGTTCAGACGGGCGACGCGGCCACTGCGCGCGCTACCAGCAAGCTCGGTTCGCGACCCGGCTGCAGCAGGGTCGGACCAACAGTAATGATAGCGGAGTGATTCCCGACGAACAAGCCGCCCGCTTCCGAAGTTCCTGATTCTGAAGTCACGAATGCACGAATGCATTCGAACATCGGGCGAAAGTGCGAGAGCCCCCGCCTGGTCTGGCGGGGGCTCTACTCGGGGCTCTCATATTCGCAGTCCGGATCGAAAGTTATTCGGGGTAGTACTCCGTGCCGAGGTGCGTGATCAGCTCTTCACCCATCCAGTGCCTCAAGGTGTTCTTGAGCTTCGTCTGCTGGATGAAGATGTCGTGCTCCGGGTAGAGGGCATCGGCCACCTGCGGGCTCTTGAAGTAGAAGCTCAACCACTCCTGGATTCCCTTCTGGCCGGCACGCTGCGCGAAGTCCATGAACAGTGCGAGATCCAGCACGATCGGTGCGGCCAGGATCGAATCACGGCACAGGAAATCGACCTTGATCTGCATCGGGTAACCCATCCACCCGAAGATGTCGATGTTGTCCCAACCCTCTTTGTTGTCACCACGCGGCGGATAGTAGTTGATCCGCACCTTGTGGTAGAGGTTGCCGTAGAGGTCCGGATACTGCTCCGGCTGCAGGATCGAGTCGAGCACGCCGAGCTTGCTGACTTCCTTGCTCTTGAAGCTCTCGGGATCGTCGAGTACTTCGCCATCGCGATTGCCGAGGATGTTGGTGCTGAACCAGCCGTTCATGCCCAGCAGGCGTGCCTTGAAGCCCGGCGCCAGGATTGTTTTTATCAGCGTCTGGCCGGTCTTGAAATCCTTGCCGGCAATCGGGACACCGTTCTTGAGCGCCAGTTCGAGGATGGCCGGCACGTCAACACTCAGGTTGGGCGCGCCGTTGGCGAAGGCAATGCCTTCCATCATCGCGGCCCAGGCGTAGATCTGGCTGGGCGAGATGTGCTTGTTGTCGTCCTTGAGGCCCTGCTCGAAGGCGGCAGCGGTCTGGTGCACGTCGGTCAGCTCGCGGTAGGCCTCGGTGCTCGCGCACCAGACGATCACCACGCGGTCGAGCTTGTTCTCTTCCTTGAAGCGGCGGATGTCCGCGCGTAGCTGCTCGGCCAGGTCGTACTTGTTGTCGCCGGTCTTGGTGTGATTGACCTCGAGCTTCTTCACCCAGTCGTTACTGAACACGGCGGTCATCGGCTTGATGGCCGAGAGCTCGTCCTTGATCGGATCGAGGTCCTCGTTCTTCAGCACGCCGGCCCGCTTGGCGGCGGTGTAGGCGTCGTCGTTGATCGGGTCCCAGCCGCCAAAGACGATGTCGTCCATCGAGGCGATCGGGACGAACTCCTTGATCAGCGGCTGACGATCGTCGGTGCGCTTGCCCAGACGGATGTGGCCCATCTGGGTGAGCGAGCCGATCGGTTTGGTGAGGCCCTTGCGCGCGGCGAACACGCCGGCGTAGAAGGTGGTGGCGACGGCGCCCATGCCGGGCGTGAGGACGCCGAGGCGGCCTTGGGCGGGGGCGATTTTCCGTGCTTCGGACATGGATCCTGCTCCGGTGCTGTGGGTGGGCGTGGCCCGGGGCGGGCCGTTGGAACGAAGCTCAGACTAGACCCGCTGGTAAGATTCAGCGATTGGATTTATTATCTTATAGACATAAGCAATACCTATATAAATGGAACGAGAACAGCATGTCGGGATCAAAGCAGGCCCAGCTGTCCCTACCCCTGAACCTGCATCTGCAGCACCTGAACTACCTGCGTGCCGTGGCCAGCACCGAGACACTGGTGCAGGCAGCCCAGGCCCTGAACGTCAGCCAGCCTGCACTGTCGCAGGCCCTCGCCGAGATCGAGAGGCGCCTGGGCTTGCCACTCTTTGATCGCGTGGGTCGTCGGCGCAAGCTGAACCAGGATGGAAGGGCGGCTGCCGAGTTCGCGAGTGAGATGCTCGGACGGGCCGAACGCTTCGCGGCCGAGCTGCAGTCGCGTCGGGCCGGTGCGGGCGGCGTACTGCGCGTGGGTACCATTGATGCGGGCAGCCTCTATATCCTGCCCGAGGCCCTGCGCCGCTTCCGCGTGGCTGCACCCGGCGTCGACCTGCGCCTGAGCGTGGGCAGCAGCACGGAGCTCGAACTGGCGGTGATCGGGCACGATCTGGATCTGGCCTTCGTTATCGGAGACGGGCGGGCCGACGACCGCCTGCAGCGCGAGCCCCTGCTCAAGGAACAGCTGTTTCTCTACGGACCAGATGGCGCGAAGGAACCCGACGAGGCAGATGACTGGGTGCTGTACCCGGCGCACAGCCACACGCGTGAGGAGATCGACCGCGAGCTCGCGCGCCGTGGCATCAGTCCACGTGTGCGCCTGGAGTCCTCGAACCCGCAGGTGCTGCGGCAGATGGTTGCGCTGGGCTTTGGCTGGTCTGTCCTGCCGCGCGCCGTTGCCGAGATCGGCCCGGAGCCGCTGGTGGCAGCCGGGCGCCAGCCGATGGCGCACCGCCAGATCGTGATCTGTCGTCCGGCCCGCGGCGCGGCAGATCCGCGCGTCGATCGATTTCTGGAACTGGCGCGACGCTGGGCCCGCCACCAACAGGCCCTTTGACCTGCTCGCGCCGCCGGACTAGCTTTCTGCGGTACCGCCAACTCTCGCCGTGAGGCTTCAATGATCGCAAGCGAAGTCGTGACGCCCCTGCTCTGGGGATCCCTGTTCAGCATGGCCGTCGCGCAGTTCCTCAAGCCCTTCCTGGACGTGGCGCTGCGCCGTGGCTTCCAGTGGCGGCGAGCCTTCGATTCCGGCGGGATGCCGAGCAGCCATACATCGCTGGTAACTACACTCACGCTTGGCGTCGCCGCGGTGGAGGGCACAGGCAGCAGCATTTTTGCAGTGACCCTGGCCTTCAGCCTCTACTTCGTCTTCGAGGCCACGGGGTTGCGCCAGGAAGTCGGTCAGCAGGCGCGCATTCTCAATGAGATGTTCGACGAACTGCTCGCGCACCAGACGGTACGACCGGACGACGAGCGGCTGCGCGAGCTCGTGGGTCACACCTGGGCCGAGGTGCTCGGCGGCGGGGTCGTCGGAACGCTCATCTTCCTGCTGTTGCGCGGGGAGATCCTGGCCGGCTGAGGCGGCTTCCGCGCTTTGCCGACGGCTTTGCCCGTGGTAGAACCGCCAGGTCAGACGCTCCTTCGAACTCGTCACCTCCGGGTGGGTTGTGGACCAGATTCGCACCTGGTTGCTCGCGGCGGCCGTCTTCCTTTCTCCTTTCGCCAGCGTCGGAGTGCTGCACGCACTCACCGGACGCGATCTCGGCGCCGGTCTGCAGCCGGCCTTCGTGCCGCTGCTGTTGCTGATCTTCATGGAATTCCTGCGCCGCCTGCGCGAGCGCCGCCTTGCCCCGGGCGAAGCGATCATCCTCGTTGCGCTGCTCTGGACGGCACTGGCTGCCTCGCTGACCTGGTCTGTCACGGACATGGGGCTTGCCGGTGAGCGCCCGTGGTCGAAGTCGCTGAAGCAACTCGTGCAGTGGGTCTTCTTCGTGTTGGCGGCGGTCGCGGCTGCGCGCGCGATGGAGCGGATCTCCTGGCGACCCGTGGAACGCGCACTGTCGATCGGGTTGCTCTGCAGCATTCTGGTTGCAGTTGCGGCGGCGATAAGCGGTCCCGGCGCGGCCTCGTTGCCCGGACTGGATACCAACCCGTCGATTGCCTCCGGCAGTGACGAACTCTATCTCGGGCACAGTTTCACCGGCCTCTCCAGGTTGCGCGGGCCGATGCCTGAGCCGCTGATGTTCGGCAGCTACCTGCTGGCGGCAGTGCCGCTGGTGGCAGCGGCGGCAATGGCGCGACGCGGCCGCGCACGTTGGTGGCGCCTGGCTACCGCACTGCTGGGTGCCGCCTGCCTGATCGCAACCTGGTCGCGTGGTGCGTGGCTCGGTGCGGCAGTGGCGACCCTGGTGATGGCCGTTCCGCTATTGCGTGCGGCACCAGGTCGGCCACGACTGCGCAGTCTGTGTATCGGGGGCATCGCCGTCGCTGGTGCTGGACTGCTGACCCTGTCGTTCCTGCTGCAGGTCGCGCCGTGGGAGATGGCCGATCTGTTCCTGCGGCGTGCGGGTCAGAGTGTGGCCACGCATGACATGTCCAACATGACGCGCTTCTGGTCGTGGAAGGTCGCGTGGGAGGGCTTCCTGCAGGCGCCCATCGCTGGGCAAGGTTGGGGCAGCTACGGGTTTTTCTACTTCCGGCAGGTAACGGGGGCAGCCTCCGGCGCGCACTTTGGCTGGCCGGTTCCGAACAACTTCGCCCTGCTGTTGCTCGCCGAGTCGGGGATCGTGGGTCTGTCGTTGTGGTCGTTGAGTCTCTGGCCAGCTCTGCGCGGCCTGGGAGCGCCTTCAATGCGCCGCGTTGTTCTGGCTGGTGCAATCGTCGGTGTGCTGGTGCAGATGGCAACATTCAGCCAGTGGAACCTGCCGCACATCTGGTTGCTCTTCGCAGCCGGGATTGCGGCGGGCACGCTTGCTTCCGGCCAAGCGGGAGTGGAGGAGGTGGGCTGAGGCGTGCGTGTGCTGCTGCCCGCCCTCGTGGCGGCCTCCCCCCGTACCGGAGTGGCGACATATCTGCGCGGCCTCGCGGGCGCCTGGAACCTGCTGGATCGCCCCGTCCCGGAGCTGGATCTGGTAACGGCCGAAGCCGCGGCCTACGACGATCTCGAGTCAGGGCAGGCGCTTCGCGTGCACCCGCTGAGCCTGTTCCCGCCGGGGGCCTGCGGCCGTATTGCAGCGCTCCATCTGCGAATTCCGGCCCTGGCCCGCCGACTGGGCAGCGATATCGTGCTCAGCCCCAATTTTATCTCTCCGCTGGGCGGCGTGGGCTTGCCCACAGCGGTCGTGGTGCAGGATCTTGCCTTCGTACATTTCGCATCCACGATTCCCCTGGCACGCCGGTTGTACTACGGTGGCACCGTTCGAGCTTCGATTCGCCACGCCTCGGCTGTCCTCGTGAGCACACGGGTGATGGCCGACGAAGTGGCAGAGTTCGAACCCAGCGTCGCCTCCCGCATCCGGATTGCCCCCCTGGGAGTTTCGTCTAGCCACCTTGCGACCGTCCCCGAACGGACAGAAAACCACCGCGGAACACACCAAGGTGGCCTGCTCTGTGTCGGGACCCTGGAACCCAGGAAAAACCTCGCCCGCGTGCTGAGTGCACACGGTCGACTTTGTCGTCGATTCTCCGCTATTCCGCCCCTGCGTCTGGTCGGTGCGGCGGGTTGGGATGAGCGCGCCTTCGCCGCAGCTTTGGCCGAGCATCCTGCCCCGAATCGGGTAATTCGGCTTGGTTTCCTACCGCCGTCCGAGCTGGCGGCGGAGTATCGCAATGCCCGCGCCCTGATCTTCTGTTCCCTGTACGAGGGGTTCGGATTACCAGTGGTGGAGGCGATGCAGCACGGGTGCCCCGTCCTCTGTTCGCGCGGTACGGCGCTTGCGGAGGTCGCCGGCGAGGCCGCGCTGCTGGCCGCGCCTGACCAGGTGGGAGATATCGAGGCTGGAATGCTCCGGCTGATCGAGGATGACGCCCTCGTCGACGCCCTGGCGGCGGCCGGCAGGGAACGGGCACGCCAGTTCACCTGGGAACGCTGTGCGCGACGGACGATAGATGCGCTGGAGGAAGTGGTGGCCTGAGTCACTGCCCGGCTTGTTTCATGGGCACGAGCCAAGACCGCGAGTTAGCCACCCGAAGAGGTCTGCGAGAGAATGCAACAGCTCCCTGCCCTTGCGCTGGCCCTGTTGGCCACGCTGGTCGCGACGCGATTGCTGATGCCGTTGGCGCGGCGTCTGGGGCACCACTGGGGTCTGGTCGATCGCCCCAGCTGGCGTCGGCGACAGAAAGAAGCCGTCCCCTGTTCGGGTGGGCTGGCCATCTATGTGGTGGTGGTGGCGGCAGCGACCACGCTCTGGCTCACGGTTGGACCGGCCTTTGCGCCCGGGGCGATCATCGCACTCGCGGTGGCCGGACTCTGCGTACTTGTACTCGGTGTAGTGGATGATCGCTTTGGTCTGCACGCCGAGAAGAAACTCCTGGGCCAGGCGATTGTCGCAACGATTCCCATGGCTGCCGGGCTCACACTGGAAAGCCTGTGGTTGCCTGGTCTCGGGGTCGTGCAACTCGGACCTGCTTCCGGGTCGATCACGTTGCTCTGGTACCTGGGCTTCATCAACAGCATCAATCTCATCGATGGCCTGGACGGACTGGCCGGTGGCATCGTGGCCTTCGTGATCTGCGCCATCTTCATCGGTGTGGCTGGGATCGATCCGGTGGGCATGATCTGGAGCGCCGTGTTTTTTGGCGCCGTGACCGGCTTC
>Ga0164313_10006609_pt1 | contig 10217 bp, 8 predicted proteins | sample GuaBasSedimGuay4_FD_113735 | JGI IMG/M metagenome (GOLD analysis project Ga0164313, IMG submission 113735) | Subseafloor sediment microbial communities from Guaymas Basin, Gulf of California, Mexico - Guay4, Core 4569-4, 0-3 cm | ecosystem: Environmental > Aquatic > Marine > Hydrothermal vents >...
CGACATCGACATTGTGGATGATCCCGGTCGTACCGATCTTCCCGGGGCGTTTGACACCGATGACGAGGGGGTTCCGGCGAAACCCGTGACTCTGGTCCGATCCGGGCGGCTCTGTGGCCTGCTCTGCGATCGCGAGACCGCCGAACTCTGCGATGTTGATCCCGGTCGTGGACGTCGCGCCGACTGGCGACACCCCCCGGTTCCCCGGCTGTCGAATCTGGTGATCTCGTCCGGATCCGAGTCACCCGAAGCTCTGGAGGCGGATCAGTCCCGAGGTCTCGTCATCACTCGGATCTCCGGAGCAACCGTCGATCCGGTGTCACGACGAACGGTTCTCCGGGTGGAACGCGGGTTCGAGATCCGAAACGGGCGCAGGCGCCGACCGCTGAATCCCTTCGAGCTCACCGGCGGCGTCACCGAGATCCTCGCCGGGATCGACCCCGCCGTCGGGAATGACCCGACCCCCGACTGGCGTCTCGGCTGGTGCGTCAAGGACGGCCTGCCACTGCCGACCGGATCGGAAGCCCCAACCATTCTGGTTCGTCGTCTCGAGGTCCTGTGATGAGCACACCACGAGATCAGGAGGACCGCGCCGGGCGGCTGCGCAAGGCTGTTGACAGCTGCAGCTCGCTCCTCGATGCATCCAATGCAAAGAGATGGGAGGTCTTCGCAAAGGCCTCACTGACCCGACAGACGGATTTCGTTGACGGCAGACTCCGACGAACGGCGCAGATCGAGGAAAGCGGGCTTGGCGTCAGGTTCTTCGACGGCGACCGCGCAGGTTTCGCTGCGGCGTCGAGCCTCGATCCATCGGCAGCACGGACGGCGGTCGATGCCGCCAGGGCGGGCGCCGCTCCCTCAAGCGATCCCATGCCTCCGCCACGCCTGCTCGGCACGACCACGATTCCGCCGGGACCCAAGATGCCGGCACAGGGGTGGGCCCAGTACATCACCTCGGAGCTCGAGATTGCCCTGGCGACCGTGTCCAGCGGCGGACTCCGACTCGGCCGAGCCATCGTCCAAGAGGGGTCCTATCGCTGGAACCTCTCGACAGCCGAAGACTGGTCGGCCGAACATGATCGGATGGTGGCGTCCATCCTCGTCGAAGTCCTGGTGGACGATCGCCCCGGAACGTGGCGGGAGTGGATCCACATCCCGGACCCCTCAACCTTTGACGCCGCCTCCCTGGCCGCGAGAATCGGCAACCGCGCCCTTCTGACTCGCCACAAAATCGCCACCGACCAGGGCCTGCACGATCTGATTCTCCACCCGGAGGTGAGCGCACAGCTCATGGCCGGGATCTCCCCTCTCTTTCTCGCCACCCACGTCGATTCCGACCCGCTGCCGGGTCTGCTCGATACCAATGGCCTCCTCTCTGCCTACGCATTGACCGTGGTTGACGACCGGTCGGATGCAACGGCGCCGGTGGTGAGTCCATGCGACGGTGAGGGTCTGCCGGGGGGCCGAACGCTCCTGCTCGACGAGGGCGCTCCGCGGCACCGGGTGGCGAGTTATTCCGACGCCCGCCGGTTCGACGAGGTCCCCCGCGGCGGTGCAGTGCGGTTCTCCTACCGCGACCGGCCATCGACTGGTTTCGCCAATCTGCGGATTCTGACCCACGACGGCATGCCCGCCGCTGAACTCCTGGCTGCGAGCACCCGCGCCCTGTACCTCTTGCGCCCCCTCGCGCCCGTTGTCTGCGACCTGGAGCGCGACACCTACAGCCTGATCGCCTCGGGGGTCTGGCTCGATCGGCAGCGGATCCGCGGTTGGCACCCGGTGGTCGAGCTGTCCGGTGGTCTGGGCACGCTGTTGCGGCGTATCGACGCGGTCGGAACCGACCTGTCCTGGTTCCAGACGCCCCGAGGGTTCGTCGGCGCACCATCGCTGCTTGTCCGCCGGCAACCGGTGGTGGGCTGATCACGATGTCGACAGTTGACAGCTGACAGCCGACAGTTGACAGTGAGGCGTCGCGATCGGAGGCAACGATGGAAGTCGGAATCATGGGATTGGCCGCGAGTGGGAAGACCTCGCTTTTTGCGCTCCTCACGGGGCTGAACCCGACGACCGCAGGCGGCCGCCGCGATGTGACTCAGATCGGCATCTCCAAGGTGCCCGATCCGAGGCTCGACACGCTGGCCGAGATGTACCAACCGAAGAAGACCACCCCGGCGACCATCCGGTTCGCCGATGTTCCCGGAATCCCCGACGAACACCGCGGCGATACCAGCCTCAACATGCCCGAGCTGCGGACCGCCGACGCTCTCCTGGTGGTTCTCCGGGCCTTCCAGAGCGAAGCTGTCGCCCACCCCAGCGGTTCAGTCGACCCCCTCCGCGATCTCGAGCATATCGAAGAGGAGTTCATCCTCCAGGATCAGATGGTCGTCGAGAAGAGACTCGAGCGACTCCGCAAGGACATCCAGAAACGACGCGACCCGGAACTCGAGCGCGAACGCGATCTTCTGGAGAACTGCCTGAAAGTCCTCGAAGCCGGTCAGCCATTGCGCAACGAGTCCTTCGATGCCAACGCCTCGAAGAAGCTGCGCGGTTTCACTTTTTTGTCTCTCAAACCCATGCTGGTGGTGGTCAACGTCAGCGAGGACGAGGTGGCCTCGGATCCCTTCACCGCACCGGGATGGGAAGTGTGGACCTCACGCTCGGGGCTCGCATTCACCCGGGTCTGCGCCACCCTGGAGACTGAACTCGCCGAACTCGATGGTGATGACGCCACCGTCTTCATGGAGGATCTCGGACTCGAAGACAGGGCTTTGGATCGCATCATCGGGGAATCGTATGCGCTGCTCGGTCTGATCTCGTTCTTCACGGTTGGCGAAGACGAGTGCCGGGCATGGTCGATCCTCGACGGCACCGAAGCCCTGGAGGCCGCTGGCCAGATTCACTCCGATATCCAGCGCGGGTTCATCCGGGCCGAAGTCGTGCCCGAGGAAGAACTCCTCGAGGTCGGCTCGCTCTCGGGGTGCCGACAGAAGGGAACTCTCAGGCTGGAGGGGAAGACCTACAAAGTGCTCGATGGAGACATTGTCCACTTTCGTTTCAATGTCTGACGAAGGGTCTCTCGGAATGACCTAGGAGGCTGCACCGCATAGATTCGCTGCTTCGCAACGGAATCTCTGCGGCGCCCCTCCTATTGGATTTGCTTTGCAAATCCTGAAAGACGCTCCAGAGGTAGAGGAGAAACAGAAGCGAACATGGGACGCAGTCCCTGCACGGAGTCACTCGATTCACGCGAAGGACGCACGGGGCGCCCGGCCGTACAACCCGCGGATGATGCTGGCGTTGGGTGACCGTGCCGGATTGCTCAAGCTCGAGCCGGTCTTCGGCCACATCAATGAGCCACGCGGCTTCAGACGGTGTTCACTGCGAGGGGTGTTCAAGGTACGCGCGGAGTGGACCTCGGTTTGCCTCTGTCACAACCTCATCAAACTCCTCGCGGCTCAGCCCGATTTCGCGAGCGCGTGAGTCGGAGTCTGAGCCTCCACCGCCCACAAAATCACCCCAAAACGCCGATTCCAACAGTAACTGTCCCATTCTTGAGGATTCGCAAGGCGAATCCCAGTAGGAGATTGCGCCGAATCGATCCTCGGCGAAAACTCTACCGGCAACCCCACTGCTTCCCTCGAGGGTCTATTCGGTGCAAGCTCCTAGACAAGGACCTCTGCAAGCGCATAGAGACCCGGCCACACCGGCTTGAGCGAGGCTTCCGGCGAGGTCTCACCAATCCGGGGAGCGACGTCACCACCACCACCGCTGCCGGTTGTTCCCCGATCGGGAGGGGGTGTGGGGAATCCATAGGGCGTGCTGTCGGGGTCCGGCGAGGCCGAGCTGCCGCCCTCGCTGCTGCTCGATCCACTGGAAGTCGTACCGGAACTCCCACCGGTCGATCGAGTGGTCGCGGTGGCGGCGCCACCTGTAGCGGCGCCGGTCGTCTTACGCGAGTTCCTCGATTTCTTCTTCTTCGAGGCTGTGCTCTCTTCATCGTCCGAGGGCGACGGTGTCGGGCTCACGAGGACTCCGATGGTGGGCTGCGGTGCCTGGGTGGGAACCGGGGCCTCTTCGAACTGTCTGCGGACCTTTCGCACGGTCTTCGGCTCGAGATACGGCATGGGCATGATGTTCTTGAACCGCTCACGGTCGAAACGACGGACCTGGGCGCCGAGTTGGAGTCGGGAAGAGAGGACCTCGGGGTTGGTCTTCGGATCGGCGAGCTCCGGAGCGTGCTCGAAGGCGGTTTCGTAGTGTTCCATGGCCGACTCGGCCTCACCGGTCTGCTCTTCGAGCAGCCCCAGATAGAAATTTCCCCAGGCATGACCGCTCTGCAACTTGAGACATTTCTTGTAGGCCGAACGCGCCCCGGCAAGATCACCACTGTAGTGTTTGACAAGACCCATTCGGAACCACGCTTCAGCCATCTCGGGATCAGCATCCAGCGCCTGTTTGAAGTAGTTCGACGCGTCGCCGGGCCAGCCCCGATAAAAGAGCATCGTTCCGAGATCGACCAACTCTCCCGGGGTGAGGTCACCGACTTCGGCTTTTTCCCAGTAGGTGCGAATGGTCTCGTCACCGGGGTCATCGATGACCAACCACTTGACGAAGATCGGATCGTTGGCGGCCACATCGACCACCAGAATGAGGAGGGCCAGTCCGGTCGCCAGGATCTTGGCCGTGGTTGCGAGCTTCATGTTCCCGACTCCCGTTTTCGCACCTTGCGCGCAGCGAGTTTCACCTTACCATCCTCCACCCTGACCTCGAACTGAACCTGGCGGCCGAGCTTGTCCTGAAGTTGGCCCCGCTGGAGTTCGAGCTGCTTCTCAAAATCCGATCGCCCCATTCGTACATCGAGACCGAGCTGTCGCTTGGCGGAGACATACCGGTCGTAGAGCGAACCGCGTCCAGGAGAGTCTACGGATGTGACGGTCGGACCGTTTGCTTCTTCAACATGGGGGTGTGTCCGGGGTGAGGAGGCTCCTTCGGGTTTGGCGAACCGCCCCTCTTCGCGTTCACGGAGCATCCTCTCCCAGTTCTGCGAGTAGCTCATGAAACGGTGCTGAAGCTGCTCAACGCGAAACTGGTCCGATCGCCGGTTGAAGGTCTGCTCGGCAAGGCTTCGCAATCGCTGGGCAAAGCGCGTCCGTTCGATCTCGGGCGGCACACGGAGCCCACCGGAAAAGAAACGCTCCCAATTCTTGACCTGCTCGCGCAGATCGCGCTCGAGCATCTGGATCTTCTGTTCGAGATCCATCTCTACCCCCTGTCCGCATATCAGATGACGGTCGCAGCGCATCGGGATACAATTGCCCCATGCAGTCTCAGTATCGCACCATCCCGGCGATTCATCGCCTTCTCGAGCTCCCCAGCATGTGTGAGGCTATCACCAAACTCGGCCGACCACCGGTCATGGATGCCTGTCGGACCGCGGTCGAGAACCTGCGCGGACTCATCGCCGAGGGAGCCATCGACAAAACCGATCTGGCCGAGGCCTGCGAAAACCTCGAGCGCGAGATCCTGACCGATCTCGAACGATCCACCGGTCCCGCCTATCGAGAGGTCATCAATGCGACGGGTGTGCTGATCCACACCAATCTCGGTCGATCTCCGCTTCCGGTGAATCGACTCGAGTGCCTCGAGTCCTACCTTGCGCTGGAATTCGATCTCGAGACCGGCCGGCGCGGCCAACGGCTCGCTCCCTTGCGCCAACGCATCGCCGATGTCTGCGGATCAGAAGCGGCTGTGATGGTCAACAACAACGCCGCCGCTCTCCTTCTGATCCTCAGCACCTACGCCAAGGGGCGGGAGGTCATCGTCTCGCGATCGCAACTCATCGAGATCGGCGGTTCGTTCCGACTGCCGGATGTGATGGCGGCCTCGGGCTGTCAACTCGTCGAGGTCGGTTGCACCAACCGCACCCATCTCGCCGACTTCGAGCGTGCCATCGGCGACGACACCGCCGCGATCATGGTGGCCCACCAGTCCAACTTCCGGATCGTTGGCTTCACCGCCGAGCCCAGCCACACCGAACTCGCCGAACTCGCCCACCGCCACGGGCTGCCGTTGATCGTCGATCAGGGCTCGGGCTGTCTCCACGATCTCCGTCAATGGGGATTGCCCGCTGAAGATACCGTGGGCGAGCTCCTCGCCGATGGTTCCGATCTCGTGTGTTTCTCCGGCGACAAACTCCTCGGTGGTCCCCAGGCCGGGATCATCGTCGGCAGCCGTGAGTGGGTCGAACCCCTCGGTCGCCACCCGCTCTATCGCGCCCTCCGCCCCGACAAGATGGCGTTGAGCCTCATGGACCAGGTGCTCGCCGCCCACCACGCCGAGAGACTCGAAGAGGTGCCCCTCTACGCCATGATGTCGGCATCGGTGGACGCACTCACCCGTCGGGCGCGTGGCATCGGTGGTCGGCTCCGCAAACGGGACATTCCAGCGCGCGGCTGTCAGATGCGGGCCGCCCTCGGTGGCGGCACCACCCCTGACGAGACCATGCCCAGCTATGGTCTGGCCATCGGCGGCGGCCAGGCCGTCTTCGATCTGCTTCGTGAGGGCGCGACACCCGTGATCGGTCGGCTCGTCAACGACGAGATTTTGCTCGATCTGCGTTCAGTTCGGGATCTTCAGGACTCCATCCTCGAGGAAATGGTGATCGAGGCTCACAGAAAACTAAACGAACGCCAGGATACGGGCAGGTAGAGCCACAGAATCACCGCCACCGCGAGGAAGGTGCCGAAGGGCAGCGCCGTCTGACCCGAGCCGCGGCCCGTGGCGATCAGAAACCCGCCGACGATGGCGCCAAGGATCGCCGCCACCACGAGCACCATGAGACACCCCTGGAGACCGACGACCGCGCCGATGGCGGCCAGATACTTGACATCGCCCCAGCCCATGCCGTCGACCCCACGAAGCCCGCGATAGAGCAGGATGACGCTGGCCTGGAGGGCGGCGCCGACTAACGCAGCCGCCACCGAGTCGACAAAGAAGGTCAGACCACCGAACCAGGAAAAGACCAAGCCGAAGACGATGGCCGGGTAGGTCATCACATCGGGCAGGATCTGGTGCTCGAGATCAATCAGCGCCAACGCCAAAGAAAGCCAGGCGAAGACCACCACCTCGATGGTCACCGGACTCACCCCGTAGATCACCACTGCCAGGGCCGCCAGGGAGCCCCCCGCGGCCTCGACCAGGGGATAGCGGAAGGAAATCGCGGTGCGGCATTTCCGACACTTCCCGCCAAGGATGATCCAGGACAGGATCGGGAGGTTGTCGTACCACGCAATGGGGGTCGAACACGAGGGGCAGGCCGATCGTGGTCGAACGATGGACAGCCTCCGTGGCACGCGGTAGATGACCACGTTGAGGAAGCTCCCCACAACCGCTCCGACGATGAAGGCGTAGAGGATCAGAATGGATTGTGCCGTCACTGGCATTTGTAGAGATCCTCCAGCTGTCGCACCATACGATCGCGATCGAAGTCGTCCAGACCATCGGCGGCCGAGCCCGACATGGCGCGCCGTCGGTCTTCATCTGTGAGGATACCGAGGATCGCGTCCCCGAGCGAGACGGGGTCACCGGGCGCAACGAGCTCCCCGTTGACCCCGGGACGGATGACCTCGGGGGTGCCGTCCACCGCTGTGGCCACTACCGGCACCCCGGCAGCGAGCGACTCGACGACCGAGCACGGCAGCCCTTCGTGGCGAGAAGACAGCACCGACACCGTGGTGGCCGCCAGGAGATCGGGCACGTCGTGCCACCATCCGCTGAAGACCACACGATCGACGATCCCGAGTTCCGCCGCCAGAGCCTCCGCTCGCTGACGGAGAGGACCGTCGCCAACCATCACGAATCGAATATCCGTCAGCTTCTCAGCGACCCTCGCCGCCGCACGGATGAAGTCCAGGGGCGCCTTCTGGGGCTTGAAATTGCCGATCTGGGTGACGATGGGAATATCGTCGGGGATTATGAGCTCGCGCCTCGTCGCCGCGCCGTCGCCCCCTCGACGAAAATGATCGAGATCGATGCCGGCGCGGATCACCGAAGCCTGCTCGGCCCGCCACAGACCGAGTTCGACGCCACGATCGAGGTTTTGTTGCGAAACCGCCACGAAGTGATCCGTCCAACCCGCGGCGATCTTTTCGGCGCGAAAGAAGATCGCCCGCTTGACAGTGGACTGCAGCGGGGTGAAGCCAAAACCATGGACGGTGTGGATGACCACCGGCACATGCTCGAGTCGGGCGGCGAGCCGTCCGAGGACCCCCGCCTTGGATGAGTGGGTGTGGACCACATGCGGCCGAAATTCACGGATCGCCCGGCGAAGGGCCGTCAACGCCCTGAGATCCCGGACCGGCGCCACACGGCGGACGAGGTCGTTGATCTCAAACGTCGTCAGTTCCTCGATGGCCCGCGCCTCGTCATCGAGGACATCGCCGGGGCCCCAGGCGAGACCGACATCGAAGTCGCGTCGATCGAGGGTCGCCGCGGTGTGGAGGACAACCCGCTGGGCGCCACCGAGTTCGAGGCGCGTGATGGCTGTGAGCACTCGTAGGCGCTGGGCGCTCAAGCCGACTCCTTGATGATCCGACGTGCCGCGGCCATCCCGTCAAGGATGGCGTCCTCCATGGCCGAGTACTTCCACTCGGCCCAGCGGCCGGAGAGGCGAAGGCCGTGTGATGACAGCCACTGCCGGAGGGTGGACACAGCCTCTTTCCGGTCATGGTCAAAGACGACGTAGGCGGGGTCGACCATTGTCAGTTGTCGGACCTGCACCGCTTTCGGATCGACGAGTCCGGCCACCTCGAGCGCGGTTTCAGCCTGCCGAACAGCCTCATCGATGTCACCACTGCCAGGATCGAGACTGATCTCAACCGATACCGTGTGGCAGCCCTTGGGGGCGAGGCGCCCGTGGTTCGAAGGGAAACCGACGCGGTAGTAAGGCACGGCGGGATCCGGGAAATAGCGCCAGTGTTCGGCAACCGGTGCGGAACCGCAGACCCCGAAGGCGATGTTGAGCACCCGCACCCACCGCAGGGCGCGTCGCGCCGCCGCCACCTCGGGCGGAAGCTCGTCGACCAACAGATCCACGAGCCCGGGCAGCGAGATGGTGGACACCGCGGTGTCATAGGCGAGACGCTCGCCATCGGCGAGATCCACCCAGCGTTCGTCGAGGTTCAGACGCACAACTTCGGCGCCGGTCCTCAACTCCGGCACCCGGCCGGCCACCCGGTCGGGCAGCAGCCGAATTCCGCCGCATTCGGGATAACGGAAAACGGCGTTGTAGCCGACCTTCTCATCGTGCAGCCCGAGGGCGCCGTCCACAACCTCTTCGAGACCGGGTTTCGGGACATAGCGCCCGACCCAGTCGAGTCCGAGCTCTTCGGGTTCGGCGCGGTAGAGTTTGCGGTTGTAGGGGAAGAAGAAGTGCTCGGCGAGACCCTCGCCGAAGCGCTCGAGGACCCACTCCCGGAAGGTCGGGGGTTCACCGTCGGTCTCCGCCGCCCAGGCGCGGATGAAGCCGAGCAGACAGTCGCGCCGCACGATCGGGGAGAGACCGTGGGTGTGGATCTGGATCGGATAGGGCGTCGCGTGATTGCCGATGACGATGGCGGCGCTGCGCTCCCACACTTTCAGTTCTTCCCACACACCGAGAGACGTCAGATAGTCCTCGGTCTCGGATCGACCCACGTGGAGCAGATGACCCGTGTAGTCAAAGCCGTAGCCGTCGACCTCGATGCTCCGGCAGGCCCCTCCCGGCTCGGCCTCCTTCTCGAGGACCGGAGTATTGATCCCCGCCGCCGCCAGCCGCTCGCCGGCCACGAGACCGGTCAATCCACCACCGATGATGAGGGTCTTCATGTGGTGGTCTCCATATCGACCCGAGAAAGCCAGATCAAGATTGCGAACACGATCACACCCACGACACCGCAAACGATCAGCGTTGTGATGGGATCGAGATAGAGGATCACCAGCCCGACCGCTCCGAGGATCGTGGCCGCGGCATAGCATGCGACCACGGTCTTGACGGTGGATCCCCCGAGACGACGCCTCAGCCGCAGGGGGATGTGGTCCGGACTGCCGTAGTAGATCTTGCGACCCGCCTTGATACGAAGAACCATGACAAAGAAGGTGTCGATGATGGGCAGGGCCAGGAAGAAGAGCGGCGCTAGAAAACCGAGCTCGTTGTGACGGGTGTAGTCCATGACCATGGC
>Ga0164313_10006610_pt1 | contig 10216 bp, 11 predicted proteins | sample GuaBasSedimGuay4_FD_113735 | JGI IMG/M metagenome (GOLD analysis project Ga0164313, IMG submission 113735) | Subseafloor sediment microbial communities from Guaymas Basin, Gulf of California, Mexico - Guay4, Core 4569-4, 0-3 cm | ecosystem: Environmental > Aquatic > Marine > Hydrothermal vents...
CCAGGGAAATGCGGTTTCCCCTGCGGTACGCTGGAGCGTCTGGTTGAGCTTGAGCTGGAGTTTCCACTCGAAATTGTCAGGCAGTTCAGGAGTGGTGGCGGACATTGCCCGACGGCCCAGGAGAAGATCATCCCGATATTCCCTGCAATCGGCGCAGGAATCCAGGTGGTCGGTGAGATTCACCGTGACATCCGGGGGAAGATGCTCGTCCATCTCCTGGCTAATGTAATCCTTCACCTTGTGGCAGCGCATAATCCTCGTCCTCTCAAACTCAAAATTCCTTGTTCTTTTCCTCGGCGGCCCGGGCCTCGATCCTTTCGAGTTCCTGCAACAGGGTCTCGTTCTTCAGCATGGGTTTGATCAGCTGGCGGAATCTGTTCCTGGCCCGGTTGATCCGGGAACGAACCGTGCCGAGCTTCAAGCCCGTGACCTGTTGGATTTCCTCGTAACTGAGCTGGTCGACCTCACGCAGCAGGAATGGGATCCTGTATTTTTCAGGAATCTTGCTGGTGGCGTCGTTGATCAGCTGGGCAAGTTCTTCACGGTGGATCCCCTCCGATGGGTCAGCCGCCATGTCCGGCGGATCGACGGGCATCTCGTCGTCTTCCGGCGCCGGATTGAGGCTGATCACCCTGGGCCGTCGCGACCTCTGCCGCATCTTGTTACGCACCAGATTGGTGGCAATGGTGAACACCCAGGTGGAGAACTTGGCGATTTCCCGGTACTTGGCCGCATGGATATAGACCCGGATGAGTGTCTCCTGGGTCAACTCCTCGGCCAGGGTCGGGTCCTTGACCATCCTCAGGATGAAGCTGAACAGGCGCCCCTTGTAACGGGCCACCAGTTCATCAAAGGCCTTCTTGTGGCCTTCCTGGACCATGACGATGAGGTCTTCATCGCGGATATCACGGAGTCCGACCCTGCTTGGGGCCGGTGATCCGTTCAAATTTTCATCTCGCGACAGGTTCAACATTGTCTCCTTTGTCCTCCTGACGGACGGAACCGCATCAATATTATAAACGGTTCCGGGTCAGGAGTTCCCGGTAATTCATCTGGTTTTGAAAAAATGGGCCAGGGGCCACAGCGGCAGAAAAACCTCAGGTTCCGGGGCAGCCACAGCCAGATTGCGCGGTGGGTCCAGGTTCAGGGTCCCGGGCCGGCGGGACGAGCCGATACGCAGACCGAAACCTTCCTGACCTTCGGGACGGATCCACTTGAGAACCAGGATCTCACCCACCCCTCCGGCGCCACGTCCACGAGTTGTCATTTTCCGCCTGAATCCGGGCACATCTTCGTCTTCGGTCTCCTGAAGAACCAACGGAGCCAGTTGATAGCGCCAGACATCCGGATCCCCGGTTGAAGTCGGTTCGGAGCCCAACATCCCCGGCCGCGGAATGATGCCGGTCCCCTGGGAATCTCCGACAAAAAAAGCAAAAGGAAATTCGGGTGGCCGGCCCGGAAAGCTTTGCAGCGAGGCGGTGACCACCCGGACCACCTGGGCCAGACCAACCGGAACCTGCTGCCACTCCCTGCCCCAGGCATTCAGGGTGCCGTTTCCATCGGGACCCAGCACCAGTGTCCAGCCATTTCCGGTCCAGGTCAGAAGGGGCTCCAGATCCGCGTCGGTCGGCCTGGGGAGTTCCGCGACATCCTCGGGTTCCCGCAGCACCTCGACCCTCAGGGATCCGTCATCGCCAATGAGCCAGCACGCTGCACCTCCGGCATGCTCGGAATAGGCGGAAGCCGACCAGAAGGTGGAGGTGAGAAAAGATTGGCCCGCAGGAGGCGCCTCCGCCGAGGCAATCGAGAACATGAAAACTTGCCCTGAGAAAACAACCAGGAGGGCCGGGAGGAACAAAAACCGGGAGACCGGCGATAAATCGGCGATTACCCTCAAGGCGGTTACTCCTTCTCCTCCAGGGTTTTGTCTATGTCGGTGATCAGATCGTTGATCCTGCTTGAATCACCACCCATGTTAAGGGCGCGCTGCAGGACCTCCCGGGATTCGGTCAATTGACCCTGATTCTTGAGGACAATCCCCAGATGCTCCAGGATCACGGGATCATCAGGAAGTACGTTGACCGCCTGGATGAGATAGTCGAAGGCCTCTTCGAACCTGCCGTTTCGATACATGACCCAGCCCAGGGAATCCAGATAGGCGCCGTTGCCGGGGTCGGCGGCCAGGGCCTCCCGGACCAGTCCCTCGGCCAGCTCCAGATCCTGGCCTTTTTCAGCCAGGAAATACCCGAAGGAATTGGCGACTTCGGGATCGTCCGGGAATTCCCGCCGCAAGAGTTCGAGCGCGAACCTGGCCTGGTCGGTCTCACCGTTTTCATCGTGGCAGATACTCTTCTGGATGAGGGCGGTCAGGCGCAGGTCCGGGTTTTCCGCCGCCAGTTCGAATCGCCAGGCTGCCCGTTCCAGGTCCTTCAGGGCGCGGAAGGAATAACCCAGCATCATCTGACCTTCGGAGTCCTTCTCGGGAACCAGGGTGGCGGCGATCATGGCGTGCTCACTGAATTCCTCGATCTTTTTTGCCTGGGCGTCATCCGGGTTGGGCGACCTCAAATCCTTTTCCCAGGAAATGAGCATGGCCCGGATGATCCCCAGCCGTATTTCCGGGTCATAGGGTTCCAGCTCGACCGCCCGGCGGTAATGGAGAATGGCGTTTTCCCAGTCCCCGCTGCTCTCATCCACTTTTCCGCGCAGAAACCAACCGCGGCCCGCTGCAGGCCATTGGGTCAGGATCCGTTCCACGAGTTCAAGCCCTTCGATTTCGCGGCCGGTACCGAGCAACAGCCTGCCCAGCCAGAGACTCGGTGTCAGGGCGAGTTCGCCCCGGTCCGAAAGGGGTTTGAGGATGGCAAGGGCCTGATCGATCTGGTGGTGCTGGGCGTAATAGTCGGCCAGTTCCACGGCAAAGGAATCGCCAGGCAAACCGGGATAAGGAGGTTCGCCGACAATGGCACCATCATCGGTAGGATCGTATGGGCTTTCCGGGTCGGCAGACGAAAGCAATTCCGTGAAATGCCGGTCGGCTTCCCCGGCGGACGCCAGAGCTTCGTCATGCCTGGACAGGGCAGCCAGGGACCTGATCTTCACCAACCAGATCAACGGTTCATCGGGAAACGTAACCAGGGCTTCATCCATGAGACCGGGAATCGACTCGGTATCGTCGGCCTGCCGCAAAATCCTGGCCATCTCCAGATAAATGTCCCGCCCACGTTCCGGGTGGAGATGAAGACCATCCCTCAAAACGTCCAGCGCCTGACTGGTCTTGCCCTCGGATGCGAGGATGGAAGCTTCAGCTGCCAGGACCTCAACCGTCACGTTGCCCTGCTTGCGGATCGTCCGGAGATCGTCCAGGGCCTTGTCCCGGCGACCAGCGGAAAGATTCAGGGTCGAACGCTGCAAAAGGAAGGCCTGGGAATCGGGCCAGGCTGCCACCAGGGAATCCATCACATTGATGGCGTCACGCAGGTACCCCTCACTGGCCAGGGCTTCCTGGAAATCCATGGCAATGAGAACAACCTCGGGATGAGCCCGGTAGGCCATGTGGAGATAAGGCAAGGCCTCTGCTGATTTGCCTTCGGACAGCAGCCTGTGGCCGACGATCCAACCCGAGGCGATTCCGGGCGGAACGTCCTCGTCCTCGATGATGGTGGGTTCGTCATCCTGGCCCAGGGCAACGGGAACTCCCAGAAAGGCCGGCCCAGGCAATATCGACCAGGGGAGCACGGCTGCAACCAGCAGGAGCAACAGGATTCGTTCGAGGGAGTTAGGCACCGGGGCTCCTTGGTCAGGATCGACGATTATTCAGAGGTACCACGATTCCGGTCCAATTGTTCCGGATCCCTTTCCAGGGTTTCGAGAGCTTCCCGGGCCGCATTCTGTTCCGCTGTCTTCTTGTTGCGTCCCTCACCTTCACCCAACGGCCTGCCGTTGAACGTGACCGCAACCTTGAACAGACGGTCGTGATCCGGTCCTTCGACTTCCATGACCCGGTAGCGAGGCGGGCTTTTGTGGCGCGCCTGAATCAATTCCTGCAGGCGGCTCTTGTAGTTGCGCAGGGACCGCTTGGTCAGAACGCGGTCACTGTCGGCCAGGACAAGCCGCTGGATGACACCTCGCGCGGCGCCAAGACCGCCGTCCAGATAGACCGCACCGATCAGGGCTTCCGTCGTGTCAGCCAGGATCGAGGACCGCTGCCGGCCGCCGGTGGCCGCCTCGCTGCGGCTCATCCGGATGTGCACGCCCAGTTCGAAATGACCGGCCACCTCGGACAAACGTGCTCCGCAGACGAGAAGGGCCTTCATCTTGGTCAGATCACCCTCGGATCGATCCGGGAATTTCTGGTAGAGATCCTCGTTGACCACCAGGCCGAGAACGGCGTCTCCCAGGAACTCGAGTCTTTCATTGGACCGTTCCCTGACCTGCCCGGTGACGTGCACGTGGGAACGATGAAGAAGAGCGTTTTTCAGGAGAGATATGTCCCGGAAGGAATAACCCATTTTCTCTTCCAGTTTCCGACAACTCTCCTCGATATCCCCGTCATCGAGTGCAACCGGAGAACTGTCGGGTACAGTCGATCCACCGACCAATCTGGCAAGCACCTGATGGAGTGAATCTTTCAGCCCCATTTTCCTGGGCCTTTCTGGCGGGTGCGGCTGCCCGGTTACCGCCGGGCCCTGAAACAGAGCGTCACGTTGTGCCCCCCGAAACCGAAGGAATTGGAAAGGGCGTATTCCACATCCTGTTGCACGGCCTGGTTGGCGCAGTAATCGAGATCGCACTCCGGATCGGGGTTGACAAGATTGATGGTCGGCGGAAGCACCCCCCTACTCAGGGCCAGTGTTGTGATCACGGCCTCTACACCACCTGCGGCACCCAGCAGATGACCAATCATGGATTTCGTGGAACTGATCTTCAGCTTGGCGGCGTGGTCGCCGAACACCTGCTTGATGGCGCCCGTCTCCACCTTGTCGTTGAAGAAGGTCGACGTGCCGTGGGCGTTGATGTAACCCACCTGGTCGGGATCGAGACCCGAGGTACGCAGGGCCTGTGCCATGGATCCCACCGCACCCCTGCCCTCGGTATCGGGCTGGGTCATGTGGTAGGCGTCGGCGGTCATTCCGTATCCGCAGATTTCACCCAGAATGGCTGCTCCGCGAGCCTGAGCATGTTCCTCGGATTCAAGGACCAGGATTCCCGCACCTTCACCCATCACAAAGCCGTCGCGGTCCAGATCGAAGGGCCGGCTCGCCGTGGCGGGATCGTCGTTCCGGGTGGACAGGGCCTTCATGTTTCCGAAGCCGGACAGGGCCATGTTGCAGATGGCTGCCTCGGCACCGCCGGAAATCATGACGTCGGCATGGCCCAGGACAATCTGATCATAGGCCGACCCGATGGCATGACCGCCCGAAGCGCAGGCACTGACGGTGCAGTAGTTCGCCCCGCGGAACCCGAACCTGATGGAGACCAGGCCGGCGGCCATGTCCCCGATCATCATGGGAATGAACAGGGGAGAAACGCCGCGGGGGCCGCGCTTGACGAAGCGGCTGTGCTGATTCTCGAAGGTGAGCATTCCGCCGATACCTGATCCGATGATGACTCCGGCCCGGTAAGGGTCGGACACATCGGTGATGCCGGACTGCTCCATGGCCTCGACCGAAGCCGCCATCGCCAATTGTACGAAGCGGTCGGCCTTGCGGGCTTCCTTGGGATCCATGCACTTGTGAGGATCGAAATCCTTGACCTCACCGGCAAACCTGGTCTTGAACCCCTCGGTGTCCATCCCTACGATATCGGCCACACCATTGGTGCCGGAAACGAGGGCCTTCCAGCTGGACTCCCGGTCGTTTCCGACGGCAGTCAACATCCCCATTCCGGTAATTACGACTTTGCGCGGGGCCAATGCTCCACCTCCAGGATTCACGGACCGGATTCCCGGTCAAACCAGTGTCATAATCATATACCCGGCTCCACCACACAAAGCGGATGGAACCGGGCAACCTGCGCCGGGCCGGGTATGAAGTCCCCCTCCCGGATTTGGATTTCGGTCAGTCGAGGTGCGACTCCAGATAGTCGATCGCATCCTGAACCGTACGCAGTTTTTCCTGATCCTCTTCCGGGATCGTGATGTTGAACTCTTCTTCCAGATCCATCACCAGTTCAACCGTGTCGAGGGAATCGGCACCCAAGTCTTCGGTGAACGAAGCTTCGGGAGTGATCTGCTCAGGGTTGACGGACAATTTCCTCTGGATGATCTCGTACACCTGTTCCTGAATCGAAGCCATGTCAGGTTACCCTCCTGGGGAACGTGAAAGGTTTATCTTACGCAATCATGCCGCCATCCACCACCAGGGTCTGCCCCGTGATGTAGGAGGCCTCGGGAGACAACAGGAACTTGACCACGCCGGCCACATCTTTCCCCTCGCCCAAGCGTTTCAGGGGAATCTGGGCCAGCATGTCCGCCTGCACCTTCTCGGGAAGGTCGGCGGTCATGTCGGTGGCGATAAAACCGGGTGCAACCGCATTACTGGTCACCCCACGGCTGCCAAGTTCCTTGGCCACCGACTTGGTCAGGGCGATGATGCCGGCCTTGGAGGCTGCATAGTTGGCCTGTCCGGCGTTGCCGGTCAAGCCTATCACCGAAGAAATATTGATGATACGCCCATTTCGCGCACGCATCATAATAGGGGCCACAGCTCTTGTAAAGTAGAAGGTCCCATTGAGATTGATGTCGATGGGAGCCCGCCAGTTTTCGGGACTCATGCGTACCAGCAGGCCGTCACGGGTCATGCCCGCGTTGTTGACCAGTCCGAAAATACCGCCGAATTTCTCCTGGACTTCCTTCACGATGCGCTGGACGTCATCGAAGTCGGAAATATCCCCCGGGAAGGCAAGAACGTCGTCACCTGTACCGATCTCCGCCGCCAGTGACTGGAGTTGGTCCGCACTGCGGGCCACCAGGGCCAGACGATATCCTGCGGTGGCGAGTTCCCGGGCGATGGCTTCACCGATGCCCCGGCTGGCTCCTGTGACGATGACGGCTTCGTCGGTCATGGCTTTCTCCTGTGACTCGTTTCCCATCAGCCGGTGCCCTGGCCTGCGGGCGGATTGTTTTCCGCCAGGAAATCCAGGACCTGCTCCAGGTCCCCGGAGGTTCCTACGGGCAGAAACTTTACTTCGGGGTAGGCGCGTCTGGCAAGGTTTGTCAGCACCCGGCCTGGTCCCACTTCCAAAACGACGCGGGGCGGGTTTCCGCCTCCGCCGGTGATCACTTCCATGATGTCGTGCCAAAGGACCGGCGAGGTGAGTTGACGCGAAAAACCATCGGAAAGGTCGTCGGCGGTGGTGACGGCCCGGGCATCGACATTGTTGACCAGGGGAACCGAGGGAGAGGAAATTTCGATACCGGCCAGGAAATCGCTGAATCGGGTCGCCGCGCCTTCGAGTAGTGGAGAATGGAACGCTCCACTGACGTTCAGCGGAATGACCTTCCGCGCGCCGGCTTCCTTGAGCGCCAGTCCAGCTGCTTCCACGGCGCTGACTTCGCCGGAAATCGCGATCTGGGTATCGGAATTGTGATTGGCCAGAACGACCACGCCGCCCTGCGCGGAAATCCGCCCGCAGATATCCCGCACCTGATTCCCGCCCATACCGAGGACGGCCGCCATGGCACCGGGAATTTCCCGGCCGGCGGCAAACATCAGCTCACCTCGTTTTCTTACCAGGCGCAGCCCATCGGCGGGTTCCAGGGCGCCGGCCGCCACCGCCGCGCTGAATTCTCCCAGGGAGTGGCCCGCTACCAGTGAAGGGACGACTCCAAGTTCACGCAAGGCCAGGCTGACGGCGACCGAATGGGCCAGAATGGCGGGTTGGGCGTTCCGGGTTTCAGTGAGAACCTCACCGGGACCTTCAAACATGATCCCCGTCAAATCTTCGCCCAGGACGGTGTTGACTTCATTCAGGAAATCCGAAGCGGGACCGATGCCATCAACCAGATCCCGGGCCATGCCCACGCTTTGTGAAGCCTGGCCGGGAAAGATCATGGGCACCCGGTGCAGGATATCGGTCATGATGTCCCCGCGGCCAGCTTGGCAGGCAAATCGTTCCGAACCTGGCCCCATGCCTCACCAACCGCATTGGTGATGGCCCTGGCCGAACTGCGGCCGTGGGCGATGATACTGATTCCCGCTACGCCCAGCAACATGGCGCCACCCTTGACCTCGTAGGAGAAATTCTTCCCCAGGTACTGCAGGATCGGAGCGAAGGCGGCTTGTTCTTCAGCGGTCAGGTCCGGCCGCTTGCTGAGGGCTCCCATGAAGCGGGCAAAACCCTCGACCATCTTGAGGGTGTTGTTGCCGGTGTACCCGTCGGTGACAATGACGTCACACGGTCCGAGCATGAGCTGGTTGCCCTCGACGTTGCCTATGAAATTCAAACCGCTTTTTTCGAGGAGCTGGAAGGTTTCGACGTTCAATTCGGTACCCTTCTTGGGTTCCCCGCCGATGTTGAGCTGACCGATGGCGGGATTGGCCAGGCCCATCATTTCGCGGGCAAACACCTGGCCCATACGGGCGAAGGAAACCAGATGATCGGCCGTGCACTGCACATTGGCCCCGGCATCCAACAGAAGCAGTTCCCCCTTGACCGTTGGAATCACCGTGCCGATGGCGGGACGATCCACCCCCGGAATGCGCCCGAGAATAATCAGGCTGGCGGCGACCATGGCACCGGTCGAACCCGCCGATACGACCGCCTGGACCCGGCCTGCCTTCTGGTCGGTCATGGCCCGGACAATGGGGCTGTCCTTCTTGGACCGGATGGCCGAGGCCGGCGACTCCCCCATCTCGATGTCCTGGGTGCAGGCAATGACCGTGACGGGCAACTCCGCGGAGCCGTGCCGGGCCAGTTCGGCTTGGACGGCATCCGAGTCGCCGTAGAGGTGCAGATCAAAGGGGTGATCCTCGGGCAGGGCGGCCAGGGCGCCGGGAACCACGACCTCGGGCCCGTGGTCGCCGCCCATGGCATCAACAGCAATGACGGGTCTTGCCCTGTTCGTCACGCCGACCTCCTTGCCGAATTGAAAAAACTTCTAGGACTCCACCACGAGAACTTCACGCTCGCCGTAATAACCGCACTCCCGGCAAACCCGGTGGGGCAGACGCGGCGCGCTGCAGTGGGGACACTTGTTCGGGTCCGGCTTGGAAAGATGCCAGTTGGCCCGACGCTTGCCCTTGCGGGACTGGGACGTTTTTTTCTTGGGAACAGCCATTTTTCTTCCTCCAGGAATCGGGCTGACTAAGGCAGCCCTTCCCATCTGGGATCAATCTCGTTTTCGCTGCAATCACAGGTGGCCTGGTTGCGGTCGATGCCGCACTCGGGGCACAATCCCTTGCAGTCGGGTTTGCACAACGGAGCCGCCGGATAGGCGAGAATCGTACACTCACGCAGGGAGTCATGAAGGTTCACTTCCCCCTTCCGCTGCTGGATCAGAAGGGTTTCCCCTTCGCCTTCATCGGAATCGACATCCCGCAGGATCATGACCTCTACCGGAACATCCCAGCGGACCGTGAATTCCTCCAGACAACTGCCGCATTCCACCTGGCCTTCGGCCTGAAGACTGCCGTTCAGCAGGACACGGCTTTCCAGGTTCTGGACCACCAGGGTTCCTTCCACCTGGGCTTCGGAGACCCGGCCGTCGGGCAGACCGAGCTTCAGCGTCCCGCAGATGGCGAGATCTGAGAGCCCGATTTCCTGCCTGTCGAGGTCCATTTTCATCTTAAATCAAGCGCCCCACCTTAATAGGCTCCTTGTGCGGTGTCAAGTTGCCCACCCCCCGTCAGGAAGCGGTCTACCCGAATATCAGGCCCAGTTCCCGGGCGGCATCGTCCGGGTTGGCCGAGGCATGAACCGCGTTGTTCTGGAGCGAGGCTCCAAAAAGGTCGCGAATGGTGCCGGTAGCTGCTTCGGAGGGGTTTGTGGCGCCGATCAATTCGCGCAGGGCGGCCACGGCATTTTCCCTCTCGAGACGGATGGCCACGACCGGTCCACCGGTTATGTAGTCACACAGATCCCCGTAAAAGGGGCGCTCGCGGTGCTCTCCGTAGAAATCCTCGACCAGGGGCCGGTCCAGCTGGCGCATGTGAAGCCCGGTGACACGGAATCCGGCTGTGTTGACGATGGCCAAAATGGCGCCGACCTTCTGGTC
>Ga0164313_10006611_pt1 | contig 10216 bp, 11 predicted proteins | sample GuaBasSedimGuay4_FD_113735 | JGI IMG/M metagenome (GOLD analysis project Ga0164313, IMG submission 113735) | Subseafloor sediment microbial communities from Guaymas Basin, Gulf of California, Mexico - Guay4, Core 4569-4, 0-3 cm | ecosystem: Environmental > Aquatic > Marine > Hydrothermal vents...
CACCGTTTGACAGGGCGGCCATATTGACTATGGACGGTGTCGGCGAATGGGCGACGGCGTCATGGGGGATCGGGGTGGACAACAAAATAGTCCTGCAGTATGAACTGCAGTTTCCGCACAGCCTGGGTCTTTTGTATTCCGCTTTCACTTATTATGCCGGCTTTAAGGTCAATTCCGGCGAATACAAATTGATGGGACTCGCTCCGTATGGAACGCCGAAATATATGATGACAATCCTCGACAATCTGATTGATCTTAAAAGCGACGGCAGCTTTCGACTTAATATGAAATACTTCAATTACTGCGCCGGCCTGACAATGACTTCAAAGTATTTTCATGAACTGTTCGATGGTCCCCCCCGCCGGCCGGAATCGGAACTGACCCAAAAAGATATTGATATCGCCGCCTCGATTCAAAAGGTTACCGAAGAGATAATTCTCAGGATGGCCCGTCATATCCGCCGGGAAACCGGTCAGGAAAACCTGTGTCTGGCCGGTGGTGTTGCATTAAACTGTGTCGCCAACGGGACACTATTGAGGGAAAAAATATTTGACAATATCTGGATTCAGCCGGCCGCCGGCGATGCCGGAGGTGCACCCGGTGCGGCTCTTTTTGGCTGGTATCATGTCCTCGACAATAAAAGGACTTCGAACAGTATAGGCAAAGATTATCAAAAAGGCTCATATCTGGGGCCGAGTTGGACCACTGACGAAATCGAAGCATGGCTCGAAAGTCGCCGGTATCGGTACCATCGCTTTTCAGAGACAGAAACAATCGATAAGACCGCCAAGGCTCTGGCCGACGGCAAAGTGGTCGGATGGTTTTCCGGCCGGATGGAATTCGGACCGCGGGCGCTGGGAGCGCGATCGATTCTGGGCGATGCCCGCAGTTCAACGATGCAGTCCACGATCAATCAAAAGGTCAAGTTTCGTGAGTCTTTTCGGCCATTTGCACCATCGGTCTTAGCCGAGGAGGCGGATGAATATTTTGATTTGCCGGTCAAATCACCTTACATGCTTCTGACGGCTCAGGTTAGAAACAAATATCGCAGGCAAATATCAGATGAAGACCAGAAACAAACTGGGCTTGGAAAATTGAAGGTGATAAGAAGTGATATCCCGGCTGTTACTCATGTCGATTACTCAGCCCGGATTCAAACGGTCAGTCGAACAGATAATCCGAGATACCACGCCCTGATATCAAGGTTCAAAGAGAAGACAGGATACGGCCTGGTTGTCAATACTTCCTTTAACAGGCGGGGTGAACCGATTGTCCGCTCGCCGGAGGATGCCTGCCAATGCTTCATGCAGACCGGCCTCGATATGCTGGTGCTGGAAGATATCATTCTTTACAAGAATGAGCAACCGGAAATGAGAACCGACAAAGGCAAATTGAAATTGAAAAAACAACAAAGGCTGACGATAGAATGACCGAAGATAATGACAAATACAGGCCGGAAAACCGCCGTTTGAGGAATTTCGGGATAACGATGGCGGTGATGCTTTCGTTAATCGGCACGGTTCTGCTGTGGTATGAAAAAGCGGCCTGGCCGCACCTTTTTGCAATAGCGGCCGTTTTTCTTATCATTGGTCTTGCCTTCCCGAAATTGTTGAATCCGATAGAATCGGTCTGGATGAAACTGGCTTTTGTTTTCGGCACCGTTGCAACGCGGATAATATTGATAGTAACATACTATCTGGTGGTAACGCCGATCGGATTACTGAGACAATTACTGAGCAAAGACCCGCTTGACATGAAAATCGACAAGAATGCCGAAAGCTACTGGAAACCGGTTGACCCCGGCGGTTCCAAGAACCGTCCTTATAAACCGTACTGATCATTTATGGAGAGATTAAGAGGTCAATAATAATTTGGTTGTAAAAATGTCAAAAAAACAGAGGGTAGGCCGGTGTTCCGAACGGAGTGAAACGAAGAGAGAAACCCGACAGATTTTTGTAGGGTATCAGAGTTTTCGCTTATTTCAGCCAGTTTGATAAAAAAGGCAGGCGTAAGAAACAGCAACCCGGCAATTGCTGTGGGTTGGCAGCCGCAATCAATCGGAATAGATGCCGTGCACGATATATTATCGAAACTGCAGGAGTTTTGACCTTCCCCGTCTCAAGCATTTTAACTTGACAAGGGCCTTTTTATAGGCTACCTACCGGACGGTTCAGGCGGCGGACGAGGACGTCCACTACCCGCAATGCATTAATCTACCAGGACTTTCTCAAGTCTCTCGACAATATAATCGACCTCATCGTCGTTGATAATCAACGGCGGAGAGATACGGATTGTATGACCATGACTGTCGTTGGCCAGCATATCGAGATCAAGCAGTTTATGGCAGAACTTCATGGCGTCGCCCTCTTTCATCTCAATACCGATAAACAGTCCCATTCCGCGCACCTCCTTGACATGCGGGGAACGTGAGGCTATATCAAGGATCTTGTCTTTCAGCATCTTGCCGGTGGCATAACTTTTTTCCGGGAGCTTTTCATTTTTCATTACGTCGATGGCGGCCAGCCCGGCGGCGCAGGCCATAGGATAACCGCCGAAAGTCGAACCATCAGAGCCCGGCTTGAAAGCCATATCCATCAGGGAACTGTTGGTTACCATCACCGACAGGGGAACCAGACCGCCCGAAATCGCCTTACCGAGAATCAGAACATCCGGAATAATATTCTCATGCTCGAAGCAGAAAGTTTTACCGGTGCGGCCCATCCCGACCTGAATTTCATCGAACATCAGCAGGATATTATGCTTGTCAGCCAGCTCGCGCAGACCTTTGAGGAATTCTTTCGGCGGAATATTCATACCGCCCTCACCCTGCATCGGTTCCACCAGGATACCGCAGGTATTTTCGTTAATCAGCTTTTCGGTGGCCTCAAGATTACCATACGGCGCCGATTTGAACCCGGGTGTCAGCGGACCAAATCCTTCCTTATATTTCTGAGTTGTCGAAAAAGAGACAATCGTAATCATCCGGCCATGAAAATTATTATCATAGACAATAATCTCCTGTTTACCGTCGGGGATACCCTTCTCTTTCCAGCCGTAATACCGGGCCAGTTTGATGGCCGTCTCAACCGATTCAACGCCGCCGTTTTTCGGCAGGGTCTTGTTGCCGCCGCTGCCGAACCGCGGTCCCAACTGCGGCGGAAGCGTGGACACTTTCTCCAGCATCAGCGAAAGCAGATCAGTGTAGACGACATTGGAAACAACCGAGGCATACCCTTTTTGGAGAGCGTCAACCAACGCCTTGACAATTTTAGGGTGATGATGCCCCGGGTTGGCGGCGCTGTATGCGGCCAGGCAGTCAAGAATTTTCCGGCCGTCACGGGTATAGAGCCAGGCTCCTTCCATTTTCCTTATAATTGTCTTCAATCGCCCGTAATGATTGGCGCCGTAGATTTCATCAAGCTCCAAGAGCTTTTTATCATCGTAATTGGAAAATCCAACATTTGCTTTATTGGTCTTTTCTGATGTCGATACTGTCATAGTACCACTCCTTTCTGCTTATCAGATCAAGCGCCCTAACATAATAGATTCGACAGCTTTGGCAACCCCTCAGTTGAAAATATTTTAAGATTGTTTGTGCTGTTCCGACTTCTTCGAGCGAAATCTATAGGTTAAAAGGGCGATAAGCGAAATGATTGCCTCGGCACAGGTTATCCAGATCCGGTGAATCAACGATATGGAAACCGACAGGCCGACACCGAGAAACGGCGTCAAAAGAGCAGTCATCACACCCTCCCGGAAACCGAGTCCGCCGGGTGACAAAAAAGAAATATAGCCGAGAATATAGGCCGCGATATATGTCCCTACCGAATAGTTTATCGGCAGAGTTGATCTGTCGAGCAAGGCTTCCAGAAAATAATGAAAAGCCAGGCCGAAAAGGATCCATGTAATAAGATACCAGACAAATATCGCCATCCTGTTTTTTATATCAGGTCGGTATTCAACAGGCTCACGTTTCAGAATTTTCAACAGCCGGTTTAAAGCGATATTCAGACCGTCCGGCTTGAAGAAGAATATCAGAAAAACCAGAAATGTTATGGCGAAAACCAGATAGAATATATTGCCGTAAACCGCCAGCGATTCAATCGAGCTGATGTTCCCGATAAATATCGGTATCAGGAGAAATGCCGCCGGTAAAGAATAAGCCTGGGCCAGGGCAAACGAGGCCAGCGAAACGCGAGCCGGAATATCAACCTCTTTAGCCAGCGCCACCATCCCGAAAACCTGCCAGATTTTGCCGGGGATATATCTGCCGAGATTGGCCAGGTAAACGATACGGAACGAATCGGACAGTCTTATTTTATGCCCGAAGCCGTAAATAATCGTCTGCCAGGCTATGGCGGCCGTTATATAGGCCAGAAATAGAAACAGGGCGGAAATTAAGGCCGTAAACCAATCTATATCCCATTGCCATTTAGCCAGTTCTGTGCGATTGACATAAATCAGCCGAACCAAAAAGGCCAGAATTACAGCGGCCAGAAGCCAGCCGATTGCTGTCTTTACTTTTTTCCCGAACTCCATATAATACCTGGTAGTTATCAAATTTTATTGCTTTATGCAACAAACATTTATTTGTCCGATGGCCGTGATCTATTTGGCATTGTTTATTATACAGAGGATTAAATGAATGAGTCAAACAATCAGGAACTTTGCCGGGTTTGGCAAGTTTAATCATTAAATAGTTGACAAACCGGATAAAATAAGTATTATATATAATTCAACAGACTTACTAACCGATGGAGGCATCGTGAAAAAGAATTTGATTTTGACAGTTGCGGTTGTTTTTGTTTTTACGGCAATGACCAATCTGGTTATGGCCGGTCCTGGATGCACCGGGAGCAAGGGCAAGACAAATATGATTGGGTGCTCCAAAACCTGCGCTAAAGTATGCGTCGTGAGAGTGGACGACGAAGCCAAAACCGATATAAAATCAGCTGACGCCAAAGCTGATTGCGATTACAAAGGGAAATGCGAATCAACATCTCTAAAAATAACCGGTATGACCTGCGGCGGATGCGAATCCTCGATTACCACCGCTCTTATGGAGCAGGAGGGTGTGATTAAGGTGGTTTCGATCGATCATAAGACCGGTCTGGCGACGATCTGTTTTGATCCGACCAAAGTTGAATCGGATAAGCTGGCTCATCTGGTAACAAAGAAGGGGTACCAAGCCGAGGTTATGGCGTCCGTTGACGGAGCCGAGGTGCATCATAAGGCATGTGTCGGATCGGCCAAAGCTGATGAAACAGAGAAGAAAGATTATTAATTTTTTATATAAGATCTTTTATATTGAGGGCGGGATAATCATTCCGCCCTTTTTTATCGATTCCAGCTTAATCTTGCAAATATAATTTGCATACAATATAATAGAGTTTATGAAAGCCATATTTGTTCTGATATCAGCATTATTGATAATACCGCCGGCTTTCTCGGCCAAGTATGCCGGGGAGTCGTTTTCGCTTGGTGTCGGCGGACGGGCGCTGGCGATGGGCGGGGCGGCGGTTGCCGGACCGTTTGACGCCGCCGCCGGATACTGGAACCCGGCCGGATTGAATTATGTCAACGGCCGCAGTATCACGGCGATGCACGCCGAGACATTCGGGTCGCTTCTCAATCATGATTTTATCGGATATGCCTGCAACCGGAATAAAAATATCGGAGCTATCAGGGCTTACGGCTTTTACTTCTATTATCTGGGCGGAGGCGGAATTAAGATCACCGGCTGGGATGCCGCTTCCAATCGACCGGTGATACTTCGTGAAGTAACGCATGGTGATTATCTCCTGGCCGGATCGATTTCCGGCAAAATAAAAGACAGAATCGATTTTGGTCTGACCGCCCGGATTATCTATCGGGATCTCGGGGTCAGCAAGGGGTATGGATTCACGGTCGATGCCGGAGCGCTTTATCAGGTAAATCATAAGATTCGTCTCGGTTTGATGATAACCGATCTGACCTCCGGGTATATCAGGTTCACGCAGGAATATTCGGAATCGATTCTGCCGACCGTCAAGCCGGGTTTGATGTATGAGCATAGTATCAGAGATTTTACGTTGAGGGTTGCCCTGTCAGGTGATATCAAATTTGAGGGTATCAAATATGCCTCACAGTTCTGGGTGGGCGATATCTCGCTTGATACTCATCTGGGCGGTGAGGTATCATACAAAGAGATGATTTTCGGCCGTCTCGGCTCTGATATCGGTAATTTCACGGCCGGTGTCGGCCTTAATATTAATCGTATCAAAGTAGATCTGGCCTATCTTCATAACAGCGACCTCGATGCCACTTTCCGCATCTCCGCCGGTTACCGGTTTAAGTAAATCACGGTAATTCCTCGTAATCTAAATTCTTCCAAGCAAATACAGCGAAATGGGTTCGTTTTGTCATTTTCCACTTTTCCGAAACTTCAATATATCGCGCCGTCAGGATCCCTTTCTTGACGATATTAGATAATTCCTTGTAATTCAAACTCTTACAATTAAATACAACGATTTGGGTTTGTTCCGTTATTTTTGCCCTTTGAACTATCAAATCGATGTTGATTTTGTATGCTCCTCTATAAGCGGTTTTGTTAAAATATCTCATTTGTAAATTTACTGTTCATAGATAAGGGGTGATAAATCAAATCAATATTGATTTGGTGGGGAAATTGTAATTTCCACTGACGGCAGTTGTCAGTAGGGTAGTATATTTTCATATATGATTTTTGATTGAATTAAGTGATTAGTTTTTGTTTGCAAACTTAGAAGTGATATTATTAAATACATTATAGGAGGCAGGGAATTTTCCTGAAAGATTATTATGGTTCTACCCGTATGTAAGAGTTGCAGTAGTGATGATCGAAAAAAACGCAGATTCTTATGTGATAAAATGAATCCCACTGATGGAATGATAGCTAGATGTGTTCATAGAGAATCATTTATAAAATTAAATCTACTTAAATACTATCTTGATATTTTTGACAAAGCAATAAATAAAAATGACAAATTCAGGAATAAGTACTTTATAGATCTATTCGCAGGCCCAGGTCTATGTTTCAATAAAGATACTGAGGAGTTTGGAAAAGGCTCCTCTTTATTATCATTAGATATCAAATTTCTGTTTACTGATTATATTTTTGTAGATTTGGATATTGAAACAACAAAAACTCTTGAAAAAAGATGTGCAATTCAATGTCCAAGTTTGATTGATCGAGTACGACATCTAAATTTGAATTCAAACGAAAGCATTGACGAGATTACAAATTATATCAATTTTAATAATTCAATAGCCTTAGTGTTTATAGACCCTAATGGATTGGATATCCACTTTTCCACAATAAAGAAATTATCACAGTGTCGGGGTATTGATTTGATAATAAATTTTGGAATTCTTGATCTTAAGCGAAATGAAGCGAACTATATGAAGGGAAACGAGAAGGCGAACTTATTCTTTGGTTGCGAGGATTGGCCTGAGGATCATTTTAAATGGTTGCCGTTTTATAAGGAAAGACTTAGAACGCTGGGTTTTAAGGCCATTGAAGATGATAGCGATATCACAACTGTGATAAAAGGACGAACAAATGCGCCTATTTATTATTTAATTTATGCAAGCAAGCATAATTTGGGGTTGAGGTTTTGGAGACAGGCAAAAAAATATGTTTTGAAACCTTTTGATTTATTTAATGAGAAGTAGTCGGTATAAGTAATTTTGGATATTGTATAAAATATGATGTTGATACCAGTATTGTTGAATATATATTTAATAAATACAATATGTAGGATTTGCCATTATGGCTTTTAAAACCTCAATCGAATGGACGGAGTCGACGTGGAATCCGGTGACCGGGTGCAGTAAAATCAGTGCCGGATGTGCACACTGTTATGCCGAGCGGATGGCCAAACGTCTCAAGGCGATGGGGTCGCCTAATTATGAAAACGAGTTTGAGGTATCCCTTCATCCCGATTCATTAGAACTGCCGTTGAAATGGAAAAAACCGCAGATGATATTTGTTAATTCAATGAGTGACCTGTTTCATAAAAAAGTCCCCTTATCGTTTATACAAAAAATATTTACCACAATGACTAAAGCAGAGCATCATCAGTTTCAGATTTTAACTAAAAGATCGGCGCGATTGGTCAGGCTGTCTGATAAATTAGATTGGGCAGAAAATATTATGATGGGGGTGACGGTCGAAAACGAACGATGCCTGAATCGCATTGACGATTTAAGACAATCGAAGGCAAAAACGAAGTTTCTGTCACTTGAGCCGCTTCTGGGACCGCTGCCAAAACTAAACCTAAGAGGTATTGACTGGGTGATAGTCGGCGGGGAATCGGGTCCGCATTCGCGTCCGATGAAAGAAGAATGGGTTATTGATATAAAAGAACAATGTTTGAAAAAAGGTGTGCCATTCTTTTTCAAGCAATGGGGCGGATTTCATAAAAAGAAAAACGGCCGGTTGCTGGAAAATCAGACCTGGGACCAACTTCCTGAAATATTAGAAAAGCTGTCGGTAGCATAAAAAGCGGCCGATTTTAATTATCTGTTATAAATCAATCATTTACGCAAAATATCGTTATTTTCACCAAATTATTTTTACATGAACTTGTGAAAAAAATAACAAATTCCTTAAAAAAGTTGCTTGACAAGAAGAGCTTCTTAATTTAATTTCCACAATCTAAAATTGAATAAAGTGGAGCGTCATGCCTGCCTCAAAGAGGACGAGCGAGACGAAAAAAGAGAAAAAAGAAAAAAAAGAAAAAAAAGAGAAAAAGAAAAGAAGCAGTTATAGGCAGTTAGGTATTCTTGGAACTATCCCGATTTTGATAGCGGTCGGGCCGGTTGTCGGTTATGTGATCGGCCATTGGCTTGATTCAAAACTGGGAACAGAGCCGTACCTGCTGATACTTTTTCTTATTTTCGGTTTTATCGCAACCGGAAAAGAAGTTTATAAGCTGATAAAGCGGGCTGAGGAAGAGACGGACAAAGAAGATTTGTAAATGGATATTGGCTTCATTGAAAGAACGCTCAGGACGGCGGGGATTCTATCCCTGCTTGTTCTGATTTTCGGCTCCTTTTATTACGGCTTTATACCGTCTTTATCGGTTTTTACCGGACTTATCTGGGGAATAGTCAATCTCTATTTCCTGTCATTGTTGGTTCGTGCGACCATTCGTCCCGATGATGTCGATAAGGTTGGCGCCCTGGTCATACTTTTCATAAAAATTCCGCTATTGTATCTGGCCGGCTATTTTCTGGTAACCTCGATTCTGTTTGATCCGATTCTGCTTTTGATCGGTTTTTCGGTGCTGTTACTTGTTATCGTTCTCAAGGCAATCGGCCGGACAATAATGAATCTTGACCATATCAGCGGTAAAGAAAGGCAGGGAACAGTTAACGGTGCATAAATTCTGGTTTTATGTTTTATCCGCCACCAATGAAGCGGCGGCGCATGGCGCCGAACACGGCTCGGAAGAATCTCATGAGCTACCGAATCTAATTACATTTATCAACAAATCGTTCGCTCATCATTATGATGCCCTTATTTTTTCCGGGGTGGTAGCGCTCTTTATGATTACCGTGGCCGTTATCACTTATCGCCGACGTTCGATGATTCCCGGCAGACTGCAGAATCTGGTCGAAATGATTCTGGAGGGACTGTTTGGTCTGTTTGAATCGATTTTGGGCAAAAAAGAGGCCCGCAAATTCGCCCCGTTTCTGGGGACATTGTTTGTTTATATATGGTTTATGAACCTGATCGGCCTGGTGCCGTTTTTCAAATCATCGACAGCATCGATTAATACCACCGCCGCCCTGGCTTTAACGGTATTCTTATATGTCCAATATACCGGTATTAGAAGGCTGGGGGTCTGGGGCTATATTCATCACCTGATGGGTTCTCCCAACGATGTCGTAACCTGGGTGATGGTGCCTATTAATCTGCCGATCCACCTTGTCGGTGAACTGGCCAAACCGTTTTCGCTGGCCCTTCGTCTTTTCGGCAATGTTACCGGTGAGGATATTCTGATTGCGGCTTTTGTAACGCTCGGCATTATGCTGATGAGCCTGTTCGGGTCACCGATCGGTTTCCCGTTCCAGATACCGTTTATACTCCTGGCGCTTCTGTTGTCAACCATCCAGGCGCTGGTCTTTACGATGTTGTCGACCATCTATTTTTCGATGGTCATGCCGCATGAGGAACATTAGGAGAAGCTGA
>Ga0164313_10006612_pt1 | contig 10216 bp, 6 predicted proteins | sample GuaBasSedimGuay4_FD_113735 | JGI IMG/M metagenome (GOLD analysis project Ga0164313, IMG submission 113735) | Subseafloor sediment microbial communities from Guaymas Basin, Gulf of California, Mexico - Guay4, Core 4569-4, 0-3 cm | ecosystem: Environmental > Aquatic > Marine > Hydrothermal vents >...
CCAGGGGTTGATAGATAACCATGCTTTCGTCTGCTTCGGTCTCCACAATTCGCTTGCCAAGCCAGACCTCTGCTTTGGAGGCATAAAACTCACAAACCCAAGCACATTTTTTCACTTCCGCCTCTGCTTCTCTAATGGGTTTACCCATTTCCCTGGTGATCAACTCACCAAATTCCCGGCTCCTCTCTCTAAGTATAGAGGCCACCCGGTTCATTAGCCTGGAACGGGTTTCAAAGGATGTGGTCTTGTAGGTCTGGAAGGCAGCATTGGATCTTCCCAACAATACCAGCAGGTTCATATCAGACACCTGTGGATAATTGACAATCCGTGAAGGATCGTATGGGTTGACGCTCTTGAGAACGGGCATGTAGAGATTCTGCTTAAATTTTCCGGAGTATGCAATTTATAAGAATCGCAACGATATTCAAAAAATCTGCCTCCTCAATTTCAACTCCAGGCTTCAATCAATATTTGTGGGGGGCTTATATTTTAATATTTTTACGCTTCGAATTAAATCATTCTTTAATCACGAACCATGAAACTCACACTGATTGATATCCTGATCATCTGTGCCTACCTGGCCTCTACCATTGTTATTGGACTGGTCCTGAAGAAGCGCGCCCAACAAGATAAGACTGCCTACATGCTGGGTGGGAACAAACTCCCCTGGTATATGCTTGGTTTAAGTAATGCATCGGGTATGTTTGATATTTCGGGTACCATGTGGCTGGTTACACTGGCCTTTGTCTATGGCCTTAAATCCATCTGGATCCCATGGCTCTGGCCCGTATTTAACCAGGTATTTCTGATGGTCTTTCTATCCATCTGGCTGCGGCGGTCCAATGCCACCACCGGTGCAGAGTGGATCGGCACCCGGTTTGGCACAGGAAAGGAAGGCAATCTCTCCCATGGCGTCGTGGTGGTATTTGCCCTGATAAGCTGCCTGGGATTCCTTACCTACGGTTTTATTGGCCTGGGTAAATTTGTGGAGATTTTTATCCCCTGGGAAGTGGTCTCTCCCTATATCCCATTTAATGTGGCCCCGGAATATGTAGCCCATGTATATGGCATTGTTTTTACCCTGTTTGCCATGTTCTATGCCATCCTGGGAGGGATGACCAGTATTGTGTGGGCCGACGTTATTCAGTATACCATCATGACGATATCTGCAGTGGTCATTGGAGTAATTGCCATGAATGCACTTACAGAACACCCTCCGGTTGTACCAGAAGGATGGATGAATCCATTTTTCAGGGCAAAACTGGACATGGACTGGTCGGGAATTATCGATGAGGTCAATGTGAAAATTGCCAGTGATGGCTATTCCCTTTTCGGAATATTTTTCAGTATGATGCTTTTCAAAGGGCTCCTGGTTAGTATGGCCGGACCTGCTCCAAACTATGACATGCAGAAGATTCTCTCCACCAAATCACCCAGGGAAGCAGCCAAGATGTCGGGCTTTGTTTCTGTGGTATTGATGCCCTCCAGGTATTTTATGATCGCTGGATTTGCAGTACTGGGACTGATCTTTTATGACCAGCTGGACCTGATTGTTGGAGGCCGCATCGATTTTGAACAAATCCTGCCTTCCGCCATCAGTGAGTTTGTTCCTGTTGGATTTATGGGATTACTGCTCGCCGGACTGCTGGCGGCGTTTATGTCCACCTTTGCCGGTACACTCAACGCTGCCCAGGCTTACATTGTCAATGATATTTATCTCAAGTATCTCAAACCCGCGGCCTCGCAAAAACAGATTAACCGGACCAACTACATAACCGGTATTACCGTGGTAGCCATCAGTGTGGTCTTTGGCTTTTTTGCTCTGGATGTGAACAGTGTGCTCCAATGGATCGTATCTGCGCTCTGGGGAGCCTATACTGCCTCTAACATTCTGAAATGGTACTGGTGGAGGTTCAACGGAACAGGTTTCTTCTGGGGTATGGTTGCGGGCATCATTCCTGCGCTGATTTTCCCCTATGTATTCGATACCCTGGATCTCTATTATTTCCCACTGATTCTTGTCATCTCTCTCACCGGAGCACTTATCGGTACCTATTCAACGCCCCCAACAGATGAGGAGACCTTGAAGAACTTTTATAAGAATGTGAAACCCTGGGGATTCTGGAAACCCATCCATGATAAAGTGGTAGCTGAAGATCCATCGTTCAAAAAGAATACAGACTTTAAAATGGATATGTTCAATATATTGATTGGTATTATTGCCCAGACTGCACTGGTGATTTTCCCCATCTACATTGTACTGAAGCGAATGTTACCGCTGGGAATATCCATTGCTATTATCATCGTTTGTATGCTGATTATGAAGAGAACCTGGTGGGACAGGCTACCTGCTGAAAAGCCAGTAGCTAAATGACAGGAACAGATCTCTTCACACTGAGGAAGGAGCTAAACAGTGAACTGGTTGGAAACATCCTGCCCTATTGGATGAAGTATACCCCCGACCAGGAGAATGGGGGCTTCTACGGCTATGTATCTCACCTGAATGTGCCAAATCCCAAGGCGAACAAGGGGGCTATTCAGAACGCCCGGATCCTCTGGACCTTTTCTGCAGCTTACCGCATCTATGGGGATTCTTCCTACCTTGATATAGCCAGGCGTGCTTATGATTACATCTCTGAACACTTCCTCGATACTGAGTTGGGAGGAGTCTACTGGGAGCTGGATTTCCGGGGAGAGGTGAATGCTTCCAGGAAACAGATCTATGCCATTGCATTTACGATTTATGCATTAGCCGAATACCACATGGCTTGTGGGGATAAAGAAGCCCTGCAAACAGCCATCCGGCTCTTTGGAGACATCGAGTCCCATGCATTTGACCGGGATCAAAATGGCTATACAGAAGCCCTGACCAGGGACTGGGGACCTGTAGAGGATCTCCGACTTAGCGAGAAAGACGACAACGAGAGTAAAACCATGAACACCCACCTCCATATCCTGGAGGCTTATACCAATCTGTTCAGGGTATGGAAAGATCCACAACTTGAGCAGGCACTGGAAAATATGATCGGACTGTTCCTGGATAAGTTTGTAGACTCCGAGACCCACCATCTCAACCTCTTTTTTGATGATGACTGGAATCTGAAATCCACCCTGATTTCCTATGGACACGATATTGAATGTGCCTGGCTGCTGCATGAAGCTGCCGAGGTGTTGGGAAAAGGGGAATTGGTGGAGAAGACCGCTCAGCTGGCCATTGATATGGCCAGGGCAAACCTTCCGGGACTTGACAGTGATGGAGGTCTGTTCTATGAATTTTTCCCGGTGAACAACCACCTGGATAGCGAGAAGCACTGGTGGCCCCAGGCTGAAGCTATGGTGGGATACTTCAATGCCTACCAACTCTCAAAGTATGAGCAATACGCTCTGAAGACCAGGGAGATCTGGCAATTTATAAAGGATAAGATTATTGATCACCAGCATGGGGAGTGGTACTGGAGCGTGGATCGCCAGGGAACACCCCAAACAGAGAACGAAAAAGCCGGGTTCTGGAAATGTCCCTACCACAATGGCAGGGCTTGTATGGAACTCATCCGACGAATTGATGAAATAACTATTTAAGCATAGCAAACATGAAAGAGAACCTGTTTCAGGAACGCAAAGAGACCATCCGTAAGGAACATGAAGCCCTGTTGACCAGAAAAAATACAAAACTTTACAGTACCAACGGCATATTTAGCCGGTATGAACATCCTGTATTAACAAGGGATCACTATCCCATGGAGTGGAGGTTTGACTTCAATCCCGAGACCAATCCCTTCTTTATGGAACGAATCAGTTTCAATGCAGCTTTCAATGCAGGTGCCATCAAAAGAAACGGGAAGTACTTACTGGCGGTCAGGGGTGAAGGAAACGACCGGAAATCTTTCTTTGCCATTGCTGAGAGTCCCAATGGCGTAGATAGCTTCAGGTTCTGGGAGCGACCACTCACCATGCCTGAAACAGATGATCCGGACACCAACGTCTATGACCTGCGCCTCACTGAACATGAGGATGGCTATATCTATGGTGTATTCTGTACAGAAAGAAAAGACCCCAATGCCCCCGATGGGGATACCAGCAGTGCTGTTGCTGCAGCAGGAATCGCACGCACAAAGGACCTGGTGGACTGGGAACGCCTTCCTGACCTGATTACCTACGGAGGTCAGCAACGTAATGTGGTGCTCCATCCCGAATACATCCAGGGAAAGTATGCCTTTTACACTAGGCCCCAGGATGGATTTATCGATACCGGTAAAGGGGGCGGTATCGCCTTTGGTCTATCCGACTCAATGGTTAATGCGGAGGTGAAAGAAGAGAACATCATGGATGCTAAGACCTACCATACCATCTATGAACTAAAAAATGGCCAGGGTCCTGCTCCCATTAAGACAGACAAAGGTTGGCTCAACCTTGCCCATGGTGTACGAAACTGTGCTGCCGGACTGAGGTATACGCTCTATATGTTTATGACTGCACTGGACGATCCTTCAAAAGTGATCCACAAACCGGGTGGTTTGTTTATGGGCCCCCTGAAGGGTGAGCGTGTGGGTGATGTATCCAACGTACTCTTTACCAATGGATGGATTGCAGATGAAGACGGTAAGGTATTTATCTATTACGCCTCATCCGACACACGAATGCATGTGGCCACTTCCACCATCGAGCAGCTTGTGGATTACTGCATCAATACACCGGAAGACGACCTCCGTTCAGCAGCATCTGTACAGAAGATTAACCGTCAAATTGACCGGAACAATCAACTCTAAGTACTTAGTAATAAGTACTTAGTAATGAGTACTTAGAGCTTGTATTAACCCATAACAACCTTCACCATATTTTCACTTCCTGCCTCACAGATGGGGATCACAGTGCCTTCTAATTTGGCACCATTCAGGAAGAGTTCCTTTACTCCTGAAGATACAAAAGCCGGATTGGTCACCTCAATTTTATAGGTCGCTCCTCTGAATTTTCTTGTGACCTTATATCCTTCCCATTTACCAGGAATAACCGGGTTGATTTTTAATCCGTCAAAGTCAGGTCTGATTCCCAGGATATACTGTGAGATGGCATAAAAATTCCAGGCAGCAGTTCCCGTTAGCCAACTGTTCTTGGCTTCACCGGGCTTTTGTGCGTCCTTCCCTGCAATCATCTGGGAATAAACATAAGGCTCGGTTTTATGCAGGTCACTGATCTCTTCAAGGTAGGGCGGACAGATCTTCCTGAAATAGTCCCAGGCTGCATCTCCGTTACCAGCCAGAGTTTCTGAAATCATTATCCAGGGATTGTTGTGACAGAAAATCCCTGCATTTTCCTTGTAGCCTTCAGGATATGAGCTGATCTCGCCATATTTTACAATGTATTTGGTAAATGCGGGATTATTCAGCACGATTCCATATTCACAGTCCAGTCGCTCCTTCACCGAATCCAGTGCTTTCCTGGCTCGTCCGTCCTCAAGTCCGATACCGGCCATGATACACATCCCCTGAGACTCTATAAAAATCTTGCCTTCCTCCTGCTCATCACTACCAACCTTTTCTCCGTAGTGGTCATAGGCCCTGATAAACCATTCTCCATCCCAGCCGTGCTGGTCCACTACCTTTTTCATATCTGCAATATGTCCTGCAGCGACCTCTGCCTCTTTGTCCTTTCCCAGCTTCAGACACAGTTTCTCAAATGCATCTCCATAAAGGACAAACATACCAGCAATAAAGACAGATTCAGCCACTCCACCCTCTCCGTTTTCTGTAGTTTGAAAAGATTCTCCAGGGGTTTCTGAATGGCAGTTCAGGTTCAGGCAATCATTCCAGTCGGCCCGTCCGATCAATGGAAGCTTATGCGGCCCAAGGTTGTTTACCACATGATAAAATGACCTTTTCATATGCTCAAACAGGGTGGCCGTATTGGATTCATCGTTATCAAAAGGAACCATCTCCTCAAGAATACTCCAATCGCCCGTCTCCTTGATATACTCATCAATGGCCAAAATCAGCCACAGTGGATCATCATTGAAATTACTTCCAACCGCATCATTTCCCTTTTTCGTCAGTGGTTGATACTGGTGATAGGCGCTTCCATCCTCAAATTGCGTGGATGCAATATCAATAATACGTTCCCGTGCCCGATCAGGTACCTGGTGAACAAACCCGATCAGGTCCTGGTTAGAATCTCTGAATCCCATGCCTCGGCCAATTCCCGACTCAAAAAAGGAAGCACTCCGGCTAAAGTTAAAGGTCACCATGCACTGGTACTGGTTCCAGATATTCACTGCCCGGTTCAACTCCTCTTCCGGATGCTCAAGTTGATATACTGAGAGCAGGTCATCCCAGAACTTTGCCAGTTTATCCATGGCCCGGTCCACGTCCGCCGCAGTTTGAAACTGTGCTATCATCTGTTCGGCAGGTGCCTTATTGATCACCTGGTTCTCAACAAATTTATCTTCCACAGGAACCTCAACATATCCAAGGACAAACACCAGTTGTTTCTCTTCTCCGGGTTCCAGTTCGATTTGCAAATGATGTGACGCTATGGGCGACCATCCATGGGCATGGGAATTCCTTGACTGGCGTTCAGTTACAGCGTCAGGTGCATCAAATCCGTTGTATAATCCAAGAAACGAATCACGATCTGTATCAAGACCATCAATTTTCTCATTCACGGTGTAAAACGCGTAGTGATCGCGGCGCTCGCGATATTCTGTTTTATGATAGATAGTTGAATCGACAATTTCTACCTGCCCGGTAGAGAAATTCCGTTGGAAATTGGACCCATCATCCAGAGCATCCCACAGGCACCATTCCACAAATGAGAAAAGAGAAAATGACCGTTTCCTGTCGCTCTGGTTGGTGAGCTTTATCTTCTGGACCTCTCCCTTGTATCCAATGGGAACCATATAGGTCACTTCGGCTTCAAGCTGGTCCACTTCCCCCTTCACAATACTGTAACCCATCCCGTGCCTGCACTCGTAGTGGTCCAGCTCAGTTTTAACAGGTTTCCAACCGGGAGACCATACCTTTCCATTCTCATTGATATAGAAATATTTTCCACCATCGTCAACGGGCACATTGTTGTACCTGTAACGTGTAAGTCTTCTGAGTCGGGCATCTTTATAAAAACTATACCCGCCCGCTGTATTGGTGATAATAGAAAAGAAATCCTCGCAACCCAGGTAATTGATCCATGGATAGGGAGTCCGGGGATTGGTAATCACATACTCTCTCTTGCTATCGTCAAAGTGTCCGTATTTCATAAAACAAGCTGTTTTTGTTTCAAAAGATTCACCCTGCAAGATAATTAAATTTACAATGATTACTTTTATGAAATAGAAGCTAAGGCATGGAACACAAAACCTTTTTGAAACAGGCTGTAGAACAAGCATTCAAAGGGATGAGGGCTGGCAAAGGAGGCCCTTTTGGAGCAGTGGTAGTCAGAAACGGACAGGTCATTGGGGAAGGACATAATACAGTGTTGGAATCCCATGATCCTACTGCTCACGCAGAGGTAAACGCCATTCGGAACGCATGCAAGAAAGTGAAGGATTATCACCTCACCGGAGCGGTAATTTACACAAACTTTGAACCATGTCCCATGTGCCTGGCCGCCATCTACTGGGCAGATATCCGCCATATTTTCTATAGTGCCGGACGCGAAACAGCCCGGCAAATTGGCTTTATGGATGGGTTTCTGTATGAGGAAATCTCCCGCCCAATGGTGGAGCGTGAAATGGATTACTCAAGGATAAAGCTCACTGAAATGACCCTCCTGGTTGACGAGTGGATGAACATGAAAGGAAAAATACTCTATTAATCTTCACCACTTTTATTGAATATCGGTGATCATCTGCTATTTTTAACCACTGATCAACACACCAAACTAACTGCAGCAATATGAAACGAAGAGATTTTATCAGCAAATCAGCATTAGCCACAGGAGCAATTTCAGTTGTACCGCGTCATGTAATCGGAGGTTCAGGATTTCTCGCTCCCAGCGACCGGATCAACCTCGGTTTTATCGGCCTTGGAAAGCAAAGCCTTGGCTTGATGAATAGTATTACCGGTTGCCCTGAAACTATGGTTCTGGCTGCCTGCGATGTGGACAAGAAGAAATTGGATCGTTTTAAAAATGCTGCAGAAGCAGTAAATGCGAAAAAACTGAATGGTGGAAATCAGGCCGTTGATACCTACGAAAATTATCGCGAATTGCTTGAAAGAAAAGATATTGACGCAGTGGTGATTGTAACACCCGACCACTGGCATGCCATGGTTGCCGTTGATGCTGCAAAAGCAGGTAAAGATATTTATTGTGAGAAGCCTATGGCTTCCACTGTTGCTGAAGGCCGGGCCATGGTCAATTCAACCCGGAAGTATAATCGTGTTTTTCAAACCGGCAACATGCAACGTTCCTGGCGAAATTTCAGACATGCTAGTGAAATGGTTTTTAATGGATATATCGGCGAGGTGAAAGAAGTGAATGTAAGTGTGGGTGATCCGGTGATGGCCTGTGAATTGCCAGCCGAACCGGTGCCAGATTACCTGAACTGGGATCTTTGGGTGGGCCCATCGCTGTTCAGGAACTACAGTTCTATTCTGTCGCCTCCAATTGAAGACACCGGCTGGCCAAGATGGAGGGATTACAAAGGCTTTGGGGGAGGCATGATCACCGACTGGGGAGCTCATATGTTTGACATCGGACAATGGGCCCTGGGAATGGATAAATCGGGTCCGGTTGAATTTACACCGCCTGAAGGTCATGCAAAGCGTGGGATGCAGATGAAATATGACAATGGTGTGGTCATGAACCATGTGGATTGGGGAGAGAATAACGCAGTCCAGTTTATCGGATCTGAAGGGAAGATTGAAGTGAGCAGGAGCTTTTACCGTTCCGACATCAAAGGTGTCACTGAGGTGGAATTAAAGGCAAATGACACTCCATTATATAACAGTGAAGACCATTACCAGGACTGGATTGATGCCATTATAGCAAGGAGACGTCCCGTTTCGGATGTTGAAACCGGACACCGGACTGCTTCGGTCTGTAATATTGTAAACATAGCATATGAATTGGAGAGGCCCCTGAAATGGGCCCCATCCCACGAAAAATTCATTGATGACGAGGACGCCAACAGAATGCTTACAAGGCCTTTCAGGGGTCAATGGGACTTTAACGACTATTAGAGAATATTGATGAAGAGACGGACAGGACTGATATTTGGAATACTTCTGGTTCTACTACCCTTGACGGTAAGTAGCCAGGATTGTAATATCCTGTCCAAGGCAAATAACATCAATCCGGACCAGTTCTGTTCGCCGGTTGAAGTGGTTACCTGGGATGTGACCTACGTTGGTGTGAATAATGCAGGTAAAAATGTTCAAATTCACTTTGACTGGGATGATGGCGATATCGTGATTCTGAATGCTAGCGAAGGACCGGTTGGCACATTTACTGCCACATCATCCCATACCTATGCCTCAGAAGGAGATAAGTGTAATTACCGGCCTGTGGTTACCCTGATTGTGAATGATGATATGTGTGAATCTTCATCCCAGGAACAGATTGTCACTATCTGGGACAATGACGATACGAATGGTGGAAATGTGAATGCATCCCCGGATGTTTTCCCCATTTGCATCGGAAGCGGAGCAACCATGCAGTTTGACGATGGTACTCTGTTTAACTGTGTTCCCCCTCAGGAAAACGATGTTCCGAACACAGCTACGCGCTGGATTCAATGGGTCTATGGAACAAACAGCTCCATGTCGGGTCAGAATGTAATGGTGAATGGCGTAGTCGAAACCTATCCTTTTGCGGGTGAGATAATCGTACTTACCGGTCCGGTTACCGGCTCCATTGAAAAGAGTCTCCCCATCACGGTAGCCAATGATAACCTGATTGGTGAAGAGTTTGAAGTTGAGTTGAGGTACTGGAATTTCTGTAATCCATACCCTACCGATGATCCGGTCACCGACCGATCTGTGATCAGAATCGTAGGTCTTCCTGATGCGACCATCGACGAAGTGGATACTGTCTGTCAGTACCAGCCCAACCTGATCCTGAATGCTGTAGATGGTGGCGGAACCTGGAGCGGAAATGGCATTGTGAATACTTCCACCGGGGAATTTTCACCCAGCCTGGCGGGAGTTGGTAATCATCTGATAACCTATCAGATTACTGATGGAAATTCCTGCTCATCAACGGATACAGAAGAGATCGTTGTACGCCC
>Ga0164313_10006613_pt1 | contig 10215 bp, 7 predicted proteins | sample GuaBasSedimGuay4_FD_113735 | JGI IMG/M metagenome (GOLD analysis project Ga0164313, IMG submission 113735) | Subseafloor sediment microbial communities from Guaymas Basin, Gulf of California, Mexico - Guay4, Core 4569-4, 0-3 cm | ecosystem: Environmental > Aquatic > Marine > Hydrothermal vents >...
CTGGCGCTGCTGTTCGGGGCGATCGGCGGGCTGATCGGGGTGAACCAGTCGCGAGAAGTGCTCGTTCCCGCGGCGGTGACGGGGGTTGTTGCGGGGCTGCTCTTCGCGGGTGTGGGCGCGACGTGGTCGTGGTTCGGCGGGGCGGGCGCGATCCTGGCGATGAGCGGCGCGAGGCCCCTGATCAAAGAGCAGGATCCGGAGCTGTTCAATGTTGTCGACGAGATGCGGATCGCCGCGGGCATCCCGATGCCGAAAATTTATGCCATCGACGACTCGGCGATGAACGCGTTCGCGACCGGGCGCGACCCGGCGCACGGGGTGGTCGCGATCACCCGCGGGCTGCGTGAGAAGCTCACTCGCGACGAGTTGCAGGGCGTGATGGCGCACGAAATCGCGCACATCCGGCACTACGACATCCGGTTCGCGATGCTCATGGCGACAATGGTGGGGCTGATCGTGTTTGCGGCCGACGCGTTTCGGCGGGTGATGTTCTACGGGCGCATCGGCTCGAGCCGGTCGAATAACAAGGGCGGCGGGGCGGCGGTGATCATCCTGGTGGTGGTTGTGATCGTGCTGTCGATCCTCGCGCCGATCCTGGCGCGGATGATCCAGATGAGCTATTCCAGGCGGCGCGAGTTCATGGCCGACGCGGGTGCGGTGGAGCTGACGCGGAACCCGGAGGGGCTCGCGTCGGCGCTGGCCAAGCTCTCGGATGATCCCGATCCGCTGGTCGAGGTGGCTAATCGCGGGACGGCCCATATGTACATCACCAACCCGCTGAAGAAGGCGCGGGCATCGCACGGGCAGAAGGACTCGGTGTTCAGCTCGCACCCGCCGATGCGCAAGCGGATCGCGGCGCTGTTGGCGCTGCTGCGTTAGACCCGAGCGCCGATCCCGGGGAGACCCTGATCTTCGGGGACTCAGATCAGGCGTCCGTTGCTCGTGCACAGGTGATACCCCCAATCGGTAAAAACTCGTGGGGGTCGGTTGACTCGTGCCGATGAGATGGGCATCCTTGTTCACCGCGAGAGCGGACCTAAAGCCATGATGACGCAAAAAGCCAAAACCACGAAAACGAAAGACGCCGTCGGCGTCTGGGCTGTGGTTTCGGCTACGCGACTTCTGGGCTAACCCCCAACGCGACAAGCTGAGTTGATCCCACCCCCGGACGCCGAGCCGGGGGTTGTTGTTTTTGCACCACCACGATTCAAACCGCGAGATGAACCTCGAAAGGAACCAGCAATGAACGAGACAACGACACAAACAATCCAGACCGAGTGCCCCGGGTGCGGCGGCGCCGTGAGCTTCGAACGGGCGCCTCTCAACGGCGAGGTGGTGCCGTGCGGCGACTGCGGCATCGAGCTTGAGGTCGTCGGCATCGATCCACTGACAGTCGAGCAGGCCCCCGAGGTCGAAGAAGATTGGGGCGAGTGACGTGAGGATCGCCCTAATACATACGCGGATCCGCGTCGAGGAACGGCTGCTGATCGAGGCGTTCGGGGCGCGGGGCATCGACGTCGAGGTCATCGATGTCCGCAGCGAGGTGTTCGATGCCCGGTCGCGCGAACGCTGGCTCGGGTTCGATGCGGTGCTCGATCGGTGCGTGAGCCTGACAGCCTCGCTCAACGTCACACGCATCCTCGATTCGTGGGGTGTGCGGTGCGTGAACCGTCCGGGCGCGATCGCGGTCTGCTCGGACAAGCTGTGGACCAATGTCGAGCTTGATCGGGCGGGGTTGCCGACACCCGGGTACGCGGTTGGGGTATCGCCTGAATCGGGGCTGGCTGCGGCCGAGCGGGTTGGGTACCCCGCGGTGTTCAAGCCGACGGTGGGGAGTTGGGGACGATTGGTATCGCGTGCGAACGACCGCGACGCGGGCGAGGCGATCATCGAGCACCGGAGTGTGCTCGGTTCGCCGGCGCACGGCGTGCACTACGTGCAGGAGCATGTGGACAAGCCCGGGCGTGACCTGCGGGCGTTCGTGATCGGCGGGCGTGTGATCGCCGCGATCGCCAGGAGCAGCGGGCACTGGGTGACCAACACCGCCCGCGGCGCGACGGTCGAGGGGATCGAGCTTGACGGCGAGGCGCGCGATCTGAGCGAGCGGGCGGCGGCGGCGGTGGGGGCCGACATCTGCGCGGTCGATCTGTTCGAGTGCCCGAGCCGCGGGATTCTGGTCAACGAGATCAACCATTCGCTTGAGTTCCGCAACAGCATCGAACCGACGGGTGTTGATATCCCGGGCGAGATTGTCGGCGAGGTGGTGCGAGCGGCCGGAGTTGACAGCTCAGAGAGCTGTCCCACCAAGTCGGAGAACAACAGTTCAGAGAGCTGTCCCACCAGGACCGGGGCGCCGGCGTGAGCAAGAGAGCATCGATCATCGGGGCGGCGGGGTACACCGGCGGCGAGCTGATCCGTCTGCTGATGGATCACCCGGGTGTCGAGCTGTCGCAGATCGCTTCGCGTTCACAGATGGGCAAGCCGATGCACCGCACGCACCCGAACCTGCGCGGGCGGAGCGATCTTCGGTACTGCGCGCCTGACGATGTGGATCAGTGCGACGTGCTGTTTCTGGCGATGCCGCACGGCAAGGCCGCCGGGCAGATCGAGCGGTTCGCGGACCGGGCCGAGCTGATCGTTGACCTGTCGGCCGATTTTCGGCTGCGTGATCCGGCGCTGTACCGCGAGTGGTACGGGCACGATCACCCGGCGACGGGCATGCTCGACCATTTTGTCTACGGGCTGCCCGAGACGCGCCGCGAAGAACTGCGGGGCGCGAGGTATATCAGCGGGGTGGGGTGCAACGCGACGGCGATGAACCTGGCGCTCTTGCCTTTGGCGCGGGCCGGGCTTATTGAGCGGGTGGTCGCGGACATCAAGGTCGGCTCGTCGGAGGCGGGCGCAGAATCGTCGGCGTCGAGCCACCACCCGGAGCGTTCGGGCGCGATCCGCTCGTACGCGCCGACGGGTCATCGGCACCAGGGCGAGGTGATCCAGGAACTCGGCGGGTTCGATCTGGACGTGTCGGTGACGGCGGTCGAGCTGGTGCGCGGGGCGCTGTGCACCGCGCACGTCACCCCCACAAGGCCGACCGGCGAGCGCGAACTCTGGGGGCTCTACCGCGGCGCGTATTCGGATGAACCATTCGTGCGGATTGTGCACGAGAAGGGCGGGCTGCACCGTCACCCGGATCCGAAGATCCTCGCGGGGAGCAACTACGCGGATGTGGGATTCGCGGTCGATGAGCGGAGCGGGCGGGTCGTGGCGCTGTGTGCGATCGACAACCTCGTCAAGGGGGCGGGCGGCAGCGCGATCCAGGCGATGAATATCGCTCTTGGCATGAACGAAACCGATGGGCTCGGGTTTCCCGGGCTGCACCCGATCTAGGAATGAACGAGATGAGCGAGACAGTTGTTGTGAAGATCGGCGGCGGCGCGGGGATAGACCTCGAACCGGTGGCGGAGCAGATCGCGCAGCTCGTGCGCACAGGCGCGCGGGTGGTTGTCGTGCACGGCGGATCGAACGAGGCGACGCTGCTCGGCGAGCGGCTGGGTCATCCGCCGGTGTTTATCACGTCGCCGTCCGGTCATGAGAGCCGGCGGACTGACGCTGCGACGATGGACATCTTTCAGATGGCGGTGTGCGGCAAGATCAACCCGCGGTTGGTGACGCTGCTTCGGGCGAAGATGGTTGATGCGGTGGGTCTATCGGGTCTCGACGGGGGCACATGGATCGGTTCGCGCAAGGGCGCGATCCGGTCGGTCGAGGACGGGCGGACGGTGATCATCCGCGATGATCTGAGCGGGCGCGTCGAGAGGGTGAACGGGGCGTTCCTGGCGGTGCTGCTCGAGAGCGGCATGACGCCGGTGCTGAGCCCGCCCGCGCTGTCGACGTGCGGGTCGCCGATCAATGTTGATGCGGACCGCGCGGCGGCCGCGACTGCTGCGGCGATCGGCGCCGACGAGTTGCTGCTGCTGTCGAACGTGCCTGGCGTCTTGGCGGATCCGTCTGACGCGTCGAGCCTGATCGAACGGGGCGATGATCTGGATGCGATCCGCAACGCGGCCAATGGTCGGATGAAGAACAAGGTGCTGGCTGCGGAGGAAGCCGTCAACGGCGACGTACGGCGGGTCGTCATCGGTGATGCGCGTGGGGTCGATGCGGTGGCGAGGGCGCGCAGCGGCGCAGGGACCGTATTCGAAGGAGCACCGGCGTGATCAACGACGACGCGGCGATTGAGTTGTTGGTTGGGCTGGTCTCGACGCCGAGCGTATCGGGCAATGAGGACGCGGCTGTTGAGCGATTCGTACGGTTCGCTTCGGATCACGGGCTTTGTGCGCAGATTGATGACGAGGGTAACGCCGAGGTGTTGTTCGGATCAGACAATCCCGAGCGAGAGATCGTGCTGGTCGGGCACATCGACACCGTGCCGGGCGACATCCCGGTGCGGCTGGAGGACGGCATTCTGCACGGGCGGGGCAGCGTGGATGCGAAGGGCCCGCTGTGCACGTTCTTGGTGGCGGCGTCTCGCGCGGAGATCCCGGACGGCGTGCGGGTGCGCGTGGTGGGGTCGCTCTCTGAGGAGACCGATTCGCACGGTGCGCGGTCGTTGGCCCACCGCATTCGCCCCGACGCGTGCATCATCGGCGAGCCGAGCGGGTGGGACGGCGTGACCCTGGGGTACAAGGGGTGCGCGACGGTCGAGTTCACGATCGAGGCCGACGAGGCGCACAGCGCAGGACCCGATGCCTCGGCGTGTGACGAGGCGCACGCGCTCTGGTCGCGGGTGTTCGGGCTGATTAAGACCCTCAATACCGGTCATTCACGCGTGTTTGACACGCTGCAGGCGACGCTGCGAGGGATCGAATCGGGCGGCGATGGCGTCCGTCAGCACGCGACGATGCGTGCGGGGTTCCGGCTCCCGCGGTGGATCAACCCGCACGAGTTGGAATCTCACCTGCGACGGATTTTGAACGACGACAGCACTCTCGAGATGAGCAACGCCGAGTTGGCGCACGCGACGGATCGGTCGGATCCGGTAGCGCGGGCACTCTCGGGAGCGATCCGGTCGGGCGGTGTTCGTCCGCACCCGAAGCTCAAGACGGGCACGTCGGATACGAACATCGTCGGGCCGGTGTGGGGCTGCCCGATCGTGGCGTACGGACCCGGCGACAGCTCGCTGGATCACACGCCCGGGGAGCATCTGCATATTCGCGAGTACCTGGATTCGATCGGGGTGCTGAGCGCGGCGTTGGGGACTCTGGCGGTTGAGCTGATCTCGGTTCGTGAGAAAATCTGTGCGGTTGGGGCTTGACGCGCGAGTTGCGTGAGCTAATCTCGTTTCAGCATCAAGAGTCCCGGGATGGCTTCCATACCCGGGCGGCAACCGAGCGAGCGATCGCCACGGTGCCGAGGCCAGCCCCACGCGGGGAGCGATGCGGTCGGATTTGATCCGACAAAAACGGTGACGATGTTCGTCGCCGACCCGCGTATTTCTGGCCTGTGATTGATGCCGAGAGGAGTTTCTCGGCATGTCTCATTCTTCAATCGCAGGGTTCCAAACGACGGCAATCAAAGGCGGACGGGGTGTCGATTCGTCGCACCGACCGCTGGTGTCGCCGCTGGTTCCGTCCACGACGTTCGTACAGCAAGAGGTCGGCGGCGAGGCCGAGTTCGCGTATTCGCGGGTGTCGAACCCGACGGTGAGCGATCTTGAGAAGCAACTCGGCGCGCTCGAAGACGCCGAGGCGGTGTGCTTCGCGTCGGGGCTGGCGGCCGAGACTGCGCTGCTGCTGGCGGTCGTCAAGGGCGGCGACCATGTGGTGTGCGGCGACGCGGTATACGGCGGCACGGTCCGGCTGCTCGGAAACGTGTTCGCGGGGCTTGGGGTTGAGACGTCGTTCGTCGACTGCGCCGATGTCGAGGCCGTCCGGGGCGCGATCAGGGCGAATACGGCGCTGATTCTGGCTGAAACGCCGGCGAACCCAACGCTGAAACTGACAGACCTGGCGGCATTGGCGTCGATCGCGAAAGAGGCCGGTGTGCTGTACGCGGTCGACAACACGTTCATGACGCCTGTGCTCCAGCAGCCGCTGGATCTCGGCGCCGATATCACCGTGTACTCGACGACCAAGCACATCGAGGGTCACTCGTCGGCGGTCGGCGGCGCGGTGCTGACGCGCGACGCGTCGCTGGCTGAGCGTCTGCGGTTCATCCGCAAGTGCACGGGCGCGATTCAATCGCCGTTCGGGGCGTGGATCACCGGTCGCGGCGTCAAGACGCTGCCGATCCGGATCGAGCGTCAGTCGCAGCACGCGCAGCGCGTGGCCGAGGGACTCGAGGCGAACGAGTTCGTCAGCGCGGTGTACTACCCCGGGCTCGCGTCGTTCCCGCAGAGTGAGCTCGCGGAGCGTCAGCACAACGGGCTGCACGGCGGGGTGCTTGCGTTCGAGGTTGTCGGTGGGACAGAGGCCGCGGTGCGCGTGCTCGAAGCGGTCGAGCTGTGCGTGCTGGCCGAGCACATGGGCGCGGTGGACACGCTGATCACGCACCCGGCGACGATGACACACTCGGATGTACCGGCCGAGCACCGGCGCAAGGTGGGCATCAGCGACGGGTTGATCAGGTTGTCGGTCGGGCTTGAGTCTCCGGCGGATGTCCTGGCGGATTTGGAACGCGCGATTGCGCTGGCTCACGAACCACAGTCCGTGAAGGGCGGGGGTGAGCAATGTGCAGCTGTGGCGTGATCGTGCTGAAGTTCGGCGGGTCGGTGCTGACGTGTGAAGATGCGTACACCGATGCGGCCGACGAGGCGAGCAGGTTTGTGCGCGATGGGTTCAAGGTTGTCGCGGTGGTGTCGGCGATCGAGGGGCGGACCGAGGAGCTGATCGCCCGCGCGGCTCGGCTCGGCGGGTGTGACGGCGCGTCGGCGGCGCTGATCGGTACCGGCGAGCTCGAATCGGCGGCGCTGCTCGGGCTCGCGCTCGATCGGGCGGGTGCGGCGGCGCACGTGCTCGATGCCGCGGCGGTCGGGCTCAGGACAACGGGCGGGCTCCGCGACGCGGAGGTTGAATCGCTGGACGCGGGGGCGTTCGGCCGGGCGTTTGAGTCGTGCGACGTGATCGTGGTGCCGGGATTTGTCGGGCGCGACGGGCACGGGCGCAAGACACTGCTCGGTCGCGGCGGGTCGGACCTGACGGCGTTCTTTATCGCGAGCGAGCTCGGCGGGCGCTGCAGGCTGATCAAGGATGTTGACGGGTTGTACGAGCGTGATCCGGCGCTGCCCGGGCCGAGGCCGAGGCGGTATGAGTCGCTCGGTTGGGACGAGGCGCTCGGGCTCGACGAATCGATCGTGCAGCACAAAGGAGTGCGGTTTGCGCGCGATCGTCGTCTACGGTTCGAGGTTGCGTCGCACGGCACGAAGGAGGCGACGCATGTTGGTGATGAACCTGTTCGCTTCTTCGAGAGTGACACTCGCGTCGTCGGCGAGCCGGAGCACGAGTTGCATCGCGCCGGATGAGTATCAGTTGTCGGATTGAGTGTTCTCCTGCCTTGCGCGCCAGGTCTCGGCGTCGTCGGGTCGGTCGTACTCGTCGTAGTACTCGACGAGCGACTTGACGGCGCGCCGCACGAAGATGCTCTCGGGTCCGTGCATATCGAGTGCGGCGGCGTGGTTATCGAGCAGGATCGGCTCGGCATCGGCGATCCGGCCCACTTCGATCAGCGCGAGCGATTTGGTCTTGCGCAGCGCGAGTGTGGCCGAATGGCCAGGGCCGACGATCGCGTCGGATCGGGCGAGCCACTCGTCGATCTGTTCGAGGACCTCGTCCGAGCGGCCGAGATCGACCCAGACGCCGAAGAGGTTGCCCTGAAGCGTGAACACGGTCGGGTTGTCGTCGCCGGCGAGCCCTCGGAGGGTCGCGACGGTCTTTGCGATGACGGGCTCGGCGTCTTCGAAGCGTTCGAGTTTGAGCAGGCTGAACGCGACACCGTTCTTGGCCGCGAGCGTGCGCATGTCCTCTTCGCCGAGCGTGTCTCGGCACGTCTTGTACACCTGTTCGTACAGGGCGAGCGCCTCGTCGTGCCGCCCCTGCCCGTTGTAACAGCCCGCGAGGTTGCCCATAGAGATCAAGATGCTCGGGTGATCGGGCTCGAGGATGCGTCGCTTGATCTCGATCGCCTCCTCGAGCATCTGCTCGGCCATCTCGTAGCGGGCGAGGTCGGAGAACTCGCCCGCGAGGTTGTTGATGGTCGCGAGCGTTCGCGGGTGGTCCTCGCCGAGGGTGCGTTTCTGGATCTCGAGCACAGACTCGTGAAGCTCGACGGCGTCTTCGAGTCGCCCGGCGTTCCCGTAACTGAGCGCGAGGTTGTTCGCGGTCAGCAACGTATCCTGGTGGTCGGTGCCGAGCGTGGCTCTGCGTGATTCGAGCACCGGCTCAAGGATCTCGATGGCGTCTTTGTCCCGCCCGACACGGTGGTAGAGGGTGCCGAGCAGGCTGAGAGACTCGACCGTCTGCTCGTCGCTTGAGCCCAGTACGCGGCGCCTGATTTCGACAACCGGCTCCATGACATTGATGGCGTCATCAAACCGGCTCAGTTCGACGAACGCGACAGCGAGGTTGGATCTGGTGTCGAGAGTCTTTTCGTGTTCCGAGCCCAGGTTGGCGGCCGCGAGCGCCGCGGCTCGTCTGAAGATCGGTTCGGCTCCGGCGTATTCGCCGAGTTGCAGGTAGGTGTTGCCGATTGTGTTGAGCGTGTCCACGGCGGCCTCGGGGTGACCGCCGAGTTCTTCATCAACGCGGGCCACCGCGCCGTCGAGGATGGACTTGAGCAGAGTTGTGTCGGCCCCGCGGGCGATCGCCGGATCAACACCGTTGATGATGCTGTGTGCGAACGTCGCCATCGCCTCGGACTTGGCCAGTTCGTTCTCTATGAGCCTGGTCTGCTGACGTTCACGGATCGCCACCCAGACGCCGCCTACGGCAAAGGCCGCGAGGGCGAGCACCACGACAGCGGCCGCGGCGATCACGAGGCGGTTTCGTCGGACGAACTTCGACACGCGGTAGGTCGCGCTGGGCGGGCCGGCGTCGACGGGCTCGTTGCGGAGGAACCGGCGAATATCCTCGGCGAACGCGGACGCGGTGGGGTAGCGGCGCGCCGGGTTCTTCTCGATCGCACGCATGACGATCCAATCAAGGTCGCCGCGCAGCGCGCGCCAGAGACGGTGCGAATCGAGGTGACGTGCTTCGGCGATCGGATCGCAAACATCGCCGAGATTGACCACGCGGGATGAAGGCTTGGGCGGTTCCTGCTCTTGGATTATCTTTTCGAGCTGGCTGGCACGTATGTTTTGGAGGCTCTTGGCTTCGAACGGCGTTGCGCCCGCGAGGATCTCATAGAGCAGCACACCCAGCGAGTACACGTCGGTGCGTGTGTCGATACCCGAACTGTCGAGCGAGGCCTGCTCTGGCGACATGTACTGCGGGGTGCCGAGGATCTGCCTGACGTGCGTCATCTGCGTGTGCGCCGAGCCGTCCTGATCGACGGCCTTGGCGATCCCGAAGTCGATGACCTTCGGCACGGGGCGCCCGTCAACAGTGGTCACGAGTACGTTGTTCGGTTTGATGTCGCGGTGGATTACACCCTTTTGGTGCGCGTGCTGGACGGCCATACAGACCCGCTCAAAGAGCCGGAGACGCTGGCGGACGTTGAGCCGGTGCTCGTCGCAGTAGTCGGTAATCGGCGACCCGTCGACGAACTCCATGACGAAAAACGGTAGGCCGGAACCTGTGGTGCCGGCGTCGAATACGCTTGCGATACCGGGGTGGTCCATGACGGCGAGTGTCTGACGCTCTGCCTCGAACCGGCGGATGACCTGCCGCGTGTCCATCCCCGGCTTGATGAGTTTGAGCGCGACCCGTCGCTTGACCGGATGCTCTTGCAGGGTGAGATACACGGTGCCGAACCCGCCCTCGCCGAGGACGCGTTCGACGACGTAGTTGCCGATGCGAGAACCGACGGGCAGGTCGGGGGTGTGCTCGTCTGCGGCGGTGTGTCCGGCGGTCTCTTCGGCGAGAAAACTGTTGGCGTTGTCGTACGCGTGCGCGAGCGCGGCGACCTGCCCGCGGAGCAGCTGGTCGTTGCCGCATCGTTCGGTGATGAACGCGTCGCGCAGGTCGGCCGGTTGCTCCAACGCCTCGAACAGAATCTGCTTGA
>Ga0164313_10006614_pt1 | contig 10215 bp, 10 predicted proteins | sample GuaBasSedimGuay4_FD_113735 | JGI IMG/M metagenome (GOLD analysis project Ga0164313, IMG submission 113735) | Subseafloor sediment microbial communities from Guaymas Basin, Gulf of California, Mexico - Guay4, Core 4569-4, 0-3 cm | ecosystem: Environmental > Aquatic > Marine > Hydrothermal vents...
TGTGGAGATGGTGAAATCACTCGGCGCCGATCACGTTTTTGATTATAAGCAGGAGAACTACACCGATAGCGGACAGCAATATGATCTGATTATTGATAATGTGGGTAACCATTCGCTGTCGGCGAACCGCCGCGCCCTGAAACCCGACGGCAAGCTGGTGATAATAGGGGGCGCTAAGGGCGACTGGGTTGGGCCCCTCGCAGGACCGATCAAGGCGATGTTGCTGCAGCCCTTTATCGACCAGAAATTAATCTCGATGACGGCACAAATGAACGCTGAGGATTTGTCCACGCTAGCCGGCATGATGGGTGATGGCCAGGTGACTCCAGTCATTGAGCGCAGCTACTCGCTGGGCGAAACTGCTGCGGCCATTCGCAAATCTGAAGAAGGGCATGTACGCGGCAAGCTGGTGCTGACCATGGAGTGAGCCACTGCGACATCGAAAGTCTGCTGGCTGAACATGGTAGTCAGGTGCCCACACACCCACCGACTCCAGTCTATGGGTCACTTCCCATAGTCGGATGCTCTACCTGGAATATGGCCAGTAAGTTGAAGAAGCGTATCGAGTTTTCCTGATGGGGTAGGGCAGGGTGACCGAGACCGAGCTTATGCCGAGCCTGGCTGGTGGTAATACCGAGCTGGGTGGCGGTAAGTTGAAGAGGGGTAACAGGTTTTTGGAACCGAACTTTGAGCAGGGGCCGAAACCCCGTCAGGTACGACGGGTGCGTCGGGTTGTTTGGTGCAAAGCATCCTGGCCATGAGTTACCAGCTGATTTCGACCTCGATGCTGGACTCATCACTTTCAATCTCGACTTCGAACTCGACTGTTACCTCTTCAGGAACTCTGACGTTGACCTTGATTCCTTTCTGCGTGAAAGCCACTCCGTTGTGGCGGCCAAGTGAGTCGGCAAGTTCGTCTAACAATAGAGCTGCTTCTTCCCGACCCATTTTTCGCTTTTTAGAAATTTCCATCAGGTCCATGCCAGTTCCTCCAATTGGTTGTCGGTTAAATGTATCGAAAAATTGCTCCGCGTAGTAGGGCCTGCCGACGGCTACACCAAGGCTGTGCCCCGTACTGTACTCACCTCGCGGTGAGAAACTTCGAGACCTCGCGCCACCAGTCGGCCTGCGGGTAGAAGGTCAGGGAGTTGTGGCCTGCTCGCGCTTCTATGTACAGCCACTTGGGCCCGGCGTAACTGTCGTGGAGCCGCAGGCCGAGCGCAGGGGGAACGATGTCATCACTGCCCGCCAGCAGGAAGGCGACGGGGCCGTGGTAATGGCTCAGGGCGGCCACTGAGTCGTACCGCTCACTCAGCAGGGTGCGCACGGGGAGAAATTTGTAGTGCTGCGCCGCCACGTCCGGCAGGCTCGTGAAGGGTGTTACCAGCAGCATGCCGCCAACTTGCTCAGGAAACAGGGAGGCTAGGTGGCTGGCCACGCCGCTGCCCAGGGATTCGCCCGCCAGGTAGACAGGCCTCGCGTCACTGCCCAGGAGTAATTTCACGGCCTTCGCGGCTGCTGCCTTGATACCGGCTTCGGACGGCTTCCCCGATCGGGCGCCATAGCCGGGGTACTCGAACAGGTAGACGTCCCAGTCCTGCTTCTGGGCCAGGAAACCGGTCACGTAATACTCCCGGTGAAGCGCGTAACCGGCATTGCCGTGGAACACCACGATTCGATTTGCGTCACCGTTGCCGGAATGGGAGCGCCAGCCGATCAGTTGGTCATTTTCGTCGCGCCAGTCCAGCAAACCGGTCCCAGCCGCGGCCCGCAACAGCTCCGCCTCCGACTCAACCGTCGGGTAGTAAATGAGTTGGCGCTGGAGTGTGGCAAACATTACTAGTATTCCCATTACTACCAGCACGGAGACTGCGATCTGTCCCGATATCCGCTGTACGGTCTCTCTGCGCACTGGTTTCTGCTCCACGTTCCGGATGCACCGGGTGGTCAGCCCTTGTGGATGACGGCCCTGCCGTCGCGGGCGTAGTAAAAGAGACCCGAAACTTAGCTTATAGAATATACCAGAGAGTACTGCCAAATAAACTGCCCGAAATTGATAGAATCGGCGGATGAATACATACAAACGCCACCGATTCCCCCCTGACATCATCAGCCACGCCGTCTGGCTCTTCACATATACTGAGGCAAAAAAAAATACCCCCAGGAAAGGGGGCATAAACAAAGGGATAATCCGTCTCCGTCAGCACAGGGGAGTAGCTCTTGAAGACATGGAACATACTATAGCGGGTCTAAGGTGAATAGAGCATGGCTCGGTACGCCAACAGCATGACCGTGAGCGACAAGGCTACACACCCACCGACTCCAGTCTATGAATCACCCAGGAAGCATACTGACAAAACCTCTTGAAACTCCCTGTAGATTGGATTACTGTTTTCATCGATAAGACACTACGGCACTGAATCCGAAGGAGTAACATTATGATCATGCAACCAGGAGCTAAGATTTCTGCGTTTTTGCTGTTGGCAAGCACTGTTTTTTTCAGTCACACCCTATACGCTGATCTAACGTTTCAGGCATTTGATGTCGGGGGAGGAGTGACACGACTGACAGTAGTATCTGCGTCAGGTAGCGCAATTGACTCTTCCAACGATGCATATTTTTACGGCTTTGGAACCGTTGTGCCATGGGATGGAGAGTTGGACGTAATGGCAAATGCCGTCTCGGGCACGATCGGGGGAAGCACACTGAAACCAAATCAGTTTCTTTTGGGCTCAGCAGGCTTTGATGGGAACCAGACTGGATGGCAAATCGCTCTAAGTTCTGATGCGGGCTCGCTCGTTGGTAGTGATGCCTCGATAGATTTTCCAATTGATCCTTCTAATTTTTCTACTCAATACACCCTTAATAGAGCATTTGGATCCGGCGATTTAGGCGTTATTACTATCCTCCCGGCTGAAATCCTCCCACCTGAATTTTCTACACCATCCCCTGTTCCGTTGGGGGGTGCCGTCGGCCTGATAGTTTTACTCGGTTTGACAGGGCTCACTTACAGTCGCAGGAGAGCCCTTGGTTGATCTCCTTGGGCCGTCATTCACTGGTGGCCCTTTCTTTAAAGTGAATGTCGGCTATTGGCCGCTACCCGAAGTATAAGCGGGATTAACGCTACTTTTTTTACCAATCCATTACAAACAACTGGCCGCAGAGAACCTGTCCCTACCAAAAACCCTGTACGCGTTGATATTCTTGATTTTTCCGCCCGGTGGTAGGTAGCGTGCCTGTATGAAAACTATAATTGTCCCTCTCCTCGCAACTCTGAAGGATCTCCTGCGGAGTCGAGCTTCGCTCCAACTCGAGGTACTTGCCCTGCGTCAGCAGTTGTCGCTGGTTGCCGACCGCGATAGGAAACGACTCATTTTTCATAAGAGCGAACGCATTTTTTGGGTTTGGCTCTATCGTTTGTGGCCCTCGTGCTTACAAACACTGAAGATCTTCAAACCGGACACACTAGTCCGATGGCATCGAAAAGGATTCCGGCTGTACTGGACATGGGAATCTCGTCGGCGGCATAGTGGTCGTCCCGCCATTGATCCCGATGTGCGTGAACTAATCCGGGCGATGTCTCGCAACAATATCGGCTGGGGCGCCCCTCGAATCCATGGCGAATTGAGAATGCTTGGAATCCAGATATCCGAGTCCACTGTTGCAAAGTACATGATTCGACACAGTAATCCTCCCTCTCAGACCTGGCGTACATTCCTTGATAATCATGTAGCAGACTTAGTATCGGTAGACTTCTTCACCGTCCCAACAGCAACATTTCGGATCATGTATGTTTTTGTCATTCTGCATCACGAACGGAGAGAAATTGTTCACTTCAACGCGACGTATCATCCGACTGCGGAATGGACTGCTCAGCAAATAGTGGAAGCGTTCCCCTTCGACATGGCTCCACGCTACTTGATACGCGACCGGGACAGTATCTACGGTTCTCGATTCTGCAACCGAGTGAAAAGTCTCGGTATCGAAGAAGTGCTTACGGCTCCGCGCTCGCCCTGGCAAAATCCTTATGTCGAGCGGATTATCGGATCCATACGGCGAGAGTGCCTGAATCACGTTATCATTTTCAATGAACGACATCTGCGGCGGCAGCTGAAATCCTACAGTACCTACTATCATGAGGCGAGAACGCACTTGTCTCTCGATAAGCAGAGTCCGGTACCACGATCAATTGAACCACCAGAACAGGGAAAGGTTGTGGCATTTCCTCATGTCGGTGGTCTTCATCATGAGTACCGGCGAGCGGTTTGATTGAACGGCCAGACACCCCTCCTGTTTCAATAGAAGAGCCGCTGTGTGCAATAGCTTGCGTGGATGGGTGGTCAATTATGCTCAAAAAATACCACAATGACCGGACAATCTGTATCCAAGTTGAGCCAGTTTCTTTTCATTTGCGTTACCGCTGCTATATCCCGGGGAGGAATTGGGTTCCGGATTTAGTTTTTGGTAGGGACAAGGGACAGATTGGGCGAAAAATCGATGAAACTGCGCACGACTGAGTCGTTTGCGATCAACAACGCGATGTTTGCCATCAGCTATTGATAATTGAAATACAGATTTTGAAAGATCGACGCCTACAACTGAAATAGTCATGTTGTATACTCCTCTTCAGTGAATGGGCTAGAACAATCGCCCATTCAAAGGATAGATCGCCAATGAGGAGTCCATCCTATCGCCAGGGACACGAAGAGCAGCAACGGCAATTGAGCTAGAATCATACTATTCTACATTTACCAGTTGACGCATATTTCACAGCGGATGATCGAGACATTTATACAAACCCTGATCCTATTGCTGGCGACCAATGGCGCTCCAGTGCTTGTCGCCTCCATATTTAATTCCCATGGCGCCCTCCCCCTGGATCTGGGCAAGCAACTGCAGGATGGTCATCCGGTATTCGGCTCATCCAAGACCTGGCGGGGCCTGATTTCCGCCCTTTTTACCTCCTGCATACTGTCAATACTCTTTGGCTACGGCTTCTGGTTTGGTCTGGTTTTCGGCACCCTGGCCATGACAGGCGACCTCATTTCAAGCTTTGTCAAACGTCGAAGAGGCCTTAAACCCAGTGATCAAAGTCTTGGATTGGACCAGTTGCCCGAATCTATTATTCCCTCAATTTATGCTCTTGTTGTTTTAGGCCTCGAATGGTGGTGGGCAATATTATTGCCGCTGTCCTTTATGCTGATTCAGATTCTTATTTCCAAACCACTCTATTGGTTCAAGATCCGCAAGCGTCCTTACTAGGGCCGGCTCAGATGATGAAGAGTTACCTCAGGCCGGCAATTAAAACGCGCCGGGACAACCGAACTACCAGTGCCAACTGAGGTATAGCCCTGCATTAAGTCATATGACCAGTTGCCCGCACCAGTGTACCTCGGCGCAGAGGAATTATAGGTAAGAGGGAAAGCGCCCGGTAGGCAAATCTGACCCCCATGCGTATGGCCACACATCATAAAATCAAAGCCAACATATGCTGCATGACGATAGATTTCCGGTGAATGTGCAAGCAACAGTGATACCGAATCATCAGGGATTCCGTCGTAAGCCTTTTCCAGGTTGTCGGCCGCAAAATAGTGTGGATCATCTATGCCGGCCAGATAGATGGAATCACCTTCACGTTCAATTTGAATATTTTCATTCAGTAATAGACGAACACCCAGGGACTCAATGGGCCTTGTCATAAATATACTGTCATGATTACCTAGTATGGCATAAGTGTCTTTGTTGATATCCCTGCACAAGCGCTCTAGCCCGTTCATTGCTTTTTCGTGGGACCCATGGGTAAGAAAAAGATAATCGCCCGTCAAAACACAGATGTCGTACTTAAGATCACTAATCTTTTCTGCGAGATGATCAGGAAATGCCTCTAATGAATCGAGGTGCAGATCGCTCAAGTGCAACAAAGTATAACCATCAAATATCTCTGGCAGGTGTGGCAATACCAGTCTGTTATGTCGAACCTGGAAATCCAGCACGTTAGCCTTGCCGCGTTCAGACAATTTGGTGATCTTTAATATGACCTGGATGATGGCAGCGGCGGCATTCCAGTTCTCAATATGGAAAAATGTACGCCCCTGACCAAATCGATCGGCTACATGCTCGGTTTCCACACCAACACGCTGTCTGAGATGCGCCTTCCCGACCCGCTGAACCAGATAATCATATAGTTCTGGGTCTTCTTTTAGTTTATTGATGGCTGACATCTCCATCGGAGTATTCACCACTCAGTTAGCAATCACTAGAAGTCTTTATACCCCGCCGTTCCTGAATATTCCATCGTCTTGTATTTCGTTACTACTTTTAGCCGTCAATGAAGGAAAGCTGGCATGCCAATTCCTATGATTCTAATCACGGGGGCTAATCAAGGATTTTCTGGTGCTTTCTGCCGAACAGGAAATACAGGATCACGGCAGAGAGAATCGTCAATATCGCCGCCAGCATCTGCCAGGGTACCGCCAACTTAACCGCCCGAGATTGGTAGAATCGGATCATGAATACTTATAAACGCCACAGATTCCCGCCTGACATCATCAGCTGTGCGCCACGAGGCGCTGTTTTGCTAGCGGCATGGTGTTTTGATCCGCTTTCGGCGCCGATTCGCCTGCTAATCCTTTGATGTTTCATGATGCCATGGGTCGATATAAGCCTTTACCGGTGATCAGCGGCAGATCCAGAGCGGACATCATGCCCGGTTTGTGGGCCACAACGGCGGGAATGGCATTTATCAGGCGTGTTGCAGTCTGGATGACACCGCCGACAGCATGGTCGCCGTTACAGTCTTCCATATCCATGGTGATCTCCATACGTGGCTCCCCTTCGATGATCGCGCGGTAGCCTTTACCCTGAGGCCAGTCCGGGGCGATATCGTCGCACATACGGGTGACGTGCTCGAGGACAATCGCTTCTTTGCCGTCAACAATACCCATTACCTCAAAGCGCAGTGCGCCGCAGCTGCCTTTTTCGATGGTGCCCATGGTGGTTTCAATATCCCGGTGGGCGGGGAGGCGTTCATAGCGCTCCTGGATATCATCCAGTTCGAGTCCTACCCCGGCGGCGACGGCGCGAATGGTGCCGCCCCAGGCCATAGACAAAATACCCGGCTCGAGCAGATAGGGAGTGTGTTCCATCAGTTTGCCAAAACCCATCACTTCCATCACCGTGCCCGCCTGTTCATAGGTGGCATAGTTAACAATTTCCTGCATGCGGATGCTTTGCCAATGCTCGCACAGGCCGCTGAAGACCAGGGGCATGGTATCGTTGGCAAAACCGGGGTCGATGCCTGAAGTTAAAAAACTGCTCTGGCCTTTTTCGCAAGCTGCTTTTAAAGGATCGACAAATTCGGGGATCGGACATTCGGGGTAGACTAGCATTACCATTGAGGAGGAGACTACATTGATGCCGGTCTCGAGTATTTTGGCCATATCCTCCACCGCCTCAAACATGCGCGTCTCAGCTCCAGCGGTATAACAGACGCAGTCAGCACCTTGCGCCAGCAGGCTTTCATAATTGGTAGTGGCGATGATGCCGGTTGTTTGCTCAAGACCGCAAAGCTCGGCGGCATCTTTGCCTGCCTTGCTTTTGCTGTGCACTACCACACCGACCAGCTCCAGTTCGGGGTGATTGATAATGGCGCGTAAGGCGTAGCCGCCGACATTGCCGGTGCTCCACTGGATGACTTTTAAAGGCATAGAAAACTCTTTGTGCGAATGAATCGGATATATATTATTTATAGTAGTCGCCATAATATGCCGGAACCAAGTACTCCTGCAAGGCCAGCCATCATCAGTTGTGCGGCCTGGCTCTGGTGTATCAAATTTGGAGCTCTGTTCGCGTGTAGATTGAAGCGAAAGCATCGCAGCTATGGTGACACCATTTACATTGATGAGGTCTTTGTGAAGATCAACGGCAAGCAACATTACCTGTTGCGAGCAGTAGACCAGGAGAGCCTGCCCCACGAAGTGCTTTGGGTACGGTGAGGTAGTTGATGTGTATCTACAGGCCAATCGGGATGGCGTTGCAGCGAAACGCTTCTTCAAGCGTCTATTACGGAATCATGGTGGAGAACCCAGAAAGATCGTGACTGATAAATTGCGGAGCTATCGAGTCGCTCAGCGGTTCCTGGGTGCTCACGCGACAGTCAGTAATCTATTTAACCTTGGCAGGCATCTGGTATCTTCTAATCACTATCGGGATCTCAGGGAATGTGCCTTTTCAGAGTGGAGTATGGCAGTGGTTTGATGTACCGGTGCCAGATTCCTTTGACCTCAGGGAGTTAATTTGTCGATACCCCCTGGAGCAGTCCCGTGTACGTCAGGCCGCTTTGGATTTAGCTCCGCTGCGTTTTGCTGGTGCCTTTATTTTGCCTCTCTTTCGAGCGACATGGCGCAATTCATCTTCACCGTATTGCGCCAGAATGCTATCCAGAGCCAAGCTTATTTTGCTGCTTAGTCCGATTCGCTCCAACTGCGGCCAGGTCGCGAGTTCTCCCTGGTGTTCCAAATCCATTAGTTCCTGATCAGATACATGACTCATTATCTTGCGCAGGTCGAATTTTCGAAAATCTGCATAGATGTTGATGTCGGCCTTGTACTTCTGGTTGAGCAATGAGTTGAACATGTTGACCAAGAGGTTAAAGCGCGGCCAATCTTGTGCATAGTTCTTGCTCACCGTATTCCCAAGCTTTGCCAGGCTTGTCGCCCTTTGGTGCAGGAAATTGCGCAACACCCGGGGTATCCGTGTTTGATCGTTATCGATGTCTTTGCTTATCAAAACGATGGGATTGATCAAGCTAGCAATATAGAGGTTGACACCGTAAAGTCGGGCGAGCCGTTTCGCCGGCAGGTCGTCCGTGACAGAACCGTCCACCCAGCGCCTGGTTGGTAAATAGGGTTGGGGCTCTCCGTGCATATTTTTGGCTTCTAGCATCACCGGCGGATACACGCCGGGAACTGCGCATGAGGCCATGACTGCGGTACGTATATAGACATTGGGAGATGCTATCGCGTTGAGCAATCGAGAGGTCTGATGCAGACCGGCGGGAGCAACCGAGATGTTGATGTTTCGACCGGTCAGCTCGAAGGCCTCCTGAAAGGTCATATCTGGAACCAGGCGCTCGACCATTTCCTGGAGATCGCGTACGTTGATCTGGGGACGTTCGCCGAGCAGAAATTTATTTATCCATTTGGTTTCTTTTTTTGCCTCATTCACCAGCGTATCCTGATGGTTCGATTCTTCGAGTTGCTCGTCGGTATGCGTGCCGATCACTGCTGTCACCAGAGACCCTGCACTGGAACCGGATATCACATTGGGCAGCAAGTTGTTCTCGATCAGGGCTTTTACCACGCCGCTGTGAAAATTGCCCCAAGAACCACCGCCGCTTAGCATCAGCGCGGTGCGGCCATAGGAGTGGCTGGCGCGGTGGAAAAAGTCCAGTTTTTCTTCGCGACTGATTATGCTCTCGTCCAGTTGCGAGAGGTGTTCGAGTGCGCCTACGATTTCGCCGACGTAATCCTCGATCAGGCACTTGGTGCCGAATTTGGCAGGTTGATACAGGGTGGCCTTGCCCATGCCGCCCATATTTCCATGGATGCCCTCATTCAGTGTAAACAGCAGGGCGTGATCATCCAGGCGTGCGCGGTGCCGTCGCAGTTCGTCCAGGCGGTGGCGAATCTGCGAGAAATCGTAGAATCTGGTTTGGTCCACCCGTTTCCACTGCTCGGCACCGGACAGTCCATCGTGCGCCTGAGCCACTTCGCACCAATCGTCATAGGTTTCAGCGTCGGTCATACGTTGTTCCAATTTTTCCAATGCTTTGGCTGACCTGTTGAACTTCATTCCCGGCTCCTTCTAAAGCGCAATACAGTGGTTTGTGTCGACCTACATAAACTGGCTACTATTCTGGCAGTCCACTACCGGCTACTGCGACAGGGCGATCATCGCCCCCATGTGATGTGGGCAACCCGGCCACCCAGTTCAATTGCCATTGTAGTCGATTTCACGATATTTCCCGAGCCTTAGACCGCCAATGAACGACGGCAAGGCCCTGAACAGTATGCGCTAGTATCGGTATATCTACTAATTTCAATCTCGATACTGGACGCATCACTCTCGGCTTCGAACACGGGATCGATCATGTTTACAGAGAGTAATATTCATGCCTGGTGGAGACAGTATCTATCCTTTCCACTTTACTGCAAA
>Ga0164313_10006615_pt1 | contig 10214 bp, 6 predicted proteins | sample GuaBasSedimGuay4_FD_113735 | JGI IMG/M metagenome (GOLD analysis project Ga0164313, IMG submission 113735) | Subseafloor sediment microbial communities from Guaymas Basin, Gulf of California, Mexico - Guay4, Core 4569-4, 0-3 cm | ecosystem: Environmental > Aquatic > Marine > Hydrothermal vents >...
GTGGTATTGCCGTCTTACCTGGACCGCCTGCAAGCCGGTCATCATGACCTGCCCATTTTACTGCTGCCCATCATTAATGAACTACGTACAGCATATAACGCCAATATTGTATCGGAAGCTACCCTGTTTGCACCCAGCCTGGATGTCCCGCTGCCGGAACTGGAGCAGGAAACAAGCGACAGTCAGCCGGTAACTGATGAGTCATTTCAGACGTTTGTCCAACGTATGCGCCGTCAATGGGAAATCGCCTTGCTGCGCTGGTTGCAAAACCAGGATAAAACTGAGTTTCTGGCGCCACTTCACTCTGTTTGCGAAACATTACAACGCAGACTGAAAAGAACCGATCTGCGCCGCTTGTGGTGGATTGCAAGCGAGGTTATTGGCGGATTGCTTGACGGTGTGACCGACAACGATGTGAACCTTCGCCGCCTGTTTGCACGACTAAACCTGGTTCTCAAGGCCCTCACCCAGGGCGGTGAAGAAGCCACCGAAGTTCAATCCGTCGATGCTGTTTCCCAGGCATTGCTTTTTCATATCGCGCAGGCCAAACCAGGCAGCGTCGGTGTCGATACACTCAGGGATCGATTCCAGCTGCAGGAATTGGTTCCGGACCGGGACGTACTGATCCGGGCCCGGGGTGCGGTTACCGGTCGTAACCGTGAGCTGTACATATCCCTGGGCGCTGCGGTCCGCGACGAGTTAGCACTGGTCAAGGACGCACTTGACCTTGAGCTGCGAACAGGTGAAATAGTACCCGACAGACGGGAACAAATTCATGAGGCCCTGTTGAGACTCAGGGACACGCTGAAAATGATGGGGCTTGGCGATTCCGCCCAGTCCATAGATAACCTGATGCCGGCATTAAGTACCAGTGAGAAAGATATTCACGGCCCCGACCGAGCGTCACGTGAGTCACTCCTGATGGGATTGGCCAGTAAGCTAATACAGGTGGAATCAGTACTGGAAGAACAGATCACAACACTCGGTGAACCGCTAAAAGAAGAACAGGAACCAAGCTATATCGAACTGCCGCGGCATGAACAGCGACGTATTCGTGCACACCTTCTCAACGAAACCGTCAACAGCCTCCACCAGGTTCAGGAAGGGGTGCGTGGTCATCTGAACGGGGAGGCGCAAGCAGACTACACCAGTCCAATGGAGCATATTGCAGGTGCACTGGAGTTAATCGGTGAAACTGATACAGCTTTACTGGCACTAAAGTTGCGAAATGCACTCGGCAACCTGCTAAGAGTCACCCGGTCGGGATCAACCATAGACTCCGAAAAGCTTGAAACTGTCGCCGACGCCGTTGCTGCTTTTGAGCTTTACCTCGCCGGATGCCGTGATCAACAAAGCAACCGTGAACGATTCATCGAAATATTGAAGGACCGACTTGAGCATCTACCGGTTGGTGAAATTACAGCTGTCGAAAAATTTGTCGAGCCATTGGAACCAATGGTAAAAGTCAGTGGAGAAGCACCGGCTACTGAAACCACGAAAACCACATTGCCACCTGAAGTTGATCCCGAGTTGCTGGCTGTGTTTCTGGAAGAATTCGACACTGTCATTGCCATGCTGGAGGACCAGCTTCCCCGCTGGATGCAAAACCGTGATGATGTTCCATTAATGACCGATATTCGCCGTGGGTTCCACACCCTGAAGGGCAGTGGCCGTATGGTGGGTGCGGATGAACTTGGTGATTTTGCCTGGCATATCGAAGAAATGCTCAATGCCTTGCTGGAAGGCAACATTGATTCAATTGATGACGTATCAGTTATTGTCAGCCTGGCAGAAGCCATGCTGCCGGTCATGAAACAGCGCCTGTTGCAACAGCCCTCGGACCTGACGCTTATAGCGATTGAAGCAGTTAGTCAGCAAGCCGACAGGGTAGCCGAAGGGACCGCACCTGATTATGCCGGTTTAAGCGAATCATTACCGGCACTCCTGGCAACCCTGTTGCCGGGTCGTACTGACCTCGAGCCTGAAGTATCTCTTACGGATGCTGAAGAACCAGACAAGCCTGTCACATTTGACCCGGTACGCAAGGAGCTGTCGGGGGATGAAGATACGCACATTGAGCAACTGCAGGCACTGACGGTCAAAGATGAAGTACCTGGAGAAATGCCGGAAGAAAGTATAGAAGAGCCTGAAGAGCATACCGTTGCGGAAGAATACGACCTGGCAGAAACCGAGCCGGAGCCAGTTGATCCGGAAATTCTGGGAATCTTCCTCGAAGAGGCTACAGATATCCTCGAACGTTGTGATTCATTGCTAAATACGTGGCGTGACAAGCTGCCGGATCTCAACATCGTTCGGACCCTGCAACGCGAACTCCATACCTTCAAAGGTGGGTCACGCATGGCGGGTGTCAGTGCACTCGGAAACCTGAGCCACTCAATGGAAACACTGCTTGAACGTATTGCAGGCGAATTACTACCACCATCAGTATCTGCCATTGAAGTATTGGAGCAGGGTTGCGACCGGCTGAACACGTGGACCGAGCAGGCTGGCAAGGGGGTCATACCACAATCAGGCGATACGCTGAAATTATTCGAACAGCAGGTCGAAGCCTTAAGTGCAGAAGCGCTACCTTCCGAAACCGTTAAAGAAGAGCCTGCAGAATCCGTGCCCGTTGATACGATAGCCGCCGGCCCCTCACCAGTCGAGACCCCGCCAGTTGAAATCGCAGCAACTGAAACCGCAGCTGTTGAGGCTGCAGAAGAAGAACTGCAGGAAATCCCGGACGTTGTAGTTCCGGCCAGTGAGCCCAAGGCCAGTGAAGAACCAAAAGAAGAACCCGCGGGCTCACAGCACATACGTGTCAATGCTGATTTGCTTGATTCGCTGGTCAATTCCGCTGGCGAGATCAGTATCTTCCGCTCACATCTCGAGCAGCAGGTTGGTTATATGCGTGACAACCTGAAAGAATTTGATGAAACCATCTCGCGCTTGCGGGGACAATTCCGTAAGCTCGAGATTGAGACCGAGACCCAGATACGCTCGCGCTATCAACCCGAAATACAGGATGAAACGGACGAGTTCGACCCGCTGGAAATGGATCGTTTCTCATCCATGCAGCAACTATCACGAAGTCTGTCCGAATCCGTATCAGACCTGTTGAACCTGCAGGGGTTACTGGAGGCGGCAGCACGTAAATCCGAGGCACTGCTGGTACAACAATCCAGGGTCAGTAAAGATCTGCAGGAAGGTCTGATGCAAACCCGCATGGTGCATTTTGGCACCATCGCCCCGCGTCTGCGCCGGATCACGCGCACCGCAGCCAAAGAAACACACAAGAAAGCCCGTCTTCAGTTGCGCATGACCGGTGGTGGCGACCAACTGGATCGTAACGTTTTGGAACGGATTACCGCGCCGCTTGAACACTTGCTGAGAAACTCAATCGTGCATGGTATTGAGAAACCCGGCGTGCGAAGAAAACTTGATAAACCGGATGAAGGCGAGCTCAGCATTACGGTATCCGCCGAAGCAACCGAGTTTGTCGTTCGTGTGGAAGATGATGGCGCAGGTATGAACCTCAAGGCCATTAACAAACGTGCCATTGAGATGGGCCTGATTGATGAGAAAACTGTCCCACCACCACAACAATTACTGCAGTTTGTCCTTCATAGCGGTTTTTCAACATCCAAAACGGTGACAGCCCTGGCCGGGCGGGGGGTCGGCATGGATGTTGTGAACAGTGAAATCAAGCAGATCGGTGGCTCCGTGGACATAGAGTCGGAAGAAGGTAAAGGCACTTGCTTTACCATCCGGATACCGTTCTCCCTGGCTGTCATGCAGGCGATAGGCGTGATGGCCGGCGAGCATCGATACCTGATTCCAGTAGCGAGCGTTTCCGGTGTGGCACGCATATTACCAGAGGATTTCCAAAGCCTGCTGGAGCAGGAAAATCCTGTATATGAATTTGCCGGCGAATCTTATCCCATTCTTGAACTTGAGCCACTACTGGGCGAACCATCAACCCCGCGGGGTGATGACACCATCTCAATTCTGATGATAAAAGCCGGTGATCAGCGTGCTGCATTCCCCGTGCCGGAACTACTCGGACACAGGGAGGTTATCGTCAAACCTGTTGGACCCCAAATCAGTAGCGTGCCGGGCATTCTTGGCGGAACAATTACCGGTGATGGCCAGGTGGTCATCATCATTGATGCCGGCCCGCTGATCAGGCAGGCTTTGTTAACCGGTGCACGCCCCGCGCCAGCGATGGAAAACATCGATGTCCGGCCGCAAAAACCATTGGCGCTGGTAGTGGACGACTCCATCACCATGCGTAAGGTGACAACACGTGTTCTGGAAGGTAACGAATTAGAGGTTATCACCGCCAGGGATGGCGTGGATGCGACGGAACAAATGCAGGAGTGCGTTCCGGACCTGCTGGTACTGGATGTCGAGATGCCACGCATGGATGGGTACCAGGTTGCAGAATATGTTCGTGCAGATGCAAGACTACGGCATATCCCCATTATTATGATTACCTCGCGCGCAGGCACAAAACATCGCACGCGTGGTAAGAAAGCAGGTGCCAACGCCTATCTTTCCAAACCTTACAAAGAATCAGAATTGATCTCGGAAGTTAATAAACTACTCGAAACAGGTGCGCAATAAGATGACTGACAAAGAAATTCGCACCATCATGGCGCCGCTCAAAAATGGATATGCAATGCTGCCAGCCAGTGCGGTGGCAGAGGTCATGAACTTCACATCTCCCAAGCCACTCAAACAGGCCCCCGTTTGGTTGTTGGGTGAACTTGCATGGCATGGTTGGCAGGTACCGGTCATCAGCTACGAGCGATTGATGAATACCGATGGCAATGAATCCACCACATCAAAAGCGCGGATACTGATCATTAAAACCCTGGGTGAGTCCACCCTGGTCAATTACATCGGCCTGGTAATACAGGGTCTGCCCAGGTTAAAGAAGGTAAGTGCGGTTACGCTGGTGGAAAAACAAACTGGTACGCTACCGGAAACCGTTTTCAGCGAAGTCAGCATTGACGACTTGCAAGCGGTCATACCAAGATTAGGCAAACTCACACGAATTGTCGAGCAGGCCGCCTACGATAAATAGGGTGGACTAAAGAAAACCCGCACCTGCCTGTAGCAGGGCAACAGCAACAGGCCCGGCGGTTTCGGTACGTACAATTAACGGCCCCAGGGAAACAGCTTCAGCGCCCCTGGTGGTTGCACCATCCAGTTCCTTACGGGTAAAACCACCCTCCGGCCCAATGAGAATGGACACATCACCAGCCTTGACCGGGAACGAAGATAATTTCCTCTCTGCCAACGGATCAAGAATCAGTTGCGGGGTCGCATTATCAACTGCCAGCCATTCATCCAGGCTGCATGGTGGTTTCACCTCGGGTACCACGGCACGGCCACTTTGCTCACAGGCAGATATGACTACCCCTTGCCAGTGGGCTTGTCTTTTGGCTCGCCTTTTCGCGTCCAGGCGGACTTCTACCCGCTGGCTGTTAATCGGCTGTATACAAAACACACCCAGTTCCGTGGCTTTTTGCAGGGAGTAGTCCATACGTTCACCCCGGCTGATCGCCTGGACCAGTGTGATTTTCAATGGAGATTCGTTGTCGATAGTCCGCCCCACACCAAGCTTAACCGTCACACAATGACGCTGAACCGCCAGGATTTCTGCTGAATAATCCCTGCCATCACCATTAAATAATATCAGCGGGTCACCACCGGATAATCTCAGCACCCGTGCCAGGTAATGGCTGGCCGGTCCTTCCAGATCGATAGTGTCTGTCGATATCAACGGCTGTGGTGTGTATATGCGGGACTGACGCATAAATCCGGGTTAATCCTTTGTCGCCAGGTTGATACCACCCATGGCAACTTTTGCCATCAATCTGATCTCATCGGCGTTTACAACATAGGGTGGCATGAAGTAGACCACGTTCCCTATTGGGCGCAGCAACACTCCCTGTGCCATTGCGTATTCATATACCCTCATACCGCGACGCTGTTTCCAGTCATACTCAATCATCGGGTCACGCTGTGCCACCATCTCCAGTGCCAGTATCATGCCCGTTTGCCGAATATCACCAACGTGATCATGCTCACGCAAAGGCTCTACTGCGTCCAGCATCAGGCTGGCCAGCACCCGGTTGTCGGCCAGCACATCACGTGCCTCGAACAACTCCATGGTTGCCAGTGCCGCCGCGCAGGCCAGCGCATTGCCGGTATAGCTATGAGAGTGCAAAAAACCCCTTAATGACGTGTACTCAGCATAGAAAGCCTCGTAGACTTTATGACTGGTCATGACCGCTGACATTGGCAGGTAACCACCGGTCAGGCCTTTGGAAAGACACATGAAATCGGGTGATATACCACCCTGTTCACAAGCAAACATGGAGCCGGTTCTGCCGAAGCCCACCGCGATCTCATCGGCAATCAGGTGAATACGGTACTCATCACAAAGTGTACGCAAACCCGTCAGGTAGGAGGGCGGATACATTCGCATGCCACCCGCGCACTGCACCAGTGGTTCAATAATGACTGCACAAATCTCTCCATCGTGCCGCGCAAATATTTTACGCATTTCAGCCAACTTGCTACTGGCATGAGCATCCCACTGCGCAGGTGGCAGGGCAAAACAATCCGGGCTTGGTGCAACCAATGGCTCCATCAACAGGGGTTCATAGGCTTCCTTGAACAGACCGGCATCACCTACACTGAGTGCCCCGAGGGTATCGCCGTGATAACTGTTGGACAATGTTACAAAACGCGTACGCCCACTCTCACCGGTATTGCGCCAATAGTGAAAACTCATTTTTAGTGATATTTCAACCGCAGAAGCACCACTATCGGCAAAAAATACACGCTCCAGTGCCGGTGGCGTTATATCAACCAGCTTCTCAGCCAGTCGCACTGCCGGTTCATGGGTGACACCCGCCAGGATGACGTGTTCCAGACGGCTGGCCTGTTCACTGACCGCCGCACTGATGTGTGGGTTGGCATGACCAAACAGGTTAACCCACCAGGAACTGATGGCATCTATATATCGCTTGCCCTCCATATCGGTCAGCCACACACCCTGGCCACTGCTGACCGGCAATAATGGTAACCACTCATGGTCTTTCATCTGCGTGGTCGGGTGCCACAGTACAGCAAGATCACGTTGCCGAATTGCTTCGTTCTTACTTCTGTTCATAGTCATCGAAATCGTTAGAAAGTCACGAGAGTCTGGTATCATGGGCAGTCGTGGCCAGCCTTGCAAGCAGCGTCTTCTATCAGCACAGGGTTTCACAATTCACCAGTCACCGGTTGAATAAACCATACCAAAAAATCATGACCGAAATTAGCACAAAAGAACTTCTCACTACCGCACTGCAAGCCGCAAAAGCTGCACGTGAACTGATCCTGTCCTACTACAACGGCAGTTTTGATATTGAGATCAAGGCCGACCAGACACCTGTCACAGTCGCTGACCGGGGTGCTGAGCGCATCATACGCGCAACGATAAGCAATGCTTTTCCCGAACACGGAATCTTTGGTGAAGAGTATGGTGCCGAAAACAAAAACACCGAATACCTGTGGCTGGTCGATCCCATTGATGGCACCAAGAGCTTCGTCAAACGTTATGGCATGTTCTCCACCCAGATCGCGCTGATGCACAGGGGTGAATTGATACTGGGAGTTTCATGTGCTCCGGCAATGGATGAGCTGGTCTGGGCTACACGTGGTGAAGGCGCATTTGACGCTGACGGCCAACTGCACATCAGCCAGGTAAAGAGTATAAACGAGGCCAGCATTTCTACCGGCAATATCCAGAGCCTGGCTGCCGGCAATCGCTGGTCCGCACTCGGCCGTATCCTTGCAAATACCAACCGTACCCGTGGTTACGGTGATTACTATCACTACCACCGATTGGCTGCAGGGCAACTTGATGCGGTTATCGAATCAGATGTCAACATCCTCGATATCGCCGCACTGTATGTCATCGTCACCGAGGCTGGTGGGGTGTTTACCGATCTTGACGGCCAGGCACCCAACCTGGATACCCGTTCCGTATTGGCCGCAACCCCCGCCCTTCATGCCGCACTGTCAGCCAAACTGAACCCGGTTTAAATATAATGTCGAAACTTCCTAAAATTCACGCACAACATGAGCTGGAACCAGGCAAACGATTCAAGATTGAAAGACTGGATCTCGAATTCAGCAATGGCCAGAAACGTACCTATGAACGGCTTCGCACACATGGGCTGGGCGCGGTCATTGTTGTAGCCATGTTTGATGACGATACCACTTTGCTGGTCAGCGAATACGCAGCCGGATTGCATCACTATGAGCTCGGGCTGGTCAAAGGCCGGCTGGAGGCGGGTGAAACCATCCTTGAAGGAGCCGAAAGAGAACTCAAGGAAGAAGCCGGTTATGGCGCACGCAACCTGATTGAGCTGACTTCCCTGAGCCTCGCTCCGGGCTACATGACACATATTACCCACGTTGTATTGGCACGCGACCTCTACCCCGAAAAATTGCTTGGTGACGAGCCCGAAGAGCTGGAAATCATACCCTGGCCATTGGCCGACTTGCATTCCCTTGTACAACGAACTGACTGTACGGAAGGACGCAGCATAGCTGCCCTGTACATCGCCCGTGACTATCTTAAACAGGAAAAAAATAATGCTAAGTGAAAATCTGGAACAAGAATTTGAGCAACTGGTTGATATCTGCCGACGTGCCGGGCTTGCCATACTTGAATGGTACGACGGTGATATGGGCATCACCCAAAAGGCCGACGACTCACCGCTGACCAAGGCCGATCTTGCCAGTCACGAGTTGATCAATGAAGCACTTACACGATTATGGCCTGAGATACCGGTCCTGTCTGAAGAGTCCGCAGACATCCCATGGGAAACCCGAAAATCCTGGCAACAATACTGGCTGGTTGACCCACTGGACGGTACCAAGGAATTTATCAACCGCAACGGTGAATTTACCGTTAATATCGCCCTGATTCGTGATCACCAGCCTGTGATGGGTATCGTGCACGTACCGGTAACCGACATCAGCTATTTTGGTGCACGTGACGCGGGTGCCTGGAAACAACACAGCAATTCAGCAGCCAGCGCCATTGAGGTCAGGCAGCCTACCGCCGAGCCCATGATGATCGTGGGTAGTCGCTCACACGCGAACCCGGAACTCGCCAGTCAACTTAACAAGCTTGGAGCACATGAGCTCATCAGCATGGGTAGTTCATTAAAATTCTGTCACGTAGCAGAGGGTCTGGCTGATTTTTATCCTCGTTTGGGTCCAACTTGCGAGTGGGATACTGCCGCGGCGCAGGCAGTGGTTGAGGCCGCCGGCGGACAGGTGGTTAAAATCGACGGCTCTCCATTGGGGTATAACAGCAAGGAAGTCTATTTAAACCCGCATTTCTTTGTTTACGGTGACCCGGCAATAGAATGGCTATGGCCGTTTCAGGACTGAGTGATCTTTGATCAAATACCTGCGGCAGCTTGACGCAGGCCAGTCCAAGGGGTATAAACTGCACAACCAACCTGTTGGGGCTTGTCGAATAATCATAACTATTGACAATAATAATAAAACACAGGAACGTGAGCGGCTTCGGCCGCTTTTTTCTTGCCCATCGATCTGTCAGGTATAAAATAGCTGATCATGAACACCCCCCGCATTCCAAAATGGCTGCTGCTTGCGGCGCTGGTAACGGTCGTCTCACTGGGCATCTATTTGTTTGCCAAATACTACGTGGCTGACGAATTAATCTATGCCAATTACCACATAGAGGCCCTGGAGGAAGATCTGCAATCTGCACTCGATGAGCTGGATGCAGAAAGATCCCAGTCGGTGGTTACCGAACGGGAAGTTGATGTGGTGCGAGGTGCCAACGCCCTGTTACGCGCGTCTGAACGCCAACGCCAGGATGAGATCGCAGGATTAAAAGCCGATCTTGCATTTTACCGGCGCCTTGGGGGTGCCAGTGGCTCACAAGCCCCACTCGCAGTGCACCACATGGAACTGCAAACCACGCACTCCCCAAGGGTTTACCGGCTCATTATCACGCTGACTCAAAACCTGCGCTGGGCTGCTGTAATTTCGGGAAAGGTACACCTGGGTGTCGATGGCATTCACGATGATATTGCTCAACACCTGACTGAGGACCAACTATTGGCTGAGTCCGCAGAGCCCTTAAGTTTTCGATTCAAATACTTTCA